>Ga0210096_1000189_pt1 | contig 23818 bp, 35 predicted proteins | sample China_Galinas_PW_4_FD_184864 | JGI IMG/M metagenome (GOLD analysis project Ga0210096, IMG submission 184864) | Wetland microbial communities from San Francisco Bay, California, USA, that impact long-term carbon sequestration - China_Galinas_PWA_D2... | ecosystem: Environmental > Aquatic > Marine...
CTCCTTCTCGCGGTGGGCCGGTAATTGACCTGGCGGTGTCATTGGAGCGGGTGCAACCTTCTTGTCATACAATCCCGCCTCTGATCCGGGGCTCGGCGGGGCGGGCCTTACAGAGAAAGAACGCAAATTATAGCCAATCGGAGTCGTATCCGAAAGGATTGGGATTCACTTCGGCAAGGCAAATCCGTGCCAACCGGCTTTCGCGGTGGTAGTGCAGGATGGGAGGACGGAGTTGCCGGTCATGCGCAAATAGTCGAAGACGCCTCGGACATTGCGGGCGAGCTTTGCGATGGTAGCGGCGACGCTGTCGCGGCTCTTGGAATTGATCAAACCGGTGGCGAAGCGGCGCAGGCGGGTGATGTTTTCCGGGCCGTAGCCGGCACGGATGGTGCAATGGCCCTCGTCCCAGTTCCAGTAGAGCAGATCGCTACGCAAAGATATCCGATTTGGTTTTATCGAGGAGCGGATGCATTCCCGGAAATTCATTAAGATTTTCCGAAGAAGCTACATCGCGACGCTGGCATGCCCATCCTGGTGATCGCCCACAACGCGACCCACCGCCAATACGAGGCGCTGCGCGCCTACTTCGTCGAGGGCCTGCCCTCGGCCGAGCCCGCCCGCCGTTTCAGCTACACCCCTGCGAGCTTCCGGGTGCTCTGCCACCGGTTCCGCCAAGATCCACAGCGGGCGCTGTTTCTGGCGCCCCGCAAAGGTCCGAGCGCCGCCCCCAAGCGCGATCGCCGGCGCGAATGAGTGGTGGAGCTACGCAAACACCATCTGTCGGTCTATGACATCAGTGAGGCTTTGGCGCAGGCCGTTGAGCCGTTGAGCCGTTGAGCCCGGCAGATGGGAGCCCGCGGTATGGGTCGTCAACACTCGCCCGGGCTGTGGATACGAGTCCGCGCCGTGATGTCTTCGCCGAACAAGGGCACTTGTTTGGCTCCATCGACAGCATTCGAGACCAGACAGTGCCGACGGCTTGGAGCTCAATGATCGGGTCAGGCGTTTCTTCCCGTTGCAGCGTGAGCAAATGATGCATCACTTGCAGGGTACGCCGTACGGCAAAGGATGCAATCGGCAGGCTGTCGCCTTCCTGCCCGGTCTCTTCCAGGACGGACCTGCACGGTTCTGTCGCTTCGGCGGGCCATTTGCCGGTGCTTCCTAGGCTGTCACCGTACGTGTCCGCCATGAAGATCAGTCCGGTTGATTCTAGCCCGCGGAAAGATAATGCTCAACGAGTCTGGCTGCCTCCGCAGGACCCTTCTCTGCCTGGATTCGGGCCGAGATCTCTTTGACGCGCCGGGCAATCCCGGGATCACCGGTCGCCCGGTCAATTAGCGCGGCGAGTTTTAGCGCATCAAGCTTCTTTATTGGCATGGGCGACGTGCCCGCTCCGGTTCTTTCGAGCTGACGAGCCCAGAAAAGCTGATCCCAAGCGGCCGGAACGGGCACGCTCGGTATTCCGGCTCGCAAAGCGGCGCCTGTGGTGCCGGCACCGGCGTGGTGGACCACCGCGCTGACGCGCGGGAAAAGCCAGCGGTGCGGAACAGCCTTTACCAAGAAGACTTGCCCGCGAGCGCTTTCGCGTGATGGCGGCGGATAGCCGGATGTGATGATGACGCCTCGCCGTCCAGATTCATCGAGGCCTTGAAGGATCAAGGACCAGAAACGGTCCGCCCCAAGGTGCTTGATGCCGAACTCGATACCCCGCCCAAGGGCTATGCACACAGGAGGCTCCCCGTCCTCCAGAAAGCCCTCGAGGTCCGACGGAGGTGGCTCTATGGATTGGTCGAGGAACCAGTAGCCGGTGACGTGAGCGTCGGCGGACCAATCCGGCGGTTTGAGCAGGAAGCTGGGGCTGTAACCATACAGGACGGGAAGCCCCCCCCCATAGAGGGCCCCGAGAAAGTCTCGTTCGGAATGACCCCTTGGAGTTAGGGCTAACAATGCTTTTCTCGCTTCGTTCACGGGCCCGAAGGTTAGGCTTCGCACGGTGCGTGCCGCCAGGCGATAGGTAGCCCGGTTCAAAAAAGGGCTTTCAGTCCAAAACATCCCCAGCGTCGGATTAGGAAAAGCGCCGGTCATCGCGACGGGGGTGAGCAGTGTAGCCAGAAAAGGCACCTTGAGTATTTCGGCCATCTCGTATCCGACGATAAAGCTAAACACGCTCTCTGAAGCTGTCAATGCGTCAACATCCTGGAAGGCTTCCGCTACGGCCGCCATTTGACGCTTGACGTGCTCTCCCGCCCATTGGCGCAGCATGCGCAACGCCTGTATCCCCCGCACGCTGTCGTCCGGGGGTTCGAGGCCGCCGACGGGGAAGCAATCAACGCCATGGGATCGGGCGAAGGGCTCGAAAGTATCCTCGCATATCAGGCGGGGGTGATGTCCGCGCGCCTGCAAGGCTTTGGCCAACGCCACGTATGGCTCGACGTCTCCGCGGGAGCTATCCGCAATCGCAACAAGCATCCCTATTCTCATTCTGTGTTACTCCTTACGGTGGTCGATTCTCGCGCCTTGTTGCTTCCTGCACTGGGAGCACGGCGTGGATCGAGCGTTCCGGACCCAAGGTGGGCGCTCATCTGCAACAGCTTTGGATCCGGATGTCCAAAAACTGAGGTCTTGCACCTTCTAAGCGTATAAGCGCAATTAGCCATAGTCGATACTAGTAGAGTCTTGGCCACTACCAAACTTCTGATGGACGATATTGCTCGCCGCTGCTTCGCACTGAAAAATCTCTTGCAGCTGGATAAAAGTCAATGAAAACTCAGTTTGCGAAATAATCAGGATTTGGTAACACACAGAGGCTTTTGCAGGTGGCCCCTAGGTTCCCACTGCCAAGTGGTAAACCAAGCCGGCGAGCTTCGGAGTAATTCATGCGCTCGGCATTTTCGCGGTGACTGTGCAAGCAGGTGATGGCTGTATGAACAGGGTGACCGTCTGCCGGACAAGACCGCTGTTCGGTGGAGCCCTCTTCAAGGAGATTCCACTTCTCCGACGCACCATCGCACAGCAATTGTAGGTTCAGGTTGCGGCGTTTACTCACCAGTGTGGCGACGGCAGCCACCAGATGCGCGACGGACGCGAAGCTCGAGCGTGAGTTGGGCAACAGTCCATACTCCAGCGCCGTGGCTTGCGCCTCCCGTGATCGGCCTTTCTGCACCTCATCGCCCATCAGCCGTGCCGTGTGGGGAAGCCAACCATCCCCCAGCACGCACGCTCGCACGCTCACCGGGTCGACCACCTTGCCCCCATCTGTGCGCTCTACCGCCGCCTTCATCGACTCGAGCTGCTCACGCCAGCTATCCACAAGCCCCACGAACGCCTCCGAAACATCAAGTACGATCCTGGCCATCCCATACCCCCTCAGCAAGCCCTGGATTCGCACTTTACTTCTATCAGAAAACGGGTGAAATGTTCCGCATGCGAACCACACCCGCCGCGCGCCGCGCACGCATTCAGGACAGCGATCGCCCCGTGTGGTACCGATCGTGGGGGCAGTCGATCCGCTCCGCCGCCGGCAGAGGCTTGTACCCCAGATAATGGTAGCGGTCGATGTCTGCGTTCCACCGCGCGCTGCCCGCCCGATCCACCGCCTCCAGGTGCACACTCGGCAGCTCATACACCGCCGCCTCAAGCCGCGCTTGGGGCTCGGCCTGCGCCGTACGCCGGGTAAACGAGCGACACGGATGGACCGGATCTCGCGGTGCTGGCAACTCGATGAGCCCTTCCCGGTCCATGCGCAGCAGCGCTACCCGGCTTCTCATGTCCTCGAGACTGCCGTCCGGCTTGCGCTAGCCGAAGCGCTCGCAGACCTCATACGACAGCTGCTAACGGGTCGCCTGCGGATGGTCCCGGATCCGCTCCCGGATCCGTTCGATCTCTTCGACACCGAAAACTCTGCCGCTCTAGCATTTGGGATAGGGAATAAGTCCATGCGCGATTTTATAGCGACCGCCGCCCCTCGTGTCCCTTAGAAAATACTTACCGGCCCATCAATTCACCTTGGGTAAACACTGCCCCTAGTATACAGCCTAGGCGTCGGCGTCTGCCTAAGCTCGCACGGCGACCGGAAGGACACAGCCTACCTGCTCAAAGAGGACTTCCAGTGCTTCTGGGGCTATCGCTCGCCCTACTGGGCGGGTCGGTTCCTCGACAAATGGTGCACCCGGACCATACGCTCGAAGACCGAGCCGATGAAGCGAATGGCCGAGATGCTGCGCAATCGCCGAGAGCAGTTGCTCAACTGGTTCCGGGCCAAAGAGCAGCTTTCCAACAGGGTGGTGGAGGGCTTCAACACCAAAGCAAAACTGGCGGCCAAGAAATCCTTCGGATTTCGCACCTACCACGGTGCGGCAATCGCGCTTTACCATGCGCATGGCGATATCCCTGAGCCGGAGATAGCCCACAGATTCTGCTGAGGAGGCTCTTTTATGAGTATCCGCTCTCCCGAAACTGTAATGCCGCTAAGCGCTGGTACAGATCCGATGTCGCCATCAATGAAGCGTGGGTGCCGAGGGACACCAACTGACCGTGATCCACAACGGCAATCTTATCAACATGCAAAATCGTAGACAAACGGTGCGCAATGATGATGGTGGTGCGGTTTTCCATCAGCTTTCCCAGTGCCTGCTGCACATGGAATTCACTTTCCGAGTCCAGCGCGCTGGTGGCTTCGTCTAATAGCAAGATATTCGGATTCTTGAGAATCGCTCGCGCGATAGCGATACGCTGCCGCTGTCCGCCGGACAGTCGAATGCCCTGTTCGCCGAGTTTGCTGGAGTAACCTTCGGGAAGTTTCATAATAAAGTCGTGCGCGTGGGCGGCTTTCGCTGCTGCAATCACCTCTTCATCGTTGGCCTCGGGGTTACCGTAACGAATATTATAGTCGACGTCTGCCGTAAACAGAGCCGGCTGCTGCGGCACCAGCGCTATCTGACGGCGCAATAGCTTCGGGTCCAGCTCGCGAATATCTACACCTCCGAGCCTAATCTGCCCCTGTTGCGGGTCGTAAAACCGTTCTAAAAGCTCAAATACGGTGGATTTGCCCGCTCCGGAGGGTCCGACCAATGCCAGACTGTTTCCTTCTTCAATATGAAGCGACAAATGCCGAATTGCCGGATGGTTGGGCCTCGAAGGATAAAAGAAACTTACGTCGGCGAAATGCAGCTCCGGCGCCAGAGACCACTTTTCGATGCTTTGCACTTCCGGCGGCTGAATCAGCGACTCAACCCGCAGCAGCTCGACCAGCCGTTCCGCAGCCCCGGCCGCTCGCTGTAGCTCGCTGTAAACTTCGGAAAATGCGGCCGCACCCATGGCCATCACAACGGCATAAAAAACGAAGGCTCCAAGCTCACCGCCAGTCATGCGGCCCGTCAGCACGTCGTTACCGCCTACCCAGAGCATGCCCGCAATGGAACCGAATACCAGAAGTATGACAGCCGCAAGAAGCAAGGCACGCTGCTTGATCAGGCGGCGAGCGATATCGAATGCGCGTTCCACCTCATTGCGGAATGCGCGCTTTTCTGTTTCCTCCCTCGTGTAGCTCTGTACCGTTTTAATGTGGTGAATCGCCTCGCCGGCGTAGCTACCGACGTCGGCTATACTGTCCTGACCCTTGCGCCCGAGCTTTCTTACCCGGCGCCCGAACAGCAATATTGGCGCGAGTACCATGGGGATGCAGATCAGCACGATTGAACTGAGTTTCAGGTTCGTGACCAGTAACATCACCAGGGAACCGGCAAAAGTTAGGCTACTGCGCAACGCCATAGATAACGATGAGCCGACGATAACCTGCAGAAGCGTGGTGTCGGTGGTCAGGCGCGACATTATTTCGCCGCTGCGGTTGCTCTCGAAATAACTCGGGTGCAGTTCTACGACATGGTTGAACACGGCTATGCGAATATCGGCACTCACGCGCTCACCCAGCCAAGATATCAGGTAAAAGCGCACGAAATTCCCGGCTGCCATTAACAACGTCAGCCCCAGCAGTAACAAGATCGCGAAGGTCAACTGCGCCGTGGACTGCTGGCCGAAGCCGCGGTCTATCAACACCCGAACCCCCTGTCCGATCGATAGGGTGAAGCCGGCAGTTAAGACCAGTGCGATGGCGGCACCGATCAAGGCGCCCCGATAAGGACGCACGAACTGCAGCAAGCCCAGCAGAGAGGAGACTTGTCTTGAATGTCCAATAGTAGAGGTCATGGGGAGTCCGGACCACGAGCGCTCGGCAGGCTGGGCATGCAACGCAGCATCTAGGTAGAAGAATTTTTCATTATACCGCAAACAATCCTCTGCGAGTGAATGGCCCGTCGAGCCGTTATGACAAGCAGGCTTCTGAGTCCGTGCACACTGGGTTCCTACGATACGACAGAGTCATGTCCTGGATCGGCCAGGGATTCCCGAAGGCTCCAACCTTTTCAGAGAATTGAACGACGAGCAGGGCGGAAACGTTTTCTCTAGGTTCTAAAGGGGGCGCTTCGGATAGACTTGTAGCACCAGGTGGGACAGGAATCGCGGTGGGCAGCCGTCAGCTCGATCGTTGTGAAGATTGGCGTCAAGGCCGGGACGGCAGACCCTGAGAGGCCGGCTGTGGTGGTCGAAACGGTGCCAGCGCAGATAGATCTCGAAGTCTCCCTCGCCGGTCGGGCCGCCTGGGCTTGTGTGATGAAGTTGCAGTGTACGAGGCAGACCCCTTGGTCTGTCGCCACTGTAGTGGGGGACGCGCGGCTTGTGCGTGATCGAGGAACCGGGGGTCATCGAAGGGATCCTGCGCCATCTGAAGTGTGGGATCCACGCTGGCGCAGCCAGGCCCCCGCCCGAAGAACATGACTGGCCGGTCAACGGCCGGATACTCCTCAGCAGATGTTTCCATGTTCATCGTTTGAAAGCGCTCCCGTGCCTGATTTGGAATAGCGATCGTTATGCCGTGGTCGGTGCTCTCCAGATCAACGGCCAGAAGTACGGCCGGCAACCTCGGTTTCAGTATACTGTGAGTTCGAGCCGCACGATACCCCTCAACTAGGAGCTCCTGCCGGCCATCGCCTCATCCCAAACCTTGACGCGAGGCCCGATCGGGCTAAAATCGGTCACCAGTTCAAGAAGATTACGAACGCAGCCGTCATGCAGGACCATAGCTGGCTCGCGGCCGCGTCATCACGGGGGTTTGACGTTGGTTTTTTATGGCAATGGGCGTGCCAGACGGGCGCGGGACGTCGTTTCGGGGCCGCTGGGCTTCGCGTCGCCTTGGGCGGCTCAGAGCGAATTTCTATTCCTTATCCCGAACATCACGACCGAGACGGTGAGCCTGGCCCGGGTGGTTGAGGCGGGGGGAGGAGACACCGCACTCTGTGTTAGCAATCCGCTGAGCACCCCGGACGACGTGGCGACTGGCTTGGTGCGCGACTTCGACATGCCGGTGTTCGCCGACCGCGGGGCGGACAGCGAGACCTATTGCGGCCGTATTCGCGCGGTGCTGGATCGCGGCGCGCAGGTTACGATGGACGACGGGGCCGACCGGCCCTACGGGCACGAGCCCAGGCGCGAAGATCACCCTCGTGCGACCGGAGCGCGAGAATGGCTTGGGCTCGGTGCTCGTCAGCACAGCCATGGGGCTGGACGTGACTGTCCGCGACCCGGAGGCCGCCCAGCATGCGCAATGGCGTTCGCCGTAAATCCGGTTCCAGCGATGCTGGAGTCTGCTTCGGCTTCGCGCGCCGATCACAACAAGGCGGAGCATGTGCTGAGCTGATGATTATTGCACGGATCTTCAGCGGCCTAGGTAACCAGATGTTTCAATATGCCGCAGGAAAACGCTTGTCTTTGCTGCGAAACACCGAGCTTAAGCTCGACACGTCGCCCTGCGACGCATGGTACATAAAGCTGGTGGACCGCGTCATCGGGGCAAAACACAGGGACTACGGGCTGGCAGTGTTCAATATCGACGTTGATTTCGCAAGTCCTGCCGAGGTCTGGAGGATGAGGCGAAAGCACCTCGTCTATCTCATGCAGAAGCCGATGCGCAGGTTGTATGGGGGAAGAAGATGCTTTTCCCGTCCCGTGGTTTTTACTGACAGGCAAGCCTACCGCCACGACCCGAGGATCGACGAGTGCGGAGAGGATGCACTCCTGTTTGGTTTTTGGCAGAACGAAAAGTATTTTGAAGCGATCGCGGACGTACTTAGGGACGATTTCTCCTTCAGGTGGAAGGTCGATCCCCAGAACGAGCAATGGATCGAAAGGATTCAGGGCGGAAACTCGGTCGGCGTTCATGTCAGGCGTGGTGATTATGAGTCGTCGACGATCCTCAACAGGACCTTCGGGCTATGCTCGATCGACTACTATCTTCGAGGCGTCCGATTCGTCGCCGAGCGTATAGCGCACCCGGTTTTCTACGTTTTCTCTGATGACCCGGACTGGGCCGAGAAAAATCTTGATTTGGGTTACCCTACCTATTTTGTGCGCCACAATAACGAGGGTAAGGATCACGAAGACCTGAGGCTGATGAGCAACTGCAAGCACAACATCATCGCCAACAGTACCTTCGGTTGGTGGGCCGCATGGCTCAATGGCAATGAAAGCAAGATCGTTATTGCCCCGGAGCGATGGCAGCAGAAGCACAGCCAGGCCAGCAGTATAATCCCTTCCCGCTGGGTCCGGTTGTGAAGGCTGGGCAGTCACAACGGCAGATCATGAACGTGTAGCGGTTCGACGATGGCCCGAAGGCGGGGTCTGCATCGGCTCGAAGCCCACGTCAGTGTAACCGCCGAGCCATTCTTCTCTCACATGGGCTTTCGCATCGTGCATCGGCAAATCACCATCTGTCGCAACCGAGGAGACAACTAGTCATGAAGCGGCGTCTGTAGCGTGCCGCCCATTCAATCGTTGGGCGACCAACCGGTCGGGGGCCCACTGTTGACGTTCCGCCCGTTTCGAACACCCTTCTCAACGGCCCGAAAACGGGCGGAACCCCTGAACGGCAGCCAACGCCGGCTCCACGCAGTTAGAGCCTGCTGGAAGTCAAGAGATGGGTGCTCGTGCCCCCTCACCGCCAAAGACGGGCACCCCTTTCGCGAAGCCTACTTAACGCCGGCAACGCGGCAACTGTTCGTCTGCGCTTGAGGAACGGAAAATTTCAATGAGCACCTTGGGTTCGGTCCTTGGATTGGGCTTTACATCGGTCCAGTCCCGGTATTGCGGATCTCCGGCACAGGCATCCCCACACAAAGCCGCGATCTTTTGCGGAAGGTTGAAATTCTTGTAGTCGGATCTCGGGTGGTCCACATTCCGCTCCATGCCGCCCGCAGGCGGTGGGATGGGGACCTTTCTGACCTCGGATACACAACAACTGCTCGATTTCTGCGGCCGAACCAAGTGTTTCAGCGAGCCTCTCGGATTCGGCCCCGGAATGGTGTTGGGCTTCAAGTAGATTCAGGGTTTGCATTGTGGATTCACAAGGCACTCTTGCTGACACAAGCGGGGATTCGCTTTCGGTAGATTGAAGTTGCTGAAGTCCGATCCCGGACGGTCCGTATCCCATTGTATCGCGCTGGCGAAAAGGGGAACGATGAACCCGTTGATGAAAACCCTTATCGAGAACCCTGAGCTTCTCATTCTAGCCACCTACCTGATGACGTTCTGAAACATTCGATGAATGCTCTTCTACGGTGAGTGGGTCGAGGCGGAGGTCCTGGCCCCGGTACTCCAGTGCCGTTACGCCTTCACTGTCCCGAAGGTGCAGCGCGGCGCCAAATGGCTGGAGATGCTGCTCCAGCACGTGCCGGACCGGGGCGAGCATCTGGTGCGCTACCACGGTTGGTGCAGCAACTGGGTACGTGGTATGCGCGAAACCAAGACGGCAGACCCGGAGACGCTGGACTCGGTGATCGCACGGATCGCAGAGCAGGTTGACCCCGAGGCTGCGGTGGTCAATAACGCGCGGTTTCTGATCCTGCCCTGGGTGCGCGTCGCTCACCTGGCCAGTAAGCTGTTGGCGATGGCCGCCCGCTCGTTGTCGGCGCACTGGCAAGGGCGTTACGGCTACTGCCCGGTGTTGCTGGAGACCTTCGTGGAGGCCGAGCGTTTTGCCGGGACCTGCTACCGGGCGGCGAGCTGGACCTGCGTGGGTCAGACGCAGGGCCGGGGAAAGCTGGGGGATCATCGCCTCGGGCAAACACCGAATCAAGACGGTGTGGGTGTATCCGCTGGCGAGGGACTTCCGGGTACGGCTGTGGCAATGAGCGATCCGCAGCCGATCGAGATCGAGGCCGCAGAGGTCGAGCGCCTGATCGAGCAGGCCCAACCAGGGCGGCTCGATGCGGCCGCACAGAAGCGGATCGTGCCCCTGTTGCGCACGCTGCTGTGGCTTGGAGCAGCTGCGCTGGGCGCCGTGCGCCACCTTGTTCGTGGCCCACATACCGCCCACGGCGGGCCAGCAAACCTATGACCTGAGCCTGAAGGTCAATCTGGCCGTAGCCCATGACCACCTGGGCCCCCCGTTCAAACGCATCGAGTCCTTCCAGCATCTGGTGGGTATGCCGTTGCCCGACGCCACCCAGTGGGAGTTGGTCGAGCAGGTCGCCGACGGGACCTATCCGGTCTACGAGCACATCAAGCACCTCGGTGCCCAGCAGCCGCGGGTCTACCAGAATGACACCGGCGCACGGATCTTGTCACTGATCAAGCAAAACCAGGCCGACCCGCCGCCTGAGCGCACGGGGATGTACACCACGGTCCTGCGCTTGGAGGGGGAGCACGCGATCTGTTTGTACTTTACCGGGCGCCAGCACACGGGTGAGAATCTCGATAATCTCCTGGCCCATCGCGACCCCAGTCTCGCGCCCATGCAATGGATGTCCGATGTCCTGGCAGTCGAGTGATGGAGGACCTCAAGACTTGGATGGAGCAACAGATCGAGGACAGACGGGTCGAGCCCAACAGCCGCTTAGGCGGGGCCTTCGATTATCTGCTCAAGCGCTGGAAGGCCCTGACCCGCTTCCTGCGCCTTCCCGGGGCACCCCCGGGACAACAATGCCGCCGAACTCGCCCTCGATCTCCACAAACGCCGTCTGCGCGCTCGGAGCCTGCTGGCGTTGCTCGCCCTCGATGATCCTCAGGCGCTTATTGAGCTGTGTATAGCTCAGGCGCAGGCTGCGACTGACCTGCGAGATCCCATAGTCCCCCACCAGGCCGAGCGCTTCGTTCCATAACCCCTGCGGTATCCGCTCCCCTTGCTTTTTGTGGCTTCGCCACTGCTCGACATGCTTGGCAACTTCTTCCAATGTCAACATGGGATCGATGCGTGCGTTCATAGTGCCTCCGGTGATTGATTTGCACCGTCGCCATCCTAATCAGCCGCTTGTCAACGGGTCACGCACGTTTGCCGGAACTACACCAGCGATCGAGAAACCCGTCGCCATCGAGCGCATTCCGCGTCACTTGGGGCTCTGGAATCATGGCCCGCCCGGCCCCGTCCGAAGATGACGACTGGCCGGTCAACTGCCAGAGCCCCCTGAGTTAGGAGCTGCTGCCCGCCGTCGCGTAAGCACAAGCCTTGACGCGAAGTGTAATTGGGCTAAAATTGTGCTGAAGTCAAGGAAATTCAGCACGCAGCCGTCCGGCGGGAAATATCCGGCTCTCGACGGCCTCAGCATGGGGGATTGAGGATGGTTTCGTGCAGGAAAGGCCGTGACACACGTGCACGAGGCGTTGTTTCCGGGCCGCTCGTCTTTGCTCCGCCTCCGGCGGATGAAACCAAATTCCTATCCCTGATTTTATCGTTTCTAGTTTCAACTGGAATGCGCTATTCGCCCATCCTTCCATTATGGGCAAAGCAAGACTACCTGCGAAACGTAACAAGTAAACATGAATAATTCTAGTAATCAAGTCCACCTGATTAACCCATTGACCAATCCATACGGCGGAAGTGAAGGACGAACAATAGGGCTTTACAATACATTGAAGAATAGCTGCGAGCCTCTATTATGGAGTGAATACAAATCACATCCCGAGTTCTCAAACTATTGCATTAATGAAATATCTCTAACTGATAACAAGTTTCCGAAAAACGGGACAATAGTTATTGTAGGTAATTGGTTCCCTATCGGAATATGGATACATAAGGCGAAACCAAGAAGAACCATTCTTATTTACAACACCTATGTGAGAAATCCGATATTAAGACATCGTATACATCTCCTTTACTGGCGACTCTCTCACTTTAAAACGAGAAATGTAGAAATAGTCTACGCGTCAAGTCTTATGCAGAATGAACTTCCTTACCCCGGCATAATTCAGCTGTCGCCTATTAACCTTAACCTTTTTCAACCAGTCAATACACGCCTTCCAACAAGCCATTTCACAATTGGCCGTTTAAGCCGTGACGAAACGCACAAGCACCATGAACACGACCCTGATTTCTACCAAGAACTAGCAACTTCTGATCCTGATATTCAAATAAAGCTGATGGGCGCAACATGCATTTCACAGAAACTGCCAAATATAAATAACATCACAATAATCCCCGTGGGCTCAGAAGAAGCACACTTATTCCTACAGTGCCTGGATTGTTTTTATTACAGGACCTCGAGCAAATTCATCGAACCGCACGGAAGGGTTGTAACAGAAGCCATGGCCTGCGGGATTCCTGTCGTTTGTCATAATAACGGCGGATACATAGATTTTATCAAGCATGGCTACGACGGCTTCTTATTTAAAACCCAGGGCCAGGCAAAGGAATACATTATAAGGCTAAAAGCAGATCCGGAATTAAGAGCGTATATAGGCCATAACGCGCGTTGCAGCATGCGAGCACTGTTTGAAAAAGAGCGTATCGAGCAAATCAAGTATTACTGCCCATAATAGGCATCCCGTACGAAGTGACATTCTAATGCCGATGACATCTATATCAATAGGGATGTAACTGCGGTCATGGTGCCTGGTAATCAGCTTCTCGTGCCAGAACAGGGGGTTCACTTGGGATCGGGTAAGGCGCGGGCAGCAACCAATAGTTTCGCGTTCGGTCCCGGTGGATGTTCCAACACGTCGAGGATCGTGAGGCTATCTCGGGGACCCCTTTTCTGAAGAACACCACTCCGTTGGCGATGATCGCGTCGTGGATTTCCTCCACCTCCCGGTTGGTCAGCGGCCTGGTCAGATCGACATTGGCGATTTCCGCCCCGACATGCGGGGTCGACCGCGTTACAGTGATGCTGTCGTAGCTCATCCGGCAAAATCCTCCTGATAACGTCGGAACAATTGGGGTCAGATGAAAATTTCCACGTAATTTTCATCTGACCCCGATTATTCTATTCGATGGTCAATGTAGCGCCATAACGCAAGAGCGATCGATATATCACTTTGTTTTTACCGGAGATTTTTATATGGCGCGACAAAAATGCGCTAAGCGGACATCGGATGGACGGCAAACCTGCCACAGGGCTCAGCCCTTTGGCGCTGGGAATGATCTGGGGCTGGCGCTTGAGCGTGGCATGGCGCTTAGACCGATACACGATCACCCCCTGCTCGGCCTTGTACTCGGCCTTATCCAGCGAGAACGGTGCGCAGACCATGTAGCGGGCGATCTGCTGGCGCCCTTCGGCATCGCTAACGTCTATGCGCACCTGATTGTCCACGAAGAAGCCGCTGTGCTGCCAGCTCAGCAGCTTGGCCACCAGGGCCTCGTCGATGGCCTCGTCTGCCAGCAGCATCTCCAGCACGGCCCGTCGAAGTTGCGGAGAGCATCTCTCCCCCACGGCGCCATAACTCGCAGCGATATTCGACTCGCTGACGCGGGCCCTTGCTCTGCCTCGCCGAAAATCCCCCCAGTTGACGCAACAGCCCGCTCTTGACCGCCTCCCAGCCGCTCATGAGTTCCAGATCTCCCCGTGGGCCCGGAGCCTCGCGCTCTGGCGGGAGCTTGGTTTACGCATAGTGCGAATAATGGATGTCCCCTTCTTTCCCTTCTTTGGCTGCCGCTCACCTCTGTAGGAGCCACTCGATATTCGCTTGCAGGCCCCAGGTGAGATTTTTCATCCACGCCGGGTCCCCATCCACCCCATGGCCCGCGCCGTACAAGGTCTCGGCATCCAGCACCTCGATCCATGCCCGGTCCCCGACGCAGGGCGAAACCGAACACTCGGTGCCGGCAATCGCCTGGAGCTGGGGACCGATGGGGCGAGCATAGACCGGATCATTTTCGCCTCCGATGGCCAGAACCCTCTCGGGACGAGCGTTGGCGTTGCACGGTAGATCGAGGTGAAACGGAATTACCACCCCCCCTCAGCCAACGCCACGACCTCGGTGCCGGTCCCGTAGAGTATCCCGGCATCAGCCTCCATCCTCCCCGCAACCCAGGCGCCCATAGAGCCTCCCAAAACGTACAACGAACCCTCAATATACGGCTGGGTCATCTCAGCGATGATCGACGCCTTCTCTTCGATAGCGGAACAGTCGAAACCAGGGATAGCTGGGTAGCTCGTCGAGATCACCCGCAACCCACGGGCCAACAGCTTTTCGCGCATCTGGAAACACGCAGTGAAACTTGCCCAAGGGAGCCGGTTGCCGGCGCCGGGGACGCATATCACAGTCCCCTCGATTTGACCGACAGGGTCGAAGACTTGGAGCTCGTAGTCGGAGGCAGCAAAGCGCGTCAGTGCCACGACTATCGCAAAGAAACCCACGGACGAAATCCCCACCAAGTATCGTTTTCTCAAGATCTTCTCCAATAACTTCAGATGCCGGACATCATGTTCTGACGCCTCGTTGAGCCGATGCACCGGCTATAGCCACTCCCGCATTTTACACGTAGATGGTCGCCCCCATCTTGCCAAGCCCTCATTCTGTGGTGACAACCAGGGAAAGATTCCAGCCATAGTTCCGGGCTTCGAGTAGGGATGGGAATTTGCGTTCAGCCGCCCCGGGCGGAGAGCAAGCCAGAGTCGGCGCCAACCACCCGCTTCGGCCACCCGTACCGCACGAAACCATCCCCAAGCCCCCCTGCTGAAGCCGTCGAGAGCCCGACTTAGCCCGTCCGACGGCCGGGGAAAACGCACGGAATTCAACGGAGCCGGCTTTGTAAAGTCACGGAAAAACAATTTGTTGTAGCCCTTTATTAGAAATCGCTGCACTTCTCCCCCATCCTGGTCCATGATCGCGTGGGTACTTGCGACATGAGGATCGGCGATGAGCAGTCAGAGAATGGGTCAACAATGTCTCTGATTTGGTCTCTGGGGTTGTATCGATCGACGGCAAGACGCTGAGACGGTCCCATGATCGAGGCGTTGGCAAAAAGGCGATTCATATGGTCAGCGCGTGAACAATTGGGGTTAGATGACAATTTCCACGTAATTTTCATCTGACCCCAATTATTGTGACCCCAATTATTCGTATTCGCAAGCGCTGCCGGCTGGTACAGATGCGCACTGCCAATATTCTGAGCATCCAGAACATCGCGGCGCGCAATCTCGGCTACAAGTTGAGTGCTAACCGGATCAAGGCCCTATTGCCGGAAGACGTCGAGCGGATATTTCCGCAGCCTGAGGTGGCACTGGCCGTTGACACCAACCGGGTGGTGATACGCGCGCTCAGCGAGCAGTTCACTCGGCTCGAGAAGGCCATGCTGGCACAGGCGCGCAAGCGCCCCGAATACCGCGATTTGCTTACCGCTCCCGGCATCGGAAAGGTGCTGGCGCTGACCATCCTGTTGGAGACCGGAGGCATCGGCCGCTTCCCCGGGCCGGGCCACTACGCCTCGTACTGCCGTTGCGTCGGCAGCGCCCGGATCGGCAACAACAAGTCCAAGGGCAAAGACAACACCAAGAACGGCAACAAGTACCTCGCCTGGGCCTTTGGCGAGACGGCCAACTTCTCGACCCGCTACAACGATCGCATCAAGGCCTATTACCAGCGCAAGCTGCACAATACCCATCCGGTGGTCGCCCGCAAGACCGTGGCCCACAAGATGGCGCGGGCCTGCTTCTACACGATGCGCGATCAGGTTGACTTCGACATCGACAAGGCTTTCGGATGAGCCACCCCGGTGCTCTCTCCTGGACTCCAGTTTGCCGGGCGCTCCAGGGGCCTCGAGGAGCTCTCCTCCTGCGTCGGGACTCCTCTTTGACCCCCCTTGCGCGCCAGGCCGCGGTCGTCCATGAGATAGCCGCTGCCTGTCCTTCTGAAGAAGGCAAGAGGACACCTATGACGTAGCAGACGGTTTCGGATGGGCCGGTAAGCTCGCAAGAGGGGCTGGCCCCAAGCCAACAGAACTGATTAGCCGCCGGTCCGTCCACCTAAATCGACGATCGTTCGACAAGCGTTTGGTTGAAGCGCCTCTGCCGCGTGCCAGCAACGGGTTGGAGAGGTCGGCAACGGCATCAGCCCCGATTCTGTCCAGCGGGCCCGACGAATGGGTTGCCATCGTCGAGGACCCGCGCCCCATTCGACACGGCAGGGTACCGATGTTTTTCTGGGGCCAATTGGTCAGGGGCTGGAGACCCTTCCCCAATAGGGGCAGCCTCCATGCCTTGATCCAGGGTGACTGATGCGACTCGGTCTACGGGTCAACACCGCCGCATATCTCCTTGGCCCACACCTCGAGCGGGTATTGGGCTTGGTAAAGAGATGTCTAGCTCAGCAGTAAGCAATGGCGTGACGGTTCCCTATGTGCCGTGTATAGGAGGGTTGGTGGTCTGCGGGCGTTGATCGTTACCTGTCCCGTCCTTGGTCAGAATTGCTTGCCGCTGTTGCTCGGCAGCCTGCTCCATCAGTGAACGCAGATCTTCCGGCGCATAGTATACGAAGGCGCGTCCTCGCTTACCTTTTTCCAGGAGACCGAGACTGACGAGATTATCCAGGTCCGCACGCGCGGTCTGGGTCGTAACGCGATGCGAACGTTTGTGGCTCTTTGTCGTATAACCATGACCGGGGTGCCGCAGCGCATGGGTCAATAATGCGATCTGGCGATAATTCAACTGATATGACAACTTTGGTGCATGCCGCAACAAATTTTCGGCGTCACGTTGCTCGGCGCTCTTACGTGCTAGATACTCGTGTAGGGCCAGAATCGCTTGTTGAATCACCTCAAGTTGGTGAATGATGAAGTAGGTCGTATCGTTCTCGTCCGTTTCGGAGTAAAGATAGGCGCGTGCGTATTTTGCTGGGGCTTTGTTCAGTAAGCGGGAAATCGACACATACTCCATCGGCCAGTATCCAGACCGTGCCATGCTCCAGTAGAACAAAGCGCGCGCGGTGCGTCCATTGCCGTCCACGAAGGGATGATCGTAAGCCAGCATGTAGTGCAACAAGATTGCACGAATGACGGGGTGTATGAAGGAACCACCGTCGCTAATCGCATTGGCGAAACGACACAACCGTTCGATACGCTCTGGCAATGTACCTGCAGGCGGCGGTTCATGCAGCACGGTGGCATGATCTGCTGTTACCACATCGATACGCTCGTCGGGTCGCCGTAGGCGGCCTGCTGCAGCGGGATCGTCTAGCGTGTCCTCGGTAAGAATTCGGTGAAGATAATATAGCAGGTCGGGTATTAGCTCCTTGTCACGTAGTTCCCGGACTGCCTCCATGGCGTAGTAGTTATTCAGGATCATGCGTTCTGATCGGTCCCGGGGAAGCCGCCCGGTGCGCAACATGGCCTTGGCCTCTTCACGTGTGGTCGCGGCACCTTCCAACTGGCTGGAAGTGATTGCCTCCTCGATCAGCGAACTCACCAGGTACCGGTCCCTATCCTCTCTGGACGCGATCGGGGATTCCATGCGCACATTGCCCGCCGCCTGTTGGTCAATCGCATGCAACAGCCGCAATACGGGATCTGGCACGCCAAAGAATATGGGCCGGTCGTGCTTGTCCGTGAACGGCAATAGCTTTAGCAGCCCAACCCTGGCAAAGCGCACACCCGCCCACCAGACCTCATGCGACAGATCGTCGGGTGGTGTCCGATGGCGCAACTCATCCCAGTGCATGTAGAACTCACCCACCAGCGGCCTCATGTACGTCAGCCGTTGGCGTTTCGCCTGTTCGAGAATGAGCGGTGGCCACGGAGGCGGAGTTGGAGGTAATTTCATCTGCGAGTGAATTGCCAAAGTTCTTCAAATTAGCACTTTGATAGTAGCTTAGCTCAAAGTGCAAAAATTTGTCACATTTACACTTTACTAGCAGTTTGGTGATTTGGGGGTTGGAGCGTCCCAGCCCGGGGTCGATGCGAAGATGCGTAATCGATTGCCGAACCCCGAGGATCTTGGATCGGCCAAGTAGGGTTCCGCAGAATGAGAAAGTCCTACGTCAGAGGGAGACTTGGGCTCGCCTACCTTCGCTGGCCCTCACCGGGGCGCCCTGCCCTTCTGCTGATCGGCGGGGGGGTCGGCCTCCTTGATCGCCTTGGCCGCGCTCACCAGCTTGCCGGATACGCCTACCGCGGCGGCGGCGTGGTGGTCGCGGGATTGCGGACCACGGGACTCATGAGGGACATTTTCCTCTGACGACCTACCACCTACCCTCCTACCCCCTCCCTGCTTCCCCGGTCTCCCGGTCCCTGTCCCCATGTTTCCATCCCCAAACCTCGTTTTAAGCCTCCCTGCTCGAGCTGTCCCCCCGGCTCCGGGTATCAGATCGGACCCCTGGGCCAATGGTCTCAGCCCCCGGAGCGCACCTTGGAGAGAACCGAATTCCGATTTTCTTCACCAACTGTCGAAACAGGGCGGAATGGGGCTCCGCGAACTGGTGCGCGCGACCTGGTGCCCTCGGTGTGCAAGCCATCGGCGAGGCGCTCTTGGTCCTGCCTGCCACGCGCGCAATGGATCGTTAGCACCCCCGGGAGCGCGCGGGAGGATCGCGGCGGTGCCGCTGGGTGGCTGCTTGTCGGCGGGAGGCATGTCCTAGCTCGACCCACAGGAGACAGGGCTGTAGTGCGGACGGAACACTCAGTTTGACCGGCCGTGGCAGCGTTCGTCACGCTGGCCGCCGCCTATGTTTTCACCGTCTGGCTGCTGGGGCCTTTTTCCACCGGGCCATCATCGGCGGCGCGTGTATCGCCGGGGTGGCGATCTTCCTGGCGCATATCCCGGTGCTGACCCAGGAACAGGCCGCCACCACCGCCGCCGAACGGGATGGCGCCTGAGCGGCAAGACCCTGAACCTTCCTGCTTGATTTCAGGTCCACAGACCCCGACGTTTTGCGTAACTCAACCTGCTCCCGATTCGGAGTCACTCATGCTGCGCATCCTGCTGTTCCTGGGTACCAACGTGGCGATCATCGCCCTGATCAGCATCACATTCCGCCTGCTGGGCATCGACGGCCTGTTGCAGGCCAACCAGGTCGATCTGGATCTCAACGCGCTGCTGGTCTATTCGGCCGTCATCGGTTTCTCGGGCTCGTTGATCTCGCTGTTCATCTCCAAGTGGATGGCGAAGCGTTCCATGGGCGTACAGCTGATCGAACAGCCGCGCAACGAGATGGAGGCCTGGCTGCTGGACACCGTGGCGCGCCAGGCGAGCCGCTCGAACATCGGGATGCCGGAGGTGGGAATCTTCCAGGGTGGCCCCAACGCCTTCGCCACCGGCTGGAACAAGAATGCCGCCCTGGTGGCGGTGAGCACCGGCCTGCTGCAGGAGATGACCCGCGACGAGGTGGAAGCGGTGCTGGGTCACGAGATCTCCCACGTGTCCAACGGGGACATGGTGACCCTGAGCCTGATCCAGGGAGTGGTGAACACCTTCGTGGTGTTCCTGTCGCGGGTGATCGGCCACATCGTCGACCGCGTGATCCTGAAGAACGAGCGCGGCCACGGCCTCGGCTTCTGGATCGCGTCCTTTGTCGCGCAGTTCATCCTCGGCATCCTGGCCATGACCATCGTCATGTGGTTCTCGCGCTGGCGCGAGTACCGCGCCGATCAGGGCGGTGCCGAGCTGGCCGGGCGGCAGAAGATGATCAATGCGCTCAAGCGTCTGAAGGCGGCCGGGGAGGCGCACCGCGCCGAGACCCTGCCCGACGAGATGGCCGCGTTCGGCATCTTCGGCGGCAAGGTGCAGGCGCTGTTCGCCAGCCACCCGCCGTTGGAACAGCGCATCGCCGCGCTGGAGCAGCTGCGCGGCTGACTCAGACCGCGGGCTTCGCGAACTCCGCGTCGATGGCGTGCCGAGGCTCGTAGGTCAGCGGGATCTGGCCGTTGATGCGATGGTGGTCATGCCATGGACACGCATGTCTCAGTTTGGCCGAACTGAGACATGCCCAAGGCTCATTCTCCGGCTCTGGTGCCAGCCCGACATCGGCCTAGACTCGGTCCGGGCGCCTTTACTTCTGGGCCGGTCGTTTCGTTGAAGAGGCTCAGGGAAACCGCCCCGCCGAGGCGGGGCGACTCCGTTGGGTCACAGGGAGGCCCTGAATCCGTTCTGCCCGATCAGCCGACTTCGTAGCGCTGGACGGTCTGCAGCACTATGGGGTCGCCGAGGGCTGCGAGAAAGACGGTCCGCTTGACGGCGTAGCCCTTCACCAGCTGCAGGGCTTTCAGGGCTCGCCAAGCCTCGGAGTCGGCGGCTCTGCCCATCAAGGGCCGCGGCAGGGAATAGATGTCCCAAGATTGCGCAGGGTGAGCTGCACAGCAGCGAACGGCTTGGGCGGGAGGCCCAAGCCCGGTGCCCAAGCGGATCATGGACAGCGATCGGCGGGCGGTGGGCTTGGTGACGGCCCCAGCACGGGCCAGCCTTCGAACCCGGTCCTGGGGCGCGACCTCGTCCAGGTCGAAGAACTGGTGCAGGCGGGCCGCGAAGCTCTTGCTGTCGGCGCTCATGGCCTGTCCTCCGTTGCCTTCCTGCACTCCTCGCACTGGGCTTCGAGCAGGCCGCCCGGCTCGCATCGTAGCATGCTACGATACGAGAACTGACCCTCCGCACCCCCCGACTACACCTCGATTCAGCGACGGATTCGCACCATCCAGGCCGCCTCAGAGCCAAGCGAGGCGACTTCCGGGGCCGTGCAGGTGGAGGACGCCACTCCACCCACACCGACCCAGCCACCCGAGCTCTATCCGTTCGTAGGCGGCGTACGCAAGGCCATGCCCGAGGGCCTGCCCTTCCACCTAGCGGACTATCTGGAGCTGGTCAACTGGACCGGCCGCGCTGTGCGCGACGACAAGCGCGGCGCCATCGCCGATGACCTACCTCCTATCTTGGACCGTCTTGGGATCACCTCGCCGGCCTGGCTCCAGCTGGCCAGCGAATTCGAGACCCACTTCTGCAGCTGGATCGGTCAGGCAGAACACGTCGAGGAGGCTTGCCGACTCGGTGGGCACCACTGGGCGCGCGGCATCGGGGCCTGCCGGCGGCTGTTTCAGAGCGGATAGCTTGTCCTCCTTAAGAATATCCCCCGATTCCCGGCGAAGAACAACTCGCCGACGCAGGTCCTTGGCCTCTCCCCCGCGAAATTCCCAGAATTCGGCTGTTCGGCCTTCCCTCAGCGTCAACTTGAGCACAGAAAGACACCTGCCGCCGTGTCCGGGCGCGTGGAAGGGGTCGGAAAGGGGACTACGCGAGATTTGCCTCAAATGGTGGGTGTCTCCTTCGAGTTTAGCCTCTGCCGCACCCAATTCCTGCGCCGATACCTCAATGAGGAAGACAGACTGAAAATGAATAGCGGCACGGAGGCTGAATGGCCTCACGTGCCGTATCCATACTTTCTCAGTTTCTTGTCTTCGCTTGAGGTTCAGGTACCTCGTCGAGCCCATAGGTCTCGACGAGAACAGCGTCTTCGACTGCCTTCAGTGCCAGGTTAGCTTCATAGTACTTATGCTCGTCGAGGAGCTTGGACGCGTGGTCGATATGCTCCTTGGCAAACTTGATCGGAATCATACTGGTCCTGATGGCAACATCGATCGCGCCGAGCTTCAACTCCTCGATGGCCTTCTTCTTTTCACCCTTGTGCAGGTGCTCGTTGGCCTTGGCGATATGCTTTGCTTTTTCCGGAGTCGGCTCAAATTTCTTAAGTACAGTCAGATTCGCATCGAAGGGGACGAATCGGTCGTCGGCCTTAGGCGACTTGGTATCGAGCGCGGACTTGTCAGCTTCCTCAAACGCAGCCCCAACCCGCGTTACCGCCGCATCAACATAGGTGCGGGCACGCCCCGGTTGGCCGTTGAAGATCGCCAGCCTGGCGTTACTCAGATCAAACATGGTCGTCGTCGCGTCTTCCGATACCTTAACGAAATCCTTTTGCGCCTTATCATTCTTGGCTTGATCCTTGGCCGGCGCATTCGTGCTCGCCGGTGGATCTTCAGCGGCAAAGACTGAGGTCACCCCGGAGGTAATCATTGCGGTAGACAAGGTTGCGGCTACAGCGGCTGCGAGAACTTGCTTCTTAGTCATCAGCGAGCTCCTTCTATGAGTTGCTTGCGAATTCAGTGGTGCCTGTCCCTATCGAGGACGCACTGTCCTATGAAAGGCAAAGATCCTGCCAGCCTGACGGATAATCGCAATAAACAAGCAACAGACTTTCGTTCGCCAAGGGAAGATTGGCTAAGGGTCTGATTTAAATGCGATTACATCCCAAAAAGGTCCCGAAATACGGGCGTGAGGCAAAACCGTTTATGCGATCTAGCGCTCCCCCAGAAGGCGATCCGGCGCGATCGAATTTCAGGCTGGTTCAAACCAACCAAGATGTAGTCAATATCGACCAAGCCTTTTCCGCCTTGTTGCTGGAGCCGGCATAGCCTGCACAGAGGTTGGTGACGGCTTCAACGCCCACGATAGGGGCATCCATGTGACCGACGCTCATCGGACCTGAACGGCTACCAGCGCCGATCTCCACCCTCGTGGAGAGGGCGTTAACGAGACGGACCGCCACGCGCTGCAAAACGGACTCTGCAGCGGCCGGCCGCTGCAGATCAACGCACATCGTGCCCTGGAGCCCAAAGCCAGCTCTGGCCACCGCGCTGGGAACGAAGGGGTAACGCGAGGGCGGTGGCTCCCGCCAAGGCGCAGCGACTGCGCATCCGGCGTCGCCAGACGCTCGCGCGGATGCGCACGAAGGGTCGACACACGCCACACAGGGTCTACAGTGAAAGAACGGAAAGGAAACACCCCTGCCAAGAAGCTCCCACCATGCCCAAGCGAAGGAAATCGCTGATCAGTCTGGAAGCGACCAGCTACTGCCACTGTATCTCCCGCTGTGTGCGCCGGGCCTTTCTGAATGGGGAGGATGCCTACACAGGGCGCTCCTTCGAACACCGTCGGGACTGGATCGAGGAGCGGCTGCTGGAGCTGGCGCAGATCTTCGCCATCGAGGTGTGTGGCTACGCGCTTATGGCCACGCACAGCCACCTGGTCTTGCACGTCGATCAGCCGCTCGCCGAGTCTTGGACGACGCGGGAGGTGGTCGAGCGTTGGCACCCGCTATTCAGCGGCACGGAGCGGTCAGAGCGCTATCTCCGAGAAGAGCCACTGCTCGAGGTCGAGCAGCAGGTCGAAGACCTGGCCGAGATCTGGCGTGAGCGGCTCACCTCGGTGAGCTGGCTCTTGACACAACGGCGCTGCCTCAACGAGCACATCGCCCGCAAGGCCAACGAGGAGGACCAGTGCACCGGGCACTTCTGGGAGGATCGCTTTAAGTCCCAGGCCCTGCTCGACGACCAAGCCGTGCTCGCCTGCCTCGCCTACGTGGACCTCAACCCGGTGCGTGCCGCTATCGCCGAGACTCCCGAGAGCTCTGACTACACCTAGATTCAGCGACGGATTCGCACCCTCCCTCCAGGCCGCCTCGGAGCCAAGCGAGGCGACTTCCGGGGCCGTGGAAGCGGCGGGCACCACTGGGTGCGCGG
>Ga0210096_1000190_pt1 | contig 23787 bp, 16 predicted proteins | sample China_Galinas_PW_4_FD_184864 | JGI IMG/M metagenome (GOLD analysis project Ga0210096, IMG submission 184864) | Wetland microbial communities from San Francisco Bay, California, USA, that impact long-term carbon sequestration - China_Galinas_PWA_D2... | ecosystem: Environmental > Aquatic > Marine...
GGCGCGACTCTGGTCGCCGACGGAGAGAAAGCGCGGCAGGGAGACCATGACCACGACCGGGTCGCGCACCGTGACCCGGGTGGCCGCACTGCCCAGCCGGCTGCCGGACCAGGCGACCGCCATCAGGTGCAGCCGGCCGTTGAAATCCGGCAGATCCAGGTAAACGACGGCCCGGCCCTGGGTATCCAGCGGGACCACCCCGGAGAAGAGCGAGACGATGCGGATATGGCTCTCGGGCGCCCCCTGGCGACCGCCGGGGGCACCGCCACCGGAGCGTATCCGCCCGGGCAGGCCCTGGCGCCCGTCGATCAGGCGGCCGTAGAGATCACGGATATCCACCCCAAGGCGACGTTGGCCGAAATAGTGGGCCAGGGGGTCGGGGGTGGCGTAACCGGTGAGCTGGAGCACGCCCTCGTCCACCGCCGCCAGGGTGACGAACACCGCGGAGTCGGGGGACTGGCCGGACACCATCAGGTGCACCGGCAGCTGCGTTCGCGGGCGCGCTCGCTCTGGCACCTCGAGCGCTATGTCCAGGCGATGGCCCGCCGGGTCCACCCCGAGCCAGGCCACGCCTATGGCCCGCCTGGGGCCGTGTCCCACCGCCTCGCCGTCCGGGCGGTAGGCGCTCACCAGGGCATAGGCCCCCGCCCCCCAGGCCGGATCGATCTTCACTTCGAGGATCGCCGATTTCTCCGGAAGCGCCAGCTCTCGGACCTCGAGGACCCGGTCGGTGGCGATTACCAGCTCGGCCCGCCCGGCGAAGGGGGACTCCAGCTGCAGCCGGGCCCTGGCCCCAGGCGCATACAGCGATTGGTCGGTCGAGATCCGGAGCCGGTCCGGGGTCTCCGGCTCTCCCGCGGCCGACTGCCAGCCGACCTGCAGCCGGGCGCTGCTGAGCACGCCGCTGGCCGGGTCGCGCACCTCCAACCGGTAGCGGCCCATGGTGAGGGGCCGACCCAGATGTGCAGGGGTCTCGGCGGGGACATCCAAGGTCCCTTCCTCCAGCAGGCGATCCCGGGTCTGGCGCTTGTAGTGCCATCCGCCCTCGTCCTGGTACCACTGATACTCGGTCTGCTCCTCGACCAGCCGATAGCCCAGACCCGGCCGGGCCAAAGGCCGGCCCTTGGGGTCCAGGGCGACCACCTCGAACACCGCCTGCTCCCCCTCGGAGATGACGCCGCCCTGGCCGGGCGGTCGCACGCCGAGCACGAGCGGCTGGTGGCGCAGCGGAAGCGATAGGGAAGTGGCCACGGCGCGACCGTCCACATCGGTCACCTGGGCATGGATATCCGCCTTGAGCGGGCCTCGCACCTTCGGCAGGCGATCGATCCGGAACGCCAGACTGGCCCGGCCGTCGCCGTCGGTGCGTTCCTCGGCCAGAGGCAGCAGCAGGCTGTCCTGAGGCTCGTCGACCGGCCCGAAACGGTAGCCGGCGAGGTCCGGGAAGGGATCGGGGTCCGGCGATACCCGGATCTCGGCGCTCACGGGCAGGTCAGCGCCGGGCGCACCGAACAGATAGCGCGCCTGGACACCGAAGACCGCGTCGAGGTTCGGGTGCAGTGGCTCGGCAGGAGGATCGGTCACCTCCAGCTCCAGACGCGGCGGCACTATGTCCTCGACCAGGAAGGAGGTCTCACCGACCGGGTCGGCTGCCGGATCCACATAGGCCAGGGCCCGCCAGTGCCCGGTGCGGGCGGCGGCGGAGAGCTCGACCGCCTGGCTGTAGCCACCAGCCCCCGCGGAGGTCAGCAGGCGCTCGATGGCGATCTGCCCGTCCGGGCGCAGCAGTCGAAGGGTCAGGGGCAGGCCGTCCACCGCCCGCCCCCGGTCGTCGCGCAGCAGGGCCGTGACCTGCACCCGCTCCCCAGGTCGGTAGACACCCCGCTCGGTGTACACGAAGGCATCCAGCGGACCGGGCAGGGCCCGGCCGCCGACCCCCCGATCGCTGAGATCGAAGGCGCTGGTAGCCAGCCGGAGAAAGTTGAAATCACCGCCAGGGCCATAGGCCATCACCAGGTCCGGCGCGTCGCCCCCCGCCCTGGTGGTCAGCGCCGCCGGAAATTGGACCCGGCCGGAGCCGTCCGAGACCGCCTCTCCCAACAGCTGGTTGTTGCGGCCATAGAGGGCGAGGCGCACGCCTGAAAGCGGCTGGGCGCTCTTCAGGCTGCGCACTACCAGGGTGATGCCATTCGCTCCCTGGTAGCTGACCAAGCCCAGGTCGGTAACCACCAGCCATTGGGTGGCCATGGACGCCCAGGGGATCTCCTCCTTCGCATCGGACCCCAGCTCGGCGGTGAGCACGTAGACCCCCGCGGCCGGCTCCACGAAGGGGGCCAGGGCCAGGTTGGTGACGCTCGGGCGGTTGTGCCGCACGCTCAGCTGCGCCGAGCCATGCCAGATCCGCTCGCCCAGCCGATCGCGGATCGAGTCCGCCTCGCGGCGATGCAGGTCGGTGCGAAATCGGTTGCGCACCAGATCCTGGGACAGATTGCGCTCACCGATACGGTACAGCGTCAGCTCCGCGCTCTTGGCATTGATGGCGTGGATCGGCACCCCGCCACCGTTCTTCGGCAGCACATAGAGACCGTTCTCGAACCACAGGGCCGGGGTGCGATCGCCCACCGCGACCTCCAGGTCGCGCGTCTCGCCCAGCAGCTTGCCGTTATCACTCTCGAGCCCCGGCAGGGCGCGTACGCGATACTGCGTGCCGAACTCCGCGCCGTCGGCACACACCTCGTCTCCCGACGCCAAGCGGAAGCCGGCGTCGAATTCCGGCTCGAAGCGGAGGAAGTCACCGTAAGCCTGGGCGTCCGGCTCGGGCATGGCGTCGCTGAAGTCCAGACAGATGGCCGGAAGGGCCGAATCCTCCTGCACGAAATAGCGCTCGATGCGAAGCTTCCGCTCCTCGGCGACCCGATGCTCCAGCTCGGCGATGCGCTTACCCAGCGACGGGGCACCGGCCAGCATGATCTGCCGGTTCCCTCGACCAAAGGCGGCCAGGGCGAGCTCGTCGCCGTAACGCCAGTGCCCCTGCAGGGACAGCCCGAGCAAGGCGGCAGCGCCCGCCTTCTCGTTCGCATTGCGGGCCTGCTGCAGAGCCAGGTAGGAGGCATCGACCGCGTCGTCCCAGTACTGGGCACACTGGGCCGCCTCTGCCAGCGCAAGCCAATCGCTATAGCCGAGCGGCTCAGTGGTGGCCACGAGCAGCTTGCGCAGCTCGGTCGCCTGGGCGCATTGCTTGCGCTCGTACAGCAGGGCCGCCGCCGCGCTCAAGGTCGCTCTCTCGGACGCCGAATAGCCGATATCGCCCTTGGGCGCGAGCGCCTGGGCATAGTCCCGTGCCGCCTTGGAAACGTCGGCCAATGGGTCTGCGGGTGGCTGATCGGCCGCCGGCGCCGAGCCGACCAGCAGGGAGAGCATGAGAGCGAAGAGTCTGAGCATCGTCGAATCCTGCACAGGGGCACCGCGCGGGCGCACTCTGCTGGGAGAATGGGCGTCGCCTAGCTTACGCCTTCCGACCGCCAACTGCGCGACACGCTTCGGGCACATATGCTCCGACTCTGCTATAGTTGATTCATGCGCGGGTGTGACACGGTGAGACTCTCCCGGCCGTAGCACGCCACACCTGTGGGCGGAGCGCCATGCGGGGTTGCCGGCCATGCCGGAGGGGAGGCCCCGCCGCCCGCGCTGACACCTTGCCTGCTTCCCGATCGACCAATGGTCAGGCGGCCCCGGCGGGCTAACCCGCCAGGGCCCCGTCGAGTATCTCGACCACCACCTGCTCGACCTTGCTCTCCATGAAGCTCAGCGGAGGTTGCAGCTCGACCCGGATTTCGATCACCTCGCCGTTCAGACAAATCTCCCCCGACGCGCCAGTGCGCACGAACGCGAGCGTGTCCTGGTCCCAGCGACAGTCCGCATCCAGATCCTTCTTCAGCTGCTCGGCCACCGCTTCGAGCCGCCGGCGGGCTTCGTCGATCGTCAGTCCGTGGTGTCGCTCGATATGTATGCTCATGACTGGCCCTCGATCTATTGGATACCGAAAAGAATTTGCCCAGCCGGTAATTCGTCCGAGGACTCGACCGGCCGAACGGCAGCTATTCTATGCGGGCGAGCCCCCGAGCACACCTGCTAGGTCCAGTAGCTGCCCGTGCGCTCGGGCTGGCAATGGCAGACGGATGACACGGACGTACCGGGGCCTCGACATCTACCCGAGACCCCGAGAGAATGCCTCAAAAGTGCGCTTCCACGGCACACGGGATACCGATAGACGCCCGGCACCGACAGACATCCGCAAGTCCAACTCGGCGGCCATGTACCTGGCCCTTGCCAGCTACGTGCTCAACGGCGATACGGTGGTGCAGGACGAGCAGCAGCTGGAGGCGGTGCTGCCGCTGGTCACCGAGCTGTTCCTGCGCCAAGGCTTTCTGCAATACTTATGGGCCGGCCCTTTTGAGGACTACCTGGTCATGGGGATGGGCAAGGCCCCTCTGGTCATGATCTATGAGCAGCAATTCATCCAGCGTGCCGCCCTGGCCGACGGCAGCATCCGCCCCGACATGATCGAGGCGATGATCCAGCGCATCGAGCGGAAGTACCAGTAGATGGCACAAGCTGCGCTCCTGCCCAGCAGGCGCAGGGATGCCCCTGCATGAGCCGATCCATGGAGCCAGCCCGCCCCCGCGGCCAGACGCTGGCGCTGACGCCGCCCGAGCCGGTCCGTCCGGTGGACCCGGAGCAGGCGGACGGGATGGTTGGCCTGAGCGACAGCGATGCCCGGGACCTGGATGCTCGCGTAGAGACCTTCGTCGATGAGCTGATCGCGCTGGACCTGCACAGCGAGGACTTCAAGGCCCGCATGGCTGCCGTGCACGCCCTGGGCTCGAAGGAGATCCGCGAGGCGGCCGGCCTGTCCAATCGCCTGCTCGATCGCCCGACCGGTCAGCTCAGCGGGGGCCTGATCGCCGAGGGGACCACCGTGGGCGAGGCCCTGGTCAGCCTGCGCAGCACTGTCGAGGCTCTCGACCCGTCCCAACACGGCAACCTCTTCGCGCCCAAGCGGCTTTTCGGACTTATTCCCTTCGGCAATCGGCTCGACGACTATTTCGCCAGGTACCGGTCCTCCCAGGCGAATATCAACGCCATCATCGAGGGACTGTATCGCGGACAGGACGAGCTGCGCAGAGACAACGCGGCGATCGAGCAGGAGAAGGCCAACCTCTGGAAAACCATGAGGCAGCTCGAGCAATCCGCACACATCGCCAAAGGGATCGACCGTGCCCTGTCCGAAAAGATCGCCCGGATCGAGTCTTCCGACCCGGAGAAGGCCCGTGTGATCCAGGAGGAGCTGCTTTTCTCTATCCGCCAGAAGATCACCGACCTGCTCACTCAGGAGACGGTCAGCGCCCAGGGCTACCTCGCCCTCGACCTGGTCCGCAGGAACAACCTCCAGCTGATCAAAGGCGTGGAGCGGGCGTCCACGACGACGGTGTCGGCCCTGCGCACCGCGGTGATGGTCGCCGGCGCGCTCAGCACTCAGAAGCTGGTGCTGGACCAGGTCACAGCGCTCGGACGCACCACCGGAGACATGCTCGAAGACACCTCGGCCGGGCTCGAGCGGCAGTCCGCGCGGATCCAGGACGGTGCGGCCGCCGCGGCCCTGGAGATGGACAGGCTCAAGACGGCCTTCGCCGACATCTACGAGACCATGGATGAAATGGCGGATTTCAAGATCCGGGCCATTGACAGCGTTCGGCGGACGGTGGACACCTTGTCATCGGAGGCGGAAAAGGCCCGGGACTACCTGGAGCACACCCGCACCCAGGAGACCAGACGCCCGGCGGGCGCTGAAGGGCCACCGCAATCATGAGAGAGACCAAGCCATGGTGAAACCCCTCTATTCGCTGCTCGCTGCTCTGCTTGTCCTGCTTGCGGGCGGCTGCTCCGCGCCGGGCGATCGGATGCAGGTGCTGGCGGGCTCAGAGCTGAAAAACCTCGACCCGCTGCTCGACGACTTCGGCCAGTAACCCCGCTTGCCAGGGTCCGGACATTGAGAATCGCCGCATTGCCCTTCCGCCAGAACGACGGATCCTTCGGGTCTGCAACACGCAGTTGGCGCTTGCCCGTCTGGCTGGCGGCCTGCGTCTGCGCCGCCGCGGTCGGGCAGACCAATCACCGCGTCGATCCGGACACCGGGATCGAGACCTGGGAGATCCACCAGCAGGGTGTCGCCCTGTCGCTCACCCAGATACTCCCAGACCAGGCCAGGGCTTTCTATATCAATAGAGGCTTTGCCGCCGAAGCAGTGGAGGACTACGCGACTTCTTGCGTCTACATGACCGTCTTGCGCAACGACTCCGCGCCCTCGTCCGTGCACTTCCGGCTGGCCGGCTGGTCCGTGGCGAGCGACGACGACACCCATCCGCCGTTGAGCGTTGAGCGATGGCTGGAGAGGCTCGCGACCTTTCAGCCATCCAAGTCCGCCCTGCTCGCCTTTCGCTGGGCCCAGTTTCCCCCGGAGCAGACCTATCAGCCCGGCGGCGATTGGAACCAGGGGATGCTCACCATGGGCCTGGCGCCGGGGGTCCGATTCGATCTGATTGCCCGCTGGGATGTGGCGCGCGAGCCATTGGAGGGGGTAGTGAAGGATGTTCGCTGTGCTGAATAGCTCAAGATCTCTGCTGGTCGCCGTCCTGCTCTATGCGCTCCCGCTAGGCGCGGCTGAGATATCTCCCCTGACTCACCAGCTGACGCCTCTGCCCCCTGGCCAGGCCGCGCCGACTCTGCGACTGCCGAACCTGGATGACGAGATCACCGACTTGGCACAGCTGCACGGACAAGTGGTGGTAGTCAATTTCTGGGCTACCTGGTGTCCCCCGTGCCGACGCGAGATGCCCTCCCTGGAGCGCCTGCATCAGCTCGCGGGAGACAAAGGCGTCCGTGTGCTGGCGGTCGACATCGGTGAGGACATAGACACGGTGTTCCCATTCATCGGGCAGGTGGACCCATCCCCGACCTTCCCCTTGCTGCTCGACAGGGAAGGTACCAGCCCCGCGCAATGGGGTGTCAAAGGCCTGCCGACCACCTTCATCCTGCACCCCGACGGGACCCTCGCCTACCGGGCCGTGGGCGGCCGAGAATTCGATCACCCGGACATAGTGCGTCAGCTGCTGGACTTGCTCCCACAATAAGACGTGGAGCCTCAAGAGAAAGGCAGCTGGAGCCGCAGAGGCGCAGAGGACGCCAAGGGCTTAAAGGAAAGCACTCCCGCCCGGTAAGAGTCCGGAGCAGGTCGTCGCAGATGAGATCACGAAGACGATGGGAGGCAAGCAGACACCTAGGCCTCCAAACCCGCCCAACTGGCCCCAGCTCCGCAGGAGGTCATGTGATTTCCGGTGGAAACGCACCAAGAGCGTTCGGACGAACAGGTATCGAAGGGCAGTGTCGCCAGCGCACATCGGATAGCGGGCTTAGCCCGAGCCGCCTTTGGCGGAGCAACCCCACTCCGTCCCGCTTCATCCTCTCTCCCTCCGGCCCTATAATCGGCACCATCTTTACCGCCGCCAGGCGCCCTTGTCCCTGGCTTTCACTCTGGCGCCGACGGTCGGGATGATGCCCCGAGTTCCCCAAGGCGCCCGAAGGACTCGTCCATGACGCTCACACCAATTCGCGCCTGCCTGCTCGGCGCCGGTGCCGCCTTGCTGGTCTCCTGTGACCAGGCCGCCTCCCAGGGCGCTGCCGATGCCGCGCCCCCACCGGAGGTCAGCGTGGTGCCCGCCCATGCGCAGTCGGTGCCCCTGACCCGCGAGCTGGTCGGACGGCTGGCGGCTACGCGGCTGGCCGAGGTGCGGGCACGCGTGGCGGGCATAGTGCTGAAGCGGGTCTACACCGAAGGCACCGATGTGACCGCGGGCCAGGCCCTGTTCCAGATAGATCCCGCGCCTCTGAAGACCGCCCTGCACGCCGAGCAGGCCGCCCGGGCCAGAGCCCGGGCGGATGCAGCCAACGCGGTGCTCACGGCCAAGCGCTATCGGGAGCTGGCGGCCAAGAAGCTGCTTTCGTCCCAGGACCTGGACACCGCTCTGGCCGCCGAGCGCACCACCGCCGCCGCGGTCAAGGAGGCCCAGGCGAACGTAGAGAAGGCCGAGCTGGATCTGAGCTACGCCACTGTGACCGCCCCGATCGCCGGGCGGGCGGGCCGGGCTCTGGTCACCGAGGGGGCGCTGGTGGGCCAGGGCGAGCCGACCCGGCTGACCACCGTGGAGCAGATCGACCCCATCTATGTGAACTTCAGCCAGTCGGTCTCGGAGCTGCAGCAGCTGCGATCCGGCGGCGGCCATCGAGCGCTGGCCAAGTCCACGACGGTCGAGCTGTCGATGCCCGACGGCACGACCTATCCCCAGCCAGGTCGCGTGGACTTCTCGGACCTGGCCGTCGACCCGAGCACCGGGGCGGTGTCCTTGCGCGCTGTCGTGCCCAACCCGGACCACCAGCTGCTGCCCGGGATGTTCGTCAGCCTGCGCCTGACCCTGGGCCGGATCGAGAAGGGCTTTCTGCTGCCCCAGGCCAGTCTGTCACGAGACGCCGAGGGGGCCTATGTGCTGGTCGTGAACGGCTCCGGAAAGGTGGACCAGCGTCGGGTGAAGGTGGAGGGCATGACCCGCAGCGACTGGATACTGACCGGCCCGTTGGCCGACGGCGACCAGGTGATCGTCGAGGGGCTGCAGAAGGTCCATCCCGGCGCCACCGCGAAAGCGGTTTTGACCTCCGCCTCGACCAAGGAGTAGCCCCGTGCCGGCCTTCTTCATCGACCGGCCCATTTTCGCCTGGGTGGTCGCCATACTCATCACCCTGGCCGGCACCGCAGCCATCTTTCGGCTGCCGGTGTCCGCCTACCCACCCATCGCGCCACCCCAGGTGAGCATCAGCGCCTCTTACCCCGGGGCCAGCGCGGAGGTACTGGAGAAGACGGTCACCTCGGTGATCGAGCAGCAGCTGACCGGGGTGGACAACCTGCTGTACTTCGCCTCCACCTCCCGCTCCAACGGCTCGGTCCAGATCACCTTGACCTTCATCAGCGGCACCGACCCGGACATTGCCGCGGTGCAGGTGCAGAATCGCTTGAGCGTGGCCGAGGCGCGCCTGCCCCTGGAGGTGATCCAGAACGGCATCACGGTGGCCAAGGCCAACAACGACTTCCTGATGGTGGTGGCCCTGAAGTCGACCGACCCCAGCCTGGACACCTATGCCCTGAACAACCTGATCTCCGCCCAGGTGCTCGATCCGATCCAGCGACTGCCCGGAGTGGGGGGAGCGAGGCTGTTCGGGGCCTCCTACGCCATGCGCATCTGGCTGAGCCCGGACAAGCTGCGCGGCTACGGCCTGAGTGCGGCCCAGGCGCTGGACGCCATCCGTGATCAGAACGTCCAGGTGGCCGCCGGGAGCATCGGCGCCGAGCCCGGGGTGAGCGGCCAGGGCTTCACCGCCTCGGTAACGGCCGCCAGCCGCTTCACCAGCAGCGAGGAGTTCTCCGACATCATCCTGCGTACCAACCCCGACGGCAGCACGGTGCGCCTGAAGGACGTGGCGCGCATCGATCTGGGGGCCGAGTCCTACGGTCACGACGTGCACGTCGACGGCGAGCCCATCGCCGGCTTTGCCATCCAGCTGGCCCCGGAGGCCAATGCGCTGCAGGTCGCCGATGCGATCCGCGCCAAGATGGACGCCCTGGCGACCTATTTTCCGGCCAGCGTCACCTGGTTCACCCCCTACGACAGCACCCAGTTCATCAGCATCTCCATCAAGGAGGTGGTCTTCACCCTGGTCGAGGCCGTGGTGCTGGTCTTCCTGGTGATGCTGCTGTTCCTGCAGAACCTGCGTGCCACCCTGATCCCGACCCTGGTGGTTCCCGTGGCGCTGACCAGCGCCTTCGCGGGCATGTATCTCGTCGGCTTCTCCATCAACGTGCTCAGCCTGTTCGCCCTGGTGCTGGCCATCGGCCTGGTGGTGGACGACGCCATCGTGGTGGTGGAGAACGTCGAGCGCATCATGACCGAGGAGGGACTGCCTCCCAAGGAGGCCGCCCGCAAGGCGATGGGCCAGATAACCGGGGCGGTGGTGGCCATGACCACGGTGCTGGCTGCCGTGTTCATCCCCATGGCCCTGGTGGGTGGCAGCGTGGGGGCCATCTATCGCCAGTTCTCGCTGACCATCGCCATCTCTATGGGCATCTCGGCCCTTATGGCCCTGAGCTTCACGCCCGCCCTGTGCGCCACCCTGCTCAAGCCGGTCCACGGCGAGCCCAATTTCTTCTTCCGCGGCTTCAACCGCTTCTACGGCTGGAGCAGCGGGGCCTATCTGCGCAGGGTCGCCCAGGCGATTCGGCACACCCCACGCTGGATGGTGGCCTTCGTCGCCCTGGTGGCCCTGGCCGGCTTTCTGTTCACCCGCCTGCCCAGCAGCTTCCTGCCCGAGGAGGACCAGGGCTATGCGCTGATCCTGATTCAGCTCCCGCCGGGCGCCAACATGGAGCGCACCGGGGCAGTGCTGCGCGAGATGGAGGGCATACTCGGCAAACACCCGGCGGTGGACAAGGTCCTGGACGTGGCCGGATTCAGCTTCGTCGGCCAGGGCGAGAACGTGGGCCTGGGCTTCATCCGGCTCAAGGACTGGAGCGAGCGCAAGGCGCCGGACCTGCAGATCAATGCCTTCATCCAGTGGGCCAACGGGGCGCTGCAGTCCATCAAGGGGGCCAAGACGTTCGCGGTGAACCTGCCCACCATTCGCGGTCTGGGCCGCTTTGGCGGCTTCGACTTCCGCCTGGAGGACCGCGCCGGGCTGGGCCACGAGAAGCTGGTGGAGGCCCGCAACATCCTGCTGGGCGCCGCGGGCAAGAACCCGATTCTGGCCGGGGTGCGGCCGAACCAGCTCGAAGACGCCCCCGAGCTCAAGCTCCACGTCGACCGGCTCCAGGCCCAGTCCATGGGCCTCTCGCTGCCGGACATCTACGCCGCCATCCGCCTGATGCTCGCGCCGGTCTATGCCAACGACTTCAACTACGAGGGCCGGGTGCTCAAGGTACTGGTCCAGGCCGACGCCCCCTATCGCGCACGACCGGAGGACCTGTCGCGCTACTACATCCCCAGCAGCGAAGGCGGCCTGGACCGGATGGTGCCCCTGACCAGTGTGATTAGCTACGACTGGCAGCTCGGCCCGCCGGCCATCGACCACTACAACGGCTACGGCACCATCCAGATCAACGGCGGAGCCGCTTCCGGCCACAGCTCCGGCGAGGCCATGGCCGCCATGGCCGAGATCGTCCAGAACGACCTGCCGCAGGGGATCGGCTACGAGTGGTCCGGCCAGTCCTTCCAGGAGATACTCTCAGGTCAGCAGGCACCCATCCTCTTCGCCCTGTCCCTGCTGGTGGTCTTTCTGGCTTTGGCCGCCCTCTACGAGAGCTGGTCCATCCCGGTGGCGGTGATGCTGGTGGTACCCCTGGGGGTGCTGGGCGCCCTGAGCTTCAGCTGGCTGCGGGGGCTGGAGAATGACGTCTACTTCAAGGTCGGCCTGATCGCGGTGATCGGCCTCTCGGCCAAGAACGCCATCCTGATCATCGAGTTCGCCAACACCATGCACCGTGAGGGCCGCGCCCTGCTCGACGCCACCCTGGAGGCCTGCCGGCTGCGCCTGCGCCCCATCCTCATGACCTCCATCGCCTTTATCCTGGGCGTCACCCCGCTCGCCTTGTCCACGGGTGCCGGCGCCAACAGCCGCCATGCCATAGGCACAGGCGTCATGGGCGGCATGGTGGGCGCCACTCTTCTCGGGGTGCTGTTCGTACCCGTATTCTTCGTGGCGATGCGGCGGCTACTGGGGGACCACAGCAGGTCCACGGGCGGATGATCTTTGCGAGCATGGGATTTCTCACGAACTCGCTCATCTACCTGCTTCCCTGCTTCTTGCTACTTGCGTCCCAGTCCCTCTGGTCGCAACCGGCCAAGGCACCCGAAGGTACGCCTGCCGCGGTCAGCCAGGAGTCGCTGAGGGCTCAGCTCGAGGCTCTCGAGACGTCGAGCGATTTCGACGAGGCAACCAAGAAGGCGCTGGCCGAGCGCTACCGCAAGTCGATCGGCAACCTGGAGGCCGCCCGGTCGTTTCTGGAAACGTCCGCTCGCTTCGAGCGGGCGGTGAAGCAGGCAAGCGGCGTTGCCCGTCATGTGCGTGAAGCGCTCGAGCTGGAGAAGAAGCATGGCTCGGTGGACATAGCTCCGAGCCTGGAAGGCTCCAGCCCGGGGGACATCGAGCAGGCGCTGCAGAAGGAGAAGGTCACGCTCACGGGAATGGAGGTCGGGCTGGCGGATTTGGAGGCGCAGCTGAGCAAGCAGGCCGACCGCCCCGCGGCAATCCGTACGCGCCTGACCGAGGCCAAGACCCGGTGGGATCGGGTCGCGACAGAGCTCGGGACACCGCCGTCCGTCGACACGCCCCCGAAGCTGGAAGAGGCCCGGACGTGGCTGCTCGAGTCGGAGCGGGAGAAGCTTCGGGCGGAGATGCTCATGCTCGACCAGGAGCAGCTCAGTCAGCCCATGCGCATCGAGCTGCTCAAGGCACGGCGGGACTTGGCGGCGTATGTGGCTCAGACCCTGCGGGACAAGGTCAAGAAGCTGCAGGATGCGGCCGACGAGGCCCGCCGTACCCAGGCGGAGGAGGCCAAGAAGGAGGCGCAGGCCGCGCAGCGCGAGGCGGAAGGCAAGCACCCGCTGGTCGAGAAGCTGGCAGAGCGCAATGCGGCGTTGAGCGAGACCCTGGAGGACCTGACGACCCGGCTGGATGGAATCAACGACCAGCAGACGCAGGCAACCCAGGAGGTCGCCCGCATCGAGAAGAGCTTCGACAGCGCCAGACAGAAGATCGAGATCGCGGGCGTCAACCAGGTGCTGGGGCAGGTACTGCTGGATGAGCGCAGGTCCCTTCCCGAAACACGACGCCTACGAAAGGAGGCGAAGGAGCGCGAGGAGCAGATCGCTGCCACCACCCTGGCCCAGCTCCAGCTGGAGGAGGAGCAGGACCAGCTGCGGGATGTCAAGGCGTATGTCGACCAGCTGGCCCCCAATCTGTCCGTCGATACAGCAGAGGCGGTCCTCTCCGAGCTGACCCGGCTCGCCAAGAACCGCGCGGATCTCGTCGATAAGACGCTGAGCGTCCAGGGTGCCTATCTGCGGGCGGTCGGAGATCTCGATTTCGCTCAGCGACGCCTCGCCGAAGTCATCGGGCGCTACAACGCCTTTCTCGACAAGCGGCTGCTGTGGGTACGTACCGCGCAGCCGGCGGGCCTGGAGTCGATGCGTGAGATCCCCGCCCAGGCGGCGCGGCTCCTCTCTCCGAGCGGATGGGCGGAGGTTCTGGCCAGTTTGGCTCGACGGCTGGTCGCATCCCCTTTGCTGGGGCTCGCACTCATCGCCTTTGCGGGCGTGCACCTGGCGCGTCGCCGCCTGCTGGACGCGCTGCGCGCGAGTGGCGAGCATGTCGGAATGGCGAGCAAGGACCGTCTCCAGGAGACCTTCGTAGCCATCGGCATCACCCTGCTGCTGGCGGTGCCGGCCCCCCTGTTGCTGTTCGTCACCGGCTGGGAGCTGATGGCTGCCAGCAACGAGTCGTCCTTCCCCAAGTCCATAGGAGAGGCGCTGGCGGGCATAGCGCCGATCTTCCTCTACCTGCAGATGCTGCGGGTGTACATCCGCCCAGGGGGCGTAGCGGCAGTGCATTTCGGCTGGCAGACCGAAGCGCTCAAGGAGCTGGCCCGCGAGCTGCGGTGGCTTCTGCCCACGATCGTGGTCGGAGGCTTCATCACCATCGCCGCATTCAAGGGCGACAGCGAGTATCTCGGCAGCGGCCTCGGCCGGCTGGCCTTCGTTCTGCTGATGGGCGTGTTCGCGCTCTTCTTCTTCCGTCTCTCCCGACCCAGCGGGGGTATCCTCTGGCGATTTTTCCAGCGCGAGCCCTACGGCAAATTGCTTCGGGCCAGACACCTGTGGCTCGCCGCCCTGGTGCTGCCCCCGATCGCCTCGGCGGTGGTGGCGCTGATGGGTTTTCTCTATACCGGCGGCATCCTGATCAGCCACATGACCATCTCGATCTGGGTGCTGCTCCTGCTGCTCGTCGTCCACCAAACCGTACACCGCTGGCTGCTGCTGACCCGACAGCGGCTGGCCCTGCAGGCCGCCCGGGCCCGACGGGCAGCCAGGCGGGAGGCGCGCGAGGCGGCAAAGGCGACCGAAGACAGCTCGGGAGGGCTCGATCTGGACGTCGAGGAGCCCGAGATCGACCTGGTGGCCTTGGACCAGGACAGCCGAAAGCTGCTGGACAACACCTTCCTGCTGGCAGCGCTGGTCGCCGTCTGGGCCATCTGGCGGGAGGTCCTGCCGGCGTTCGAGATCTTCAATGAGGCTACCCTCTGGACCTACACCTCCACGGTCTCCGGCGCGGCCGAGCAGATCCCAATCACTCTCGGAGACCTGAGCCTCGCGGTCCTGATTCTGGTGGTCACCCTGCTGGCGGTCAAGCGATTGCCGTCCCTCATGGAGATAGCCCTTCTGCAGCGCATGGACATGACGCCGGCCAGCCGCTACACGGCCTCGACCCTGACCAAGTACACCCTGGTGGCGATTGGCGCCACCTGGACCTTCGGCACCCTGGGCGGACGCTGGTCCGAGATCCAGTGGATCTTTGCGGCCCTCGGCGTGGGCATAGGCTTCGGTCTGCAGGAGATAGTCGCCAACTTCTTCAGCGGACTGATCATCCTGTTCGAGCGTCCTATCCGGGTCGGCGACGTGATCACCGTAGGCGACACCGACGGAGTGGTGACCAAGATTAGGATACGGGCCACGACCATCCGCAACTGGGATCGCAAGGAGCTGCTGGTGCCGAACAAGGAGTTCATCACCCAGAGACTCCTGAACTGGTCCCTGAGTGACCAGGTCACCCGTCTGGTCATCGCCGTGGGCATCGACTACGGCAGCGATGTACCGCTCGCACTGCGCCTGCTGGAGGAGTCGGCGAAGGAGCACCCGCGGGTACTGGCGGACCCGCCGCCCTTCGTGGTCTTCGAAGGCTTCGGCGACAACGCGCTCAACCTGACCCTGCGCTGCTACGTGGAGTCCATCGACCACCGCCTCACGACCACCACCGATCTCAACCTGGCCATCGACCGCAAGTTCATCGAGGCCGGACTGAGCATCTCCTTCCCCCAGCGCGATGTCCACCTGGACACCAAGTCACCCCTGGACATCCGCATCCACCGCGGCGATCCGGCTCGCTGATCCCGGCGGTGGATCACAGGCGACACGTGGATTGCGCCCAAGGCCATCGCGCCGAAATAGCCGGCAATCGCAAGCCGCGGCCAGCGCGCGCAATCAATTCCGGGGTATGCGATCCATATGGTAGAGCACCACCACGAGCACCAGGCTCGCCGCCGCCATCAGACGCGGCGCGAACAGCCAGAACACCAGTGGCACCGAGAGAAAATAGGCCCTCATACCGATGCTGTAGTAGGCCCCGGCCCGGTTGAGATGGCGCGCCACCTGCTCAGGACCGACGGAAGAAGGCCGCAGATCCGGCGGGAGGGTCACTTGGTAGCCGACGTGATTGAAGAGTCTGACCGACATGGCGAAGCTGAAGAAGGCGACAAAGAAATCCGCAGTGAGCAGGAGCAGCTTGACGATCCAGAGGCCTGGATGGCGGGACCCGGAGATGTTGAGCATGTGCCAGCTGTCGGCCAGCTTGTCGGCCTGGCCACTGAGACTGAGCACGCCCATGATCAGCAGCACCGCGGTGGAGGCCAGGAAGGTGGCGGCCATGGTGGAGTTGCGCAGGGTCTGGACACCGAGGATCCTCTGGGAGGGGTCGCTCATGATGTTCTGGACCCACGCGCTCCGCGCGCTGCGATTGACGCTCTGGATGGTGCAGTGGGGATCGCGCCTGGAGCATGTGCGCACGTAGAGATGGTAGACAATCAAGACCAGGGTGCCGATACCGACCCAGACAAGGTCCCCCGAATATTCGCCCCACCAGCTCTGCAACGGCATGTCTCCGCAAGCTCCCCACCCCACCCAGCATACCCCACCGTGAGGCTCAGCGTGATCCGCAAGGCTCGGGATTGGCCCGTCCGAGCGACCCGCAGAGCACATGCTCGAATCCCGCAGTGTATTGATCCGAAAGGCCCTTGGCCTCGCGAACGATAAAGTAGGCGGCCAGGCCCTGGGCGTCGGCCAGGGCCAGACCCTCGTCCTCCCCCATGACCAGCAGTGCCGTGGCCAAGGCGTCGGCTCGCATGGCGGTATCGCCGACCACCGTCACCGAGCCCAGACGATGCTCGGTTGGCCAACCGGTATGCGGGTCTATCTCATGGGAATAGCGTCGGCCGTCCTTCTCGAAGAAGTTTCGATAGTCCCCCGAGGTGGAGAGGCCGGCATCGGTCACTCGAATCACCCGACGGACCGAGCGACGACCCGGAATGGGCTTTTCGACGGCGATGGCCCAGGGCTCGCCATGGGCGTTGTGCCCCTTGACGCGGATGGCTCCGGCAACCGCCGCCATGTAGCTGCCCACGCCCTGACCATCCAGATAGTCGGCGACGCGGTCCGCGCCATAGCCTTCCCCTAACGCGGAGAGATCGACGTAGACGTCGCCTCTGTCCTTGCGGATGGCCGGCGGCGGGTTACGCAGATGAAGCTTCCCGTAGCCGACCCGGGCCAGGGCCGCAGTGATGGCCTGTCGCGACGGCACCCGATCGTCCGTCCGCGCCGGGCCGAAGCCCCAAAGGTTGACCAGGGGACCGACGGTGATGTCGAAGGCACCATCGGTCAGGGCGCTCACCCGCTGGCCTTCCTCGATCACCTCCAGCAGAGGAGGCGAGATGGCGATCCAGTCGGTGCTCGGGTTAAGGTTGAGACGAGAGAGCTCGGAGGCGGGCTCGTAGGTCGAGATCAGCGAAACCGCCCGCTGCAGCACGGTCTCTATGCCCTCGCGCAGGCTCGCCTCGCTCGGCCCCTGGTGTAGGCCGACCACCTTGACCGAGTAATAGGTCCCCATGGTCGGGCCCGAGATCTCGACCGCCGGCTCGCCCCGGTCGGCGCAGCCGCCGAGCAAGGCAATGCCCAGAAGGGCCAGAAACCGAAGGAAGGCGCGTGGAGAGGTCTGCAGCAGCATCGGCGGGAGCACCTGCGGGATCACCGGTCATTGTACGCCCGTCGTACGGGGCCAAGCGCAGACAAGCCTCTGACTCACTTCGAGCTCTACTCGGGCGTGCTCGACATGGGCTACCGCTTCCACGACCTGATGCTGGGCCAGCTGCTGAGCAAGGTGGACCTGCGCGAGACCACGGTGATCATGTGCTCCGATCACGGCTTCCACCCGGATCACCTGCGCCCGAGGGCTATCCCCAAGGAGCCGGCCGGCCCGGCGGCGGAGCACCGCGAGCACGGCATCTTCCTGGCCGCCGGCCCCGGCATCCGCAAGGACCAGATGATCCATGGCGCCACCCTGCTGGACGTCACGCCCACCATCCTAAGCCTCTTCGCCCTCCCTGTTGGCGAAGACATGGACGGAGAGCCCCTGCTCGACATCTTCGAGGACCCGCCCCAGATCGATTTCATCCCCAGCTGGGAGTCTGTCGACGGCGCGGACGGACGCCACCCGCCCGGCAAGGAGATGCCGGGCCGCGCAGGCCTTCGAGGTCGCCATAGACCAGAATCCCAATCTCTTGGAGGCCCATCGCCGCCTGGAACACCTTTACGCCCACCGGATCAACCAGCGCGCCAAGGCCGACGAGCACACCCGCGCCATCGAGGCCATCGGCGAGCGGGTGCGTGCCCATCGGGCACGGCGCAGGGCCCAGATCCGGGCGGTCGACGGCGGGACCGACGTGAAGCCCGTAGCCCTGAACGATCCCGCCGCGGCGCAGCCCAAGGACCCGGTGCTGGAGCAGGAGCCCTGCGACATCACAGTCGTCTCCGGCCTGCCTCGCTCGGGAACCAGCATGATGATGCAGATGCTCGCGGCCGGCGGCCTGCCCGCCCTGACCGACGGCAAGCGTACCGCCGACAATGACAACCCCAAAGGCTACTACGAGCTCGAGGCCGCCAAACGCCTGATGACCGACCGCAGCTGGCTGCCCCAGGCCGATGGCAAGGCGGTCAAGATCGTCGCCCAGCTGCTGCCCTACCTGCCACCGCGCCCGCACCAGCTGCGCATCATCTTCATGGAACGCGACCTGGAAGAGATCTGCGCCTCCCAGGCGGTGATGCTGGAGAACCTCGGCAAGGCGGGCGCCCGGCTGCCGAAGGACAATCTGAAACAGGCCTACGCGGCACAGATCCAGGGGCTCAAACGCCTGTTCGCTCAAAAGGGCAACGCCACCCTGCTCTGAATCGATCACGCCGAGACCCTGGCCGAGCCCCGCAAGATCGCACCTCGCATCGAGCTGTTCCTGGGCCGGGACATGGAGCTGGACGCCATGGTAGCGGTGGTCGATCCCAGCCTACATCGACAACGGAAGACCGATTCGGCAGCCACCGGGTGATCCCGAGACGACTGAGCCAGCGTAGCAGCGGCTGCTAGCCGCGATTGCTTGCCGGTAACCCAGGAGCCGGCTGCCTCGCCGCCAGCGAGCGCTCCTACCGGAACACTTATCTCAGGGCACGCATTCCTTGCAACCGCCCAAGAAATGGGTAAATGTACGCCCAACCATCCGGGCGATGGGTCGACTATCGGAGATGTCGCTATGGGAATGACGATGATGGAGCCTCGGCTCCCGGTCTGCGTACGTCTTTTCGGGGCCTATGCCGCCACCCTCCTGCTGGCGCTGGCGGGGCTGGTCGCCCCAACGACAGCGCACGCATCCGAGTCCGCGGAACATGTGCGCGACGCGCTGGCCAAGGGCCAGCTCCAGGCCGTTATCGTGCAGGCACGAGACGACCTTAAGGCCCATCCCGCCGACCACGAGGTCCGCGCCGGGCTGGTGGAGGCACTGCTGCGCCTGGGGATCGGCAACTTGACCGAGGAGACCATCGTCGACGGCCAGGCCCAGGGCTGGCCCCCGAAAGCCTGGATCACCCCCCTTGCAGAGGCCTATCTGCTCCAGAACAAGCCGGAAGCCTTGCTACAGACGATCAAGCTGGCGGGTGCCACCACCGCCCAGGGCAAGGCGGATACCCTGGCCGCGACCGGGCGGGCCCGCATGAGCCTGGCCGATGCCCAGGCGGCCCGCGCTGCGTTCGATCGGGCCTTGGAGCTGGAGCCGGGCAACTTGCAGGCAACGCTGGGACTGGCCCGCCTGGCGGTCGTCGAAAAGGACTACCCGGCCGCCGAAGACCGGCTGGCGGCCGCCCTCGAGAGCGCCCCGCAAGACGCAGAGGTGTGGATGGTGGAGGCGGCGCTACGCCTAGCCCAGGGGCAGCGGCAGGAGGCGATCTTCGCTTACTCCCGAGCCCTGGACCGCGCACCCGGCTCGGTCCGCGCCCTGCTCGGACGCGCGACCCTGAGCCTCCGCCTGGGCCGCAACGACGAGGCAATGAAAGACGTGGACTCAGTGCAGGCGCTGACGCCCGGGCATCCCATCGCCGAGGTGCTGCGGGCGGCCATCGAGCTGGCACAGGAAAATCCGGCCGCGGCCCGGGACCGCTCGGAGAAGGTGCTGCGGGTCATGCCCAAGTCTCCGCACGCCTTGGTCCTTGCCGGTGTCTCGCACCTACGCCTGGGCGAGCTGGCACAAGCCGAGGACCGCCTGGGCCAGGCCCTGGCGGTGGCCCCCGAGAATCCGGGAGCCACTCGCGCCATGATCTCCCTGCGGCTGCGTCAGAAGCGCTACGAGGAAGCGATCGCCCTGCTCGAGCCTCTGGCCCGGCAGTCACCGAAAGACCCCAAACTGCTCGAACAGCTCGCACTGGTGTGCCTTCGAGCCGGAAAGCATGAGCAAGGCCTGGCCTACGCGAAGCAGGTCGTGGCGCTGGTGCCTCAGGACATCAAGCTCAAGCGTCGTCTGGCCAGCGCGGAGCTGGCCGCCGGGCTCGCGGAAGAGGCCGCCGACCTCCTGCGCAGCGCCGACGACTTGGCGACCGATCCCGCCAATGAGCCTCTGAGGGCGCTCGCCCAGCTGCGCAGCGGCCAATACGCGGAGGCGATCGTGACCGCCGCCCGCTGGCAGAAGGCCTCCCCGAACGAGCCGGCCCCCGTTTTCTTTAGAGGATTGGCCCTAGGCAGGCTTGGACAAACGGATCAGGCGCGGGCCGCCTTCTCCCGCGCCCTGGAGATCCGGCCCGACTTCGCCCCCGCGCTCCAGGGCCTCGCCAGCCTTGCGCTCGACCAGAGCAACCCGGAGCAGGCCGCCGAGTATTACGATCGTCTGTTGAGCAAGGACCCAACGAACCTGCCAGGCCTGCTCGGCCAGGCAAAGCTGAACATTCTGGCGGGCAAGCCGGAGCAGGCCGAGGCCAGATGGGAGAAAGCCCACGCGGCCCATCCTGACAACCCACGGGCAGGCCTGCTGCTGGCCGACCGCTATATCCGGACGGGCCGGACGAATCAGGCCGAGGGACTGCTGAAGGGCCTGCTCGACACACACCCGCGGAGCCCACTGCTGCTGGCGGCCATGGTGCAGGCCCTCGAGGCCCAGGGAAAACTGACCGACGCCCTGGGCTATCAGCAACAGCGGGTGGCGCTCACCCCGGACTCCGCCGAGCCGCGGCTTACCCTGGCACGGCTACAGGCCTCTCTGGGCCGGCTTGACGAAGCCGAGCTGACCCTAGACAAGGCGCTCGCCGCGAGCCCCGATAGCCCCGAGCTGTTGAGCGCCGCGGTGGAGCTGGAGGTCCGACGGGGGCACGTCGATCAGGCCCTGGCCAGAGCGAACGCGGTCAAGGCAAGCCACCCCGAGCAGGCACTCGGACCCCTGCTCGACGGCCAGATCCGCCTCGCCCAAGCCAGGCCCGAAGAGGCCGCCCGCCTGTTTGCCGAGGCCTTCGCCCTGGAGCCCAGACGTGACCTGCTGATGCGGGAGGCCAGAGCCTGGGCCAAGGCCGGCCACATCGACCGGGCTCGCGCCCGGCTCGCCGAATGGCTGGACGGACACCCCGAAGAGCTAGCGGCCCTGGTCCTGGACGCAGACCTGGCCCTGAGACAGAACCAGCAGGCCGAGGCGATCGCCGCCTATGAGAAAGCCCTCGCGGTGAAAGCCGACGAGCCCAATTCACTGAACAACCTGGCCTGGCTCTACAACGACCGGGGCGACCCCCGGGCCCTTGCCCTGGCGGAGCGCGCCCATGCCTTGGCCCCAAAGAACCCCCAGATCACCGAGACCCTGGGATGGGTGCTGGTCAGCCAGGACAAAGTCGAGCGAGGACTGGACCTGCTGAAGCAAGCCTTCAAAGCGCTCCCGGAAGAGCCCACCCTCCGCTACCACCTGGCGGTCGGCTTCGACAAGAGTGGACACCCGGAGCTGGCGCGCCTTTACCTGCAGCCCGTGCTCGAGGGTGCCCAGGATTTTCCCGAGGTGGAGCAAGCCAGGGCGCTGTACGCGAAAGTGGGGGGGCAGGCGCACTGACCGCTCGCCCAGCTCTCTGCCGGCAAGGCAGCCATAGAGTGGCGACGGAAGGCGCTTCGCGGGTCCGTTGGGGTCAGACCACGCTTCTGCGTTGTTTTTACAACGATTTAGCCCCAAAGATACGCGTTTTCAAGCCTTAAAGCGTCCATTTCGCCGCCAAAATGGACACTGTAAGCGACTTCCGGCTTCCGCAGCTCGTAGTGGTCCTCGGCCGTTCTTACCTGCCGACCCGGTGCCTGGCGCTTCAGCTTGTCCAGCACGCCGCTCACGAATGCTTCGCTCCCTACTGCAACGCTTATGACAGCGGTGGGTAATATGCCAGACCTGTCCCGCGATGTGGTGGCGGTTGGCTCGTGCCATACGATCCGTCCCTCGTTAAATGCACGTTTTCGGCCCCAAAATGGGCATTCTAAGCCGGATTTCGGGCCTATTTCAAGGTCGTTTTGCGTATCAATCAATGGGATAGCATGGTCCGACCCCGTTCGTAGAACGCCGCTAGCAATCAGCCACCAACGTCACCTGGACGCCCTCTGGAAGCACCTCTTTGAAGCGCATCAGCAGATCGTCTTCATAGTCGTTCCTTCGCCCCTTCAGGCCGGACTTTCTGACCGTCTTCCACAGCAGCGGTGTCGCTCGGCCGTGGCGAGTGATCATGTTCAGCGCGATCGTGGCCTCGTCGTCGGCGTCGAATTCCGTCCAGTCCAGCGCCACGCGGATCTCGGTGCGTGGACCGACCACGAACGGGACCCAGTAGGCGAAGTAGCTCCACACATCGATCCCTCGGTTGCTCAGCAGCCTGTCGACCTGCTTAACGGCGTGCTTGGTCATCAGGCCCCGGGCGTGGGCCAGCCCCTGCCCAATGGCATGGAGCGCCAATGAAGCACTACACAGCACACCCAGCGTGGCGTTGGCCATCGACAACACCCGCATGGCGTGCACATCCTCGCCGAACAAGGATTCGAGGAACTTGCGAACCCCCTCCAGTCCAATCTTCTTGATTGCCGACATGTCGACCCCTCGTGCTGGCTACGATCTCCCAGCCGAAGGTACCTCGTGTTCGTCGATTTGTCCAGCGGGGCCTTATCGGCGACTCACGCTCGAATTCTGAGCCAAATTGCCCGACCTTCATCACCCGCGGTCAACCTAGCCTCTTCGCTGATCTTGCTGCTATCTGCCTCGAACGTGCTAATAGAACGAGGGGAGGTCTGAGGTAACGATGTCCTGGATTCCGAATTCAACAAGAATGGCGCCTATACCGCTTTCGGTCAATTCTTTCTCGCGTCGGACAAGATTTTGGGTCTTTTTCGAATCATCCTCGAAAGATCGCGTTTCGGATAGCTTTGAGATCCTGGCTTTATTGCCTTAATGCGTGCAGAAAGAAGTCTCTCGCAGAGCTGCACAACAGACTTTTCTTTTTCACTAAAATGCTCTTCATCGGCGGCCCGGAGAGCTCGAATCGAAGTCATTAGCGCTTCTTCCAAATCTCTTACTTTCGATTCGTGTGTGCGACCGGTGTATTGCCTTGCCCATTGCGCCATTTTCTCTTCGTTCCTTCGCCTAACGTTCGTTGGTTTCACTGGTTGCGGGATTAAGAGTATTAGAATTTGCTTGAAGCAATTAACTTTGAGAATTCATAGTACCCCAAATTTACGTACAAGCCCCGCAATCCAGTGCAAACCGTTGTTATACGTTTGTGTCCGATTTAAGCAAAACGGTAAATCAGCTTTTAGACAAGCTCAACAGCACATTAAGGACTGAGTAGTGCATTAAACATACTACTGTTTTATCGAGAGGTCGCCAGGATAACCAGATGTTTCGAAAGAGATTCTCCATACTCCTCGCCCTTGTGTCCCTACAAATATGTCTACGATCTCCCTACTACCGTAGAGTATGCTTACTGAGCCCACCTCTTTGATGTCACCGGCATCGGTGCCCTCCAGTCCCTCATCCGGAACTCCAATGGCCAGATCAGCAAATCCGTCATTATTGAAGTCTCCTGCTGCCACCGAAGCTCCGAAGTGATCGTTGGGGTCAGCTTTTCCAAGAATACCCGAAACGTCCTGGTGCCATTGTTGGTTGCCATTAGCAGACAAACCGCTTGACGAGCCATACAACACGCTTACGGAGCCCACCTCTTTGATGTCACCGGCATCGGTGCCCTCCAGTCCCTCATCCGGAACTCCGATGGC
>Ga0210096_1000191_pt1 | contig 23750 bp, 17 predicted proteins | sample China_Galinas_PW_4_FD_184864 | JGI IMG/M metagenome (GOLD analysis project Ga0210096, IMG submission 184864) | Wetland microbial communities from San Francisco Bay, California, USA, that impact long-term carbon sequestration - China_Galinas_PWA_D2... | ecosystem: Environmental > Aquatic > Marine...
CTTTCATTATCATTGGCATGAGGAAGAAATGTAAAAGTTCCTTTTTGATAACGCATTTTGTGATAATCTGGTGCGATTTCTGTTGCTGTTGAAAAAACGGTATGTTCATTTGGTGGGAGGCGATATTTTTTTGGTGCAGCTTCTATACCATAGGGTTCTGGTTCACTAAAAGTTAGGGCAAAGGTACTGTTATTTTTTATTTCTATCTGTTTTGTTGGTATTGGTTTGTGAAGATAGATTAATGTAGTAAGATCAAGTGCTGTTTCTTTGGTGCCACTCAATGATTTGCCGAGGGCGACTTGGGTAGTACTATAATCGAGTTGATAATATGTTGCTTCATGTTCGAAAAATGATTTATTAAATGTCTCACTAGAATGCTCAAAAAAAAGTGGATCTGATTTAGTGAATGTATTTCCTGGTTCAATTCTTGTTTTGGACGAGCTCAATGATATAAGGGGGTGTTTAGTACTATTATAGACATGAAATGTTTCAGGACGCTCTATTTTTACCCATTCTTCATCATCAGATTCTTGGCAGCAAAAAAGAGCAGGCGTATTGAATAAGGTGATATATAGAATCAAAGCGTACAACATAAACCCTCCGTGATTTAAAGAAGCAGCCTTTGTGTACCACTTTTTTAGCCGATTGAAATGAAAAAAGCAATAGACCGGCTTTTTACATATGAAAAAGTTTGTGGTAAAGCTAAATATAACTATACATATAAACTACGGGGGTTTCTTATGAAACGTAATTATATTACTGTATCGTTTTTTTTTCTTTTCCTTATGAGCGTGCCTGCTTCTTCATATGCACGGCACCGCGCGCCAAATAATACATTTGAAAAGGTAGTCAAAGTTGGCTGTATTGGCGGTGCGGTAGCTGCTGGGAGCTATGCCTTATATAAATTTAGTAGTTGGCTATTTAGCACGTCAACCGAACAAGTTATTAGCAATGCACGATCTTCGTATCAGCAGGCAAAAAGTTGTTCTGGTGAATTACTTGAATTAATCGAAAAGTATCGCAACCAAGAAATGCATTATAAAATATATCCACCGAGAACTTTTGATGATGAGGCATTTTTGTATCAGATTGCTGATATGAGATATGAAAAAGAATCAATCAATGCTTATTTGTATACATTAGATCGTTTAATTCGTTCATTAAGAACGAATAGTTCTCAAGCAAGAAAACGTGTGCGTCAATTGCGGGAAGAACTTTTTGATAATCCAACCTTGCGTGGATCAATTACTCAGCTTGAGGAAATAGTTGGCAAAATAGATCATTTAGTACCACGTATTGAGTTTTTATATGAGCTCCTTACTAAGCATAAAAACTATTTTGTATTGTATGAAATAGAAGCACATATGTTGAACTATTACGCAAAAGAACTTGATGCTGCCTATTATCATAGTGATGATCAGTATTACGTCGAAAAGCAACTTGATCACGCATTACTTTCATATTATCCACCTCATTATGAACGATATCCATATGTGTGCTATGCACAGGCTCTTGGTGCTGATCTGCAAAATCTCTCTCAAGCTCTTTCTCAAGCTCATCAATATAGCAGTCGCTATGAATCAGCACGTACGCTCGAAATGCATGCAACATGGCTCTATGAACTGGTGATTGGTGGTAAAGAATATCGATTTGAACTCAAGCAACAAGAGCAAGAGCGTCATGAAAAAGAGCGATTGGCTTTAGAGAAGCGTAAAGCTGAGGCGCGTGAACGAGAAGCACGTGCAATTGAACGTAAAAATAGATTAAAAGAGCGAGAACTTCGCGAGAGAGAGCGTGAGCTTGAGCATCGTGAATATTGTTATATGCATGAGTGTGCTGATTGCACCCATGCTGATTGCATGACTTTCTCAATTCATATATAGCTTAAAGAAGAATAGACTCATGCTCTGGATGTAAAAAATAAGTAAATATAGTACTTGTGATAAAAGATGCGTATACTTAAATCATGTGACGTACCACAAGTATAGGGGGTGATTACGGATGCTGTTACATACCGGTGCATTAGTGCGAATCTATTTTGGCAATGCTCATGATGAATTGTTTCCTGTCGATTATTTAACTGAGAATAAGAGCACTAATAAATCGTTTGATCGAGCTATAGAAGCAATGCGCTTACAATCGTTGCTCTTTTTACGCCAAACGCATAGTGCTGATGGACTTATTGTTTCACCTGAATTAGTAGCCAAGGCAGAGTCTTTCTCTCAAGAAGGAGATTATCTTATTACTGATTTGAGTGGCGTAGGGCTTGGTGTGATGACTGCTGATTGTTTGCCAGTTATTATATTTGATACGGTCCGTAATGTGGTGGGTATTGCTCATGCAGGATGGCGTGGTTCAGTGCAATCGATTGCCGTTGAAATGCTCAATACTATGCAGAATAATTTTCAAACCAATCCAGGACTGGTACGCGTATTTTTTGGGCCTTCAGCAAAATCCTGTTGCTATGCGGTTGATACCAAGTTTTTAATGAATTTTGAATCATTTCCCTATGCTGAAAAAGCCATACATAAACATTCAGATGAGCAACTCTTTTTTGATGTGCCAGGGTTCAATCGATTACAGCTTGAACGTGCTGGCGTGAAAAAAGAAGCATTTCGATTAGATTATAATATTTGTACGATATGTGATCCGGCATTTTATTCATATCGTCGGCAGGGTAATCAAGCTGGACGGCAAATGACTATCGTGAGTTTAAAATAATTTATGTTGGTTGCTGGCTTTCCGGTTTTGTGATACGTTTTTATCTTGAGATATAGCTATATTCCGGGTTAAGGATAAACATGATTGCAGGCTTATTAGCAAAAGTTTTTGGAACAAATAATGCGCGTCAATTACGTCGTTTACAGCCGATAGTAGATAAAATTAATGCTCTTGAACCAGAGATGGAAGCATTAGAAGATAGCCAACTTACTGCTAAAACCAATGAATTTCGTGAACGATTGAACAAAGACGAGACATTAGATGATATTCTGCCTGAGGCATTTGCTGTGGTTCGTGAAGCAGCGAAACGGCGGATTAATCAACGCCATTATGACGTCCAACTTGTGGGTGGCATTGTATTGCATCAAGGCAAAATCGCTGAGATGAAAACCGGTGAGGGGAAAACTCTTACGGCAACATTGCCCTTATATCTCAATGCCCTTGAAGGTAAAGGAGCACATTTAGTAACGGTAAACGATTATTTAGCGAGTCGTGATGCGCAGTGGATGGCGCCAATCTTTAATTTCTTAGGCCTTACCGTGAGTTGCTTGCAACATAATATGAGTGATGCCGAACGCAAAAAGGCCTATGAAAGCGATATTTTATATGCCACAAATAATGAACTTGGTTTTGATTATTTGCGCGATAATATGAAATTTCGTTTATCTGATTATGTGCAGCGTGATCTTAATTATGCGATTGTTGATGAAGTTGATTCCATTTTAATCGATGAAGCGCGTACACCGCTTATTATTTCTGGCGGGATACAAAAAACCAGTAAACAGTATGAAATTGTTGATAAAGTAGTTGGTAGGCTTGTGCGTGACCAAGATTATGAAGTTGATGAAAAAGCACGCAACGTACAGCTTACTGAAAGTGGTAACGATAAAATAGAAGCTGCTTTTAATATTAAAAATTTATATGATGTTGAAAATTTAGCGTTATTGCACCAAATTACTCAGGCATTAAAAGCACATGCATTATTCAAACGCGATGTTGATTATGTAGTGCGTGACGATCAAGTGTTGATTGTTGATGAATTTACTGGCCGCATTATGCCCGGGCGCCGGTATAGCGATGGATTACATCAAGCGCTTGAGGCAAAAGAAGGGGTAAAAATAGAAGATGAAACACAAACAGTTGCTTCTATTACGCTCCAAAACTTTTTCAGATTATATAATAAACTTGCGGGGATGACCGGGACAGCAGTAACAGAATCAGAAGAATTTCATCAAATTTATGGTCTTGATGTTATTGCGATTCCAACAAATCGTCCGATGATCCGTTGGGATCAACCAGATTTAATATTTCTTGCACAGCCGGCAAAATTTAAAGCGATTGTTAAAGATGTTACCGAACGTCATAGAAAAGGGCAGCCAATATTGATTGGGACCATATCGGTTGAAATGTCTGAATTATTAAGCCGTGTACTGACGCAGCATGGCATCCCTCACGAAGTATTGAACGCAAAACAGCATCAACGTGAAGCAGATATTGTAGAACATGCAGGTGAACCAGGCCGTGTTACTATTGCAACTAACATGGCAGGTCGGGGGACTGATATTAAGCCAACCAAAGAATCATTGCAAGCAGGTGGCTTATATATTTTAGGTACCGAACGGCATGAAAGTCGGCGTATTGATAATCAGCTACGTGGCCGTTCAGGACGGCAAGGTGATCCTGGTGAATCACGTTTTTATATTTCTTTAGAAGATGAACTGATTCGCATTTTTGCAGGCGATACACTCAAAAAGAATATGCAACGGTTTGGCATGCAAGAAGATGAGATCATTGAATCACGTTTTGTTTCTCGAACCATTGAACGGGCACAAGAAAAGGTTGAGAAAAGCAACTTTGATATACGTAAACATCTGATTGAATATGATGATGTGCTCAATCAGCAACGTAAAGTTATTTATGCCTATCGTCGTGAAGTGCTTGAAGGTGAAGAGCATATTTATGAATTAATACGGGATCTTATTATTCATGTAGTTCAAGACGTATTTGAATGGTGTTGCCCAAAACGAACTTTAACCAAAGATCAAATTGATACCATTTATAACGAATTAAGTAAAATTACCCGTATTGACAAGCATGCGTTTGAAACAGCTGGTTTTGAATTGAAAAATAGTGATCAATTCAAACGAGATGTTATTAATTTTGTGCTTGAGAAATATGAGCTCTATCGAAGTGGTGTTGAGCAAGAGATGATGCAGAATGTTGAAAAATGGATTATGCTTGAGGCAATAGATCAAGCATGGAAACAGCATATGCTTAATCTTGATCATCTCAAAGAGGGTATCGGATTACGCGGTTGGGGTCAAAAAAATCCACTTATCGAATATAAACGTGAAGCATTTGCCATGTTTAAAGATATGATGGCGAACTTACGAGAAGATGTCGTACAGCGTATCTTCCATGTTAATGTTGAACGATTCGATCAGCGTGAACTCGAAAAACGCCGTGAAAAAGAGTTGAAAGAGTTGAACTTAGTTTCAGGTGGTGGAAAAGAAGCGGGCGCAACACCAAAGCCAGTGCAACGAGAAGAGCCTAAAGTAGGTCGTAATGATCCATGTACTTGTGGTTCTGGTAAAAAATACAAAAAATGCTGTGGAAACCCGACGTAGCTTTAAACGTAGTCGGGTGGAAATCAGGGGTAATTAATTACCTTGCTGAAACTTACGCTTGAGCAAACGTGAAGCAGCTGCTTTTACTTTGTAGCGAACCAAATCTTTTAAGCTAGTAATTTGAACATGTTCTTTTTGTGCTAAAGTAAGTTTATTTTCTTGAATTTGAGATACTTTAAGCTGGTTTTTTTGCCACCATTCTCTACGTTGTTTAGGGGTTATAAAGCATTTGGTAATATGTAGCTGGTAGGCTTTATTAAAGGTATCCTTTTGGGTTACCATATAAATAGCATATTGTTTGGTATGAGGGGTACCAATAGTTTCGGTTTCGCCAGATACCACTCGAATTCCCCCTGTTTTTCCCCGTAGGCCTCTACGAATATCAGTATTGGTGATTCCCGTATCAGGCAATCGTTCAGCAACCTCAGGCTTATAAATTACCCAAATAGGTTCTTTCGTATCATTATATATACTAATAGGGCAACTTTGTATTATTCCTGTTACCCCGAGCATACTGATAACAAAGACATATATCATATGCATGCTTTTCATAGCTTTTTCTCCTTTAAAGTTCCTTTCCTAGCCTTAAGATATCAGTAAAATGTTACAGATTGCAATAATTTGTACACCTTTCAATAGTAACTCTCCAGGGAGGCTTTTGACGTATTATTTCGGTATGATAGTCTTATTATAAGCCTTGAATAGGTGTATAAAAGCTCTGGGTGCGATGTTATGAATAGATTTTAAATCTTTTCTATTTGACAATTTAATCACCAAGAGCTATCCTTATTAATAAGGAAAGGAATTTTAGGGAAAGAAGCATTCGGGGGTTATCAATGGAATTTCTTAAAAATAGTATCAAATTATTCTTCATAGTAGGATTACTGGGTATCTCAACCCAGTTAAAGCCTATGTGGAAAAAAGGTGCCCAAACGATAGGTAAAGAAGTGGGAGCCAAAGTAACTCAGACCGGTATGCAGGCAGGAAAAGCAGTCGGCCGTTTTGCCAAGAAAACCGGAGAGGATGTTTTTGAGGAAGAGTTTGAAGAAAAAGTTATAAAAGGTAAAAAGCAAGGCGGTAAAGCTAAATCTATTGGGGGCACTGTTCGTGATGTGGGATCTCAGGTAATAGGTAAAAATATTAGACAGCAAGTAGGTTCTACTGCCCAAAAGGGAGTAAGTTTTGTGCCAGCCTTTGAAGGAACGAGTGCTGGAAAACAGGCTATTAGTAGATTTACGCGTGGTGGTGTAAAATTGCCTACTTATAGAGGTCGTATGCCAAAATCAGGACCTGAAATTGTAGAGATGCCCTTAATAGAAGGAACTGTGGTTCGTTCAACTCGTCGACCAATTGGCAGAATGCGAGGTTTAAAACCTGCCGAAATTCCAACAAAAACACCAACACCTTCAAGGGGTGGTATGCTTCGTGGCCGTATTTTTCAGACACCAACTACCATTCGCGTGTCAAAACCTCGATTTACTCTAACGCCTAAAACACCTGAGCAACAGATTATGGAAACGTTGGGATATCGAGCACCAAAAGTTCGTGCGCCTATTACCAGACCGCAATCAACCCCAAAAGCACAATTAAAAGATTTAAAAATGCGTAAAGATATTGCACGTCAACAAAAAGAAGTACAGCGAAAGCTTCTTAAACGCACTGAGCAACAATCAAAAGAGACTCAAAAAGTAATAAAAGAATTAGAAGCGGAATATCAAGCAAAGCAGCGTGCTGCAGAATTACGTGAAGCTGAGGAAATTCTTGAAACACTTGCACGTCAACAAAAACGTGCGGCAGAATTGCGTACACAACGTGCAGCTGAAGAAGCTCCTCTTGAGCAATTGCGTAACGAATGGAAAGAAAAAGTTGCAGAATTTAAAAAACAAGAAGAATTGCAAGCTCTTAGAATGCGCCGCGCTCGTGAGCAAAAGGCTCGGGAAAAACAATTTATTGAAATGCGTGGTAAAGAAAAAGTGCCAAAAGGAATGACCACACGATTATCTAAACAGTTACGCGAACGTGAATTAAAGCGACGAGCGGTAAAAAAACGTGGTGTAGCTAAACGCAAAGCAAGCTTACGCCGTGGTTTTCAAGAAAGTAGAGCACGTAGAAAAGAACAAATAGAACGTGCTCGTATTGAGCGTGAACGTGAGTTAGCACGTGAACGTCGTCAGGCGCAAGAACAAAAATTACGCCAAGAACAACGAGAACGAATTGAACGAGAACAAAGACGTTTAGCGCGTGAACATCGTCCCGGAGCACGTTCACAATTTGCACAACCAACTCGTTTTATTGCACCGGTAACAGCAGCTCCTGAATATACTGAATCAACACCAGAGCCAATTGTTAGACCACCAGAACTTGGGCCTCCAATTGAATTGCCACCAATAGAATTTCCTGAGTTACCAATTGAAGTTGAAGAAGAAGCTGAACTCACACCAACTGAAGAGCGGGTTGAAATGATTCCAGTTGAAGAGCCAGTTATGCCATTGGTAATGACGCATGGTTATCAAGAAATTTATCGTATTACGACAACGCCATCTGAACAATTATTGACCGAAATAGCAGGAAATCCTATGCATTTCGAATGGGCTGAAGGAAGTGTTGGTATTGAGCAAATGATTGAAGCATTTAATGATCAGTTCAAATTGCTTCAAGGTACGCTTATTGGATTAGCGACTGATACTAATATATACAGCCCTGCGGTAAATCAATTAAAGTTTTCTGACTTTGAACGGATGAAACAAGTAATCGCTCGTAAAATGGAAAAAGAATTAAATTATCTTGGTATTCCATTAACGCGATAAATTTATTCACCCCGTCTGAAACGTTCTGCGGCCTCACGTAAATTGCGTGCGGCCGTATTTGCTAAATCAAAATGTATACGTATTTCTGCTGGATCATCTTCTCGTGTGGTACCAGCGATAACCCGGGCAACCTCATCAGAAACCAATCCTAAATTCACTAAAATGCTATTTGATTGTGAAGCTACTGTTTCAGCAAAATCAACTAATCGTTGGGCATCTCGTGCGCGAATGCGGGTAATGGTATGGCCAAACTCTTCGAGTTCTTCCAAATATCTTTTATGCCGTTCAACAATTTCATCAGCTGTTGTTCGTGCGGTACGCGGGCCAATGGCTAATAACTGTTTAATTTGCGCTGCTGCACGCCGTTTATTGGCAGTAATACGTTTATCATGTTCCCAATAATTAGTAATTCTGGTGTGAAATAATTTATAGGCAATTCGTATATCATTAATAAAGTTGGCCGCGCGAAAATCTGGCGAGCGGCGGACCGTATATAATGCACGTGCAGCACGTAATGCTTCATTATATTGAGTAATTGCTTCTTGATATTGTTGATTGGTGGCAGCATTGAGAGAAAGTGAAATAATAGTGAGTACTATGAGGAATTTCTTATTCATGATATTTCCTTAAAATGATATGCCACCTTTTATCCAGAATAACCATTTTTCAAGAGCTGCATTGTCTGTTGCAAATTCATATGAACCACCAGTTCCCATAAATAATGGATATTCACAGGCATCATCACGATAACCAATAGAGAAATATAAGGTATGCGTATTAGCACACGGTTGTGCCCCTGAATTGAGATCAATATCCTGGCTTTTAATCGGAATAAATTCAGGTAATCCTGATGCATCTTCATCATTGAGCGCATCTTCAAATAATTTCATGGTTGCTCGTGATTGGGTATTTGCTTTGCCATCTTTACCCGCACCAGTATTACTAATATCATCAAAATCAATGCCTGCAATGCCAAAACTTTCATCAAAGCATGATTTCAATTCAATATGTTCCGGACTGCGGGCAAAAAATACGTAGCCAGTTTGCCATATAAAGTTGGTGCAATATAATCCTAATCCTAAATGCATGGTACCTTGAAAGCGCGGTTTAACGCTCACTTCTTGCGTCAAATAATTAATGCCGGGATTAATATCAGCAAATGGCTGTGCACTACTTGTTGGATAGATCCAAATATAACGGCTCCAACTTTTATCAATTAAATCAAATGAACGTTTTTGATTGTTAGCAAATAAATAGCGGCCATCAACATCAATTAAAGCCCAAAAATCCCAGCCTTTATTAATATCACGTAATGCCATACCGCTGCTTGCCCCAAATAATACGCCGCCATGATGGCCATTTCCTACAACTGGTTCAAACATAAATTCAGCAGTTGGTTTATTTCCCGTTGGGACAACACCGCCAACATATGCTTCAAGATAACAGCGTTGGGTTTCCAAAAAGAGCGTGCCAACTTTTAATTCAACGTCAGCGATTTTTGTTTCTGTGAGGGTGCATGGTGATATTTTGCCATATTTAAATACTTTATCACCAAATACTGGTTGTCCGGTAAGTGCTGCTTCCATAGTACTTACAAATCCATCAGGCGTACTGCCACTGCCTGCATTTTCAATTGATTCGTTAAAATGTAAATTATGCGTTACTCGTTCAAGCGGTGCTGAAATACTGAACCATAAGCCGCCGCTTTCTCCTTTCCCAAAACAAAGATGTTGTTTCCATTGAAAGCCAACGCCAACAACGGTGCGCTTTGGGCGTAAACATAGTTTACTTTGAAACGTAAGATCATCAGTGTTAAAAACCGTGTCTGCTGGTGCAGGAGGTCCCGGAAGTTCAGTTGGTGCAATTGGATTAGCGGTAAACACCCCAAAATAATGAGAAATTACATCCAGTGTGCGACCATTAAATGCTTGCGAGTTAAAACCGCCCGCAATAATTTGTGATTTACCATAGGGTAAAAAATATTTGGCAACCTTTTTACTATCACGTGATTTGCCGCTAAAAACAACTACCTGAATAGCAGCATTCATTTGATGATCGCGTGCATCCATACGATCTTGAAATAAGGTAAATAATTCTGGTGAACCTGATTGGAATTCAGGTCGTACGGCTAAATATGAATGCGAAGTAATATTCGCTGCATGCACTGATATGCTTGATGCGAGAATTGCAAGAGAGATAATTTTTTTCATATGCTAACCACCGTGATAATCGAATGTATGCAGGTGAATAAATCTGATCTCACCGTAATATGAATGAAGATATTTTTGCAATAAAAAAAGCAGCCAGAAGAAATTCTGACTGCTTTATCTGTTTACTCACCAAAAATGAGTTATTAGCTTAATGTTTTCAATCGACCAATAACTTGATCCATGAGATCTCTAAAACTTCCACGAAGATTAGAATCATCCGGTGCACCCACGAGATTTGTTATTGTTGCTATATTAATGCCACGCCCTGCAAGTGAATCAATGCCTGCATCAACAATCATTTTGATTGCTTCTGCTTGTTGACGATTTGCATCTCCAATAGCAATACCAGATTCAACATGAATGCCTGTTGTGTCCTGTATAGCATTATAGATCGATCGTGTTGAATCATTTGTTGTTCCAGCCACAACCGCTTCAACATCAGTATAAATTTGATCGGCTGCAAAGTTTGGATCACTTCCTGCTGCAAATGTATTAGCAAAATAATTGTAGGCTGCTTGCCACATATTCGTGAGTTGATCTACCGAATAGCCAGGACCCGCAGCAACTGGAGTTGGCGGTGTTACCGGCCCAGGAGTAGGTACCATCATTCTTTGTAGCTCAATTGCACTTTGTTGGTTGGCGATTTGAGTTGGAAGTTCTCCAGCTAATCGATTTACCAATGTAAGCTTATCTTCCAGTTGTGCCAAGGCGGTTTCCAAATCAGAAACATCTTCGCTCATCATTCTTTGTAGCTCAATTGCACTTTGTTGGTTGGCGATTTGAGTTGGAAGTTCTCCAGCTAATCGATTTACCAATGTAAGCTTATCTTCCAGTTGTGCCAAGGCGGTTTCCATCCCACTAATTGCAGGATCTTCCATCGCAAGAATAGAACTACTAAAAAATATGAGTAGCATTCCCAACAATGAGAAATTACTATTTAATTTCATAAATACTATCCTATTATTGAACCGGTATCGCATTAGTGATGTTAGTATTTATTCCTTGTGCATTAACAGCAAATGTTATAATAGATGGCATATCTGTTCCGCCAAGATTGAGACCATCAATTTGATCTTGAAGTCCAGTTCTCTGATCAGCAGGGACATCATTTAAGCGAGCCGTTAATCTATCTTTTATTGTTAGGACATCATCTTCTGGTGTTCCTAATTCTGTTCCACCAAGAAGATTTTTTAGAATATTTACTGCAGGATCTGGAAGATCAGCTGGATAGCCAGCTGCTGGTGCTGAAGGTACTGTTCCTGGTGCAGGTGGTGCTGGAGGTACTGTTCCCGGTAACGCTATTACTTCTAATTCTTCTTCTTCTTCTTCTTCAGAAGAGACACCTGATTCTTCTTCCCATTCTTCTTCAGCTTCTGTTTGTATTTGCGCGAGTTCTTCATTAATAGCGTTTATTCTACCTTGAGCCTCAGACTGATCTTGCGTGAGTTTAGTTACTTTACGAGCTAAATCAGTTGCTCGATTCTCAAGAGCTCTTACTATAATGTCATTGGTTTGGCCTCTCATTCTGCGAGCTATATCTTGCTGCTCTCTTATCGTCGTGTTTAAGCTTTCTCCAGCATTAATTCGATCTGTTTCTGCTGCGTCTAGTCTTGCTTCTAATCGTGCTATTGCTGCGCTCTGTGATACATAAGCAGGATCAGATCCAAGATTTCTTAATTCTTCACGTAAATCATTGATTTGAGTACGTCTTGTCGTGAGCAGCCCTTGAAGCTGTTGAATTCGTTGACCGAGTTGTCTTCTTTTTTGTGCGAGACGTTGAATTTGAGGTTCTAACTCAGCGCGAACAGTACCTCCAGCACGTGCTTCAGCAATTTTTTGGAGAGCCATATTTTTTGTACGGCTTGGACGCCAGTTTTTGGCCATTTTCTCTGCCGCATCAATTTTGTTGGCTTTAATAAGCTTTTCGATGGCATTTAATCTTGCTTGTCGTGCACGCATACCATAGGCAGTGTGCGAACTTATCGCACAGCCGGCAAGCACTAAAAATACTATTTTCTTATTCATACCTAACTCCGTTTAATTAAATTATTTTAGAATGAGAATCCAAGTTTACCCCAAAGCATCCATTTATTCATACCAAGGTTGCTTGTTGCAAATTGATATGAGCCACCAACACCCATAATGATTGGATAATCACGATCGTCCCAGCTTCTGCCAAGCGCGCCATAAATAGTATGAGTAGTCATGCCTGGATGAGCTGCTGATTGAAGATTAAGATCAGATACTTTAATAATGTTAAGATCGTAATCATCAAAATCAACACTATTAAGATCGCCATAGAAATTACAAATGTTTTGTACACTATCAGTACGGCCACACCCAACACCAGAAGTAGTTACGGTGTCTTGTTGGAACAAGCTACGCAATGCAGCGCTTGATTTCCATGGGCAATCAAGTTCAACACATTCTGCTTCACGGCAGAAGAAGTTATACCCAAGTTCACCTTGGAATGCACAACTGTTATATACTAATGCCACATTGATAGTTCGTTGATAACGCGGTTTAACTTTAAGATCTTGGCAGAAAACATTCGCACCTGGCGTATAGGTGAAGAATCCTTGACGTACTTCAGTTATATCAGTACTGGTACATAAATCATATGCTTCTTGTGCTTGTTCTTTGCATTCATACACCGTCATATACCGGCTCCATTCTTTGCAATGCAAATCAAACATACGTTTTTCTGTTCTATTAAAGAGATATTTTCCATCAATATCCCAATAAACCATTAAGTTTTTATCTTCAGTTTCATGGTGCCATACTTCAAAGCCCATTGAAGAACCAAAGAATACGCCGGCATGTTTATTGTTACCAACAATTGGTTCAAAGAGATATTCAGCTTTTGGTTTGTTTCCTGTTGGAATGATTACTCCTGCATAACTTTCAAGCATGCAGGTTTCACCTTTTACTACTTCACGGCCAAGAGCGATTTCAATATCAGCTAAACCAGTTTTCTTTTTGCCACAAAGAGCGATTTTACCACAGGTCCATAGTTTATCATCTGAATCTGGGCATAAATTGGTTTGGGTAAATGCGTCTTGTGCAGTTGCAACGGCGCCAAATGGTTCATAGTTTGGATCAACACCACCACCATCATTATCAATGTTTTCATTGAATCTTAAATCATTGCGTACTCGTACCACTGGTGCAGAAAATTGTACCCACCATGCACGGCCTTCATCATTTTCGCAGAATCGTTGGCGATACGTCCAACCCACACCAACATATGAATGTTGTGGACGGATACAGATTGTTGAATCATAGGTACCATCAACAGTTTTAATGCCTAAATGATCAGCTACAATGCCAACATCTTCTGGTTCTACTACTTCATTTTCTATAAGATCTGATTCAACTATACGAAGAGAGGTATTACATCCTGGTAAGAAGTAACGGGCAAGCTTATCGCTACTTGTTGATTTACCACCAAATACGGCAAATTCCATTGCGCCACCACGGCCATCTACGCGCGCTTCATCACGGCCACGAAAGAATGTTAAACGTTCTGGTGAATTTAGTTGATATTTAGGACGCATAGAGAAAAAACTTTTACTTGTTACGGCACAATCGCATGAATCACATACGTTGGCGTATTTCGCGCCCAGTGCTGATGATGCTACACTGAGCAGCACAGCTAAAACCAAAAACTTCTTCATTAATCCCTCCTTCTTAAGGATTATATGTGTAAAAAATTCATTACTATTTTGTTTTGTAGCATGATAGTAAATTTAACGTCAATCTTTTTTTGTAAAAAAAATCTATTTTTTGTTCCTTGCTAATGTTGATGCTATGCTGATATTAAGAAAAAAAATTAAAGGATTACTATGGTTTCTCGTGTAAAAGGTACAATTGACTATTTAGACACTACTTTATTAAACTTTGTGATCGATCAAGCCAAGCATCATCTGAATGCTTATAATTTTACTGAGATAATTACTCCTATATTAGAGCATACTGATCTTTTTAAACGATCATTAGGATTGCAAACTGATGTAGTTACCAAGCAGATGTTTATTATTGAAAATGATCCTGATATATGTTTGCGTCCCGAACAAACAGCTGCTACCGTACGCGTTTTTGTACATCATCCAGAGTTAATTACTCCTTGGAAAGTGTTTTCATATGGACCGATGTTTCGCTATGAACGGCCACAAAAAGGTCGTTATCGTCAGTTTAGCCAGATTAATGCTGAAATTGTCAGTACTGCTTCAATTATGCAAGATGTACGATTAATTACAATGTTTGACCGATTTTTTAACGAACGGTTAGGCTTACAAGATTATGTATTACAACTCAATTTCTTGGGCTGTTTTGATGATCGAAAAGCGTATCGAATCATATTAAAAGAATATTTAGATACACTCATCGGATTGTGTCGCACGTGCGAAGAACGTAAAGAGAAAAACATTCTGCGCGTTTTTGATTGTAAGAATGAAGTGTGTCAAAAACAGTATGAAAAAGCGCCCGTATTGGTTGATTATTTATGTGAGCCATGTAATACAGAATGGGAAGAATTGTGCAAACAACTTGAACTTCTTTCAGTAAATTTTGTGCGTACGCCACATTTAGTTCGTGGTTTGGATTATTACAATAAAACCGTGTTTGAATTTATGAGTGAGCAGTTAGGTGCACAAAGTGCTTTTTGCGGCGGCGGGCGTTATGATCAATTGGTTGGACAAATTGGCCATAAAAAAGATGAGCCATCTATTGGTGGTGCGATTGGTATGGAACGATTGCTTCTTCTGCTCGAATCACACCGCGATCGCTTGCCGATTCCTCATAAACCAGCTCTTTCAGTTATTATCCCAGTAACCAAAGCGCAACAACCAATTGCCTTATTTCTTGCTGATCAATTAACAGCACATGGTTTTACGGTGGATGCATTACTTGAAGGAGATTCACTCAAAAGTATGATGCGTAAAGCAAATAAACTGGGCGCAACCTACGCATTAGTTATCGGTGATGAAGAGCAACAGAATAATGAAGTTACTGTAAAGCAGATGGTAGGAGGTAAACAAGAACGAGTGAAACAATCGGCGGTAATTGAATATCTTAAAAGATGATCATCAATATATAGAAGAAATATACTACAAATAATAAGGCATCAAATCGATCGAGCAATCCACCATGGCCGGGAAGTAAGTTGCTTGTATCTTTTACGTGAGCTTTTCGTTTAAAATAAGATACCCATAAATCGCCGAGGCAGGCGAGTGTTCCTACGATGAGCGTAAGTAGGAATGAATTGAATGGCCACTCATATCCCATAAGCCAGTTGGTAGCAATAATCACAAAAAACAATGTTATATAGCCACCAATTAATCCTTCCCACGTTTTCTTAGGGCTAATTTTGGGGGCCAATTTATATTTGCCAATTAAATTTCCTACAAAATAAGCGCCAGTATCAAACAGACTTACCCATATGATCATTAGTGGAATTAAAAATCGTGTAAAAGGATATTGATTGAGTCTGATGAGCATTAAAAAAGGAAGTACAGGATACAATGGGGTAAGGAGCCACCAATACCAAGAACGCACTGCCAGAAGTTTTGCCCACTCATAGACTAAGATAATGATAAGAGCTCCAGCAAAAAGAAGTGAAAGAACGATTAGTGGTGCATAAAAAAAAGAAACAAAAAAAACGGCGAATAACAAAATTGCAGTAATGCCCCGTTTAACAAAAGGCATTTTCAATATAGGTGATATGCGGTGATTCATCGGCATACTCCAAAAGCGCTACATCAAAACGCCCAACTACTTCTTCTGGTATGCTGGTAAGATACTGTTTAGCAGTCATTATAATCTTACGTTGTTTATTGTGAGTAATTACTTGGCCAGTATCAAATGGAGCCGTGCGGCGCGTTTTAACTTCAACAAAGGCAATAATATCATTCTTTTGGGCAATAATATCAATTTCACCATAGCGTTGACGATAGTTGCGCACAAGAATAGTAAAACCACGCTGCACTAAATAATGTGCTACTGCTTGTTCACCACGATTGCCTAGCTGCTTAGTTGCGCTGATTGAAGTTTTGACTATGTCTGAAACTGCAGGGCGAACAGAAAAAAGATTTAATGTAATGATTTTTTTAAAAAATTGCGTAATCATTAAAACCGATCAATTGCAGGCTTTTTTGATTTATTATAATTCTGTGCCAGCACAAAGTTAGGGAATTTTGTGTGCAATTCCAACTGCTTTTGCTCGAATAGTTCTTGATTATGGCTTGCTTGCGCAATATTGCATTCAAGATTAATTAAGCGTGGTTCGAGATTTGGCATGGCAGTGGTAAACTCTTTTCTTAAATGATCAATACGCTGTTGTGCTGAGATATATGCACCTCGATGAGTATAAAAATCAATAATGCCAATTTCACTTTCAGCTAATTTTTCTTGGCATTCATAGGCAATTTTTTCTACGTCGGTGATGTGCGTGCTGTAGGTATCTTTTCGTGAGAGAAATTTTTGTGCTAATTCAAGTGTTTCTTTTGTTTTAGTTTGATCTCGATCTGGACTGAGTGTGAGATAGAAGCTACACAAAATTGATTTATATTGTGCATATTCAACTTCTTTGGTGCCTGGGTAGAAGGTACAGAACTGTCTGTATATCAGTTCAGCTTCTTTGAGTGAACCTAAATCAAAGAGCGCATCAGCAAGTTCAAGCATAATATCATGTAATTTTGGTAGATCTTCGCATACTTTTATCATTTGTTTGAGAAACTTTACCGCACTTTCTTTATCGCCATTGGCAAGAAGTTTATTTTTGCGATATTCAAGTTCATGAAAGCTCATTTGGCTAATCGTATGATGCTCTTTATCACTCCCATAATTACTGGTAGAACGGGATTTGAGAGATTGAGCTTCTTGGTTATTTTTATGTATACATGCCGGTACTGTTACTAGAAGAAAAATTACGAGAAATAATGAGACAGATATTTTTTGCTTCATATGATTGATAAAAGTTATGGTAGACGAAGTTATATGATTTCACTATATAAAAATATCCTGATGTTGTCGATAGGGCCAAACCTATGCTACAGTAAACAAAAACCGTTAGATACAGATAAAACGGGAATAATGGTATGAAAAATGGATTTGGTGATTATCTTGTTACCAAAAAATTATTGACTAAAAAGCAGTTACAAGAAGCGCATAAAGTATTAGCAAAGCAACCAATCACGTTGCCTAAGTATCTTCTTACTAATAATATACTTACACCAGACCAGGTGGCTCAGGAGCTTGCTTCATATGCTGGTATTGAATATGTAGCACAGATAACTGAGGATATGGCTGATCTTGATATGCTCGGTAAAGTTCCTCTTGCCTTTTTGCGCGATAATGAAGTTATGCCAATTCGGTATAACGGTACGCTTACTCTTGTTACCACCAATCCATTATTATTTCAGCCACTTGATGAATTAAATGTACTGCTTGGGGGTGGGTTTACCTATGCAGTAGCCCCGCAGCCGGTGCTCATTGAAGCAATAAACAGATATTATCCGCTGGAAGGTACCAAGCAGATGATTGAAGAGTTGGGAAAAGAGGATGAAGACCTTGAGAAGGTTGATTTTCAGGAAATAGAAGAAAAAGATATTGTTTCAATGGCCGAGCAGGCACCCATTATTAAACTCGTTAACCATATTTTATATCAGGCGGTTAAACGAGGAGCTTCCGATATTCATATTGAGCCGTTTGAAAAAGAGTTGGTCGTCCGCTATCGCATTGATGGGGTTATGTATGATGCATTCAATCCACCCAAACGAGTACAATCAGCATTGATCTCTCGTATAAAAATTATGGCGCATATGAATATTGCGGAAAAACGGATCCCGCAAGATGGCCGTATTGATATTAAAGTTGCCGGTAAACCGTACGATATTAGGGTATCGATTTTGCCAGTGGCATTTGGTGAGCGTGTAGTAATGCGTATTTTAGATAAATCACGTACGTTTGGTGTGTTAAAAGATCTTGGATGCACCGAGCGCGATTATAAAGTTTTGAATAAAGCAATTCATCAGCCAAATGGTATTATTTATGTAACGGGGCCAACTGGTTCTGGTAAGACTACCACCTTATATTCAATATTGAGCGAATTGAATCGACCTGAAGTTAATATCATTACGGTAGAAGATCCGATTGAATATCAGATGAAAGGTATTGGTCAAGTTCAAGTTAAAGAAAAAATAGGTCTTTCATTTGCGGCAGCATTGCGTTCTATTTTACGACAAGATCCTGATATTATTATGATTGGTGAAACACGTGATCAAGAAACCGCGCAGATAGCTATCCAAGCATCACTTACGGGGCATTTAGTGCTAAGTACCTTGCACACCAACAGCGCACCGGCAACTATTACCCGATTACTTGATATGGGAGTAGAACCATTTTTAATTGCTTCATCTATTGAGCTGGCCATTGCTCAACGATTGGTTCGTAAACTCTGTGATGCCTGCAAACGTAAGTATCATCCATCAGATAAATTGCTTGCTGATATCGGTATTAGCAAAAAAGAAGCGGCAAAAATTACGTTTTATGAGGCAGTTGGTTGTGAAAAATGTAACTATACTGGCTATAAAGGCCGATTGGCGATTTTTGAATTTATGGAAATGACGTCTGCTATTGAACGGCTTACCATGGAACGGGCTGATACTTCAGTCATACGGCGCCAAGCAGAAAAAGATGGTATGACAACGCTGATTCAAGATGGCATTCGCAAAATTAAAGAAGGGCTTACCACGATTGAAGAGGTACTTTCTGTTGCGGCAATTGAACAAAAAGTGGTTGAATGATTCAGTTTGAGAATAATCGCGGCTTCACTCTTATTGAATGTATAATTGCCTGCGCCCTTATTGCGTGTATCATATTACTTTCATTTTCCAGTATACGCTTTCTACGTCGAGGTTTCATTCAGAATGAGTTACAAGCGCTTCATGCTACCTGTATATATTTACAACAAAAAGCATTAGCAACAGGACGTCCGCAAAAATTATATTGTGATGTGCAGAATCATGCGTATCAATATGGTAAAACTGTTCGTAAGTTTCCCTCATCAATTTGTTTTGAACTGGTATCTGGCGTACAGGGACCGCCATCAAAACCGCTTACCGAGCCAGTACAACCGATTACCTTTCCTTCAAATACGATAACGTTTCATCCGGATGGCATATTGAGTTCCGGTACGCTCTACATACATGATAGAATAACTAATCGAATGTTTGCCTTGAGTATTTCAGTTGCTCAGGTTTCATTGATTCGTTTATATGAGTATCATGATACTAAATGGCAGTTGATACGCGGTACTTTTTGATGTTCAAAAGAATATTATTTTCATTTTTTATTGGTGGATTGATTACATTATATGTTATCCAGGATGATCCGTGGGTACAGCAATTGGTTGGCAATTTTTTTCAACAAGCAGTTGAGCATGGGCTTGATTGTAGTCTTACTTATAAAGTAAAGCGAGTTAACTTTTTTTATCCGACCATTGAGCTTGAAGATGTTACCATGATTCCCAATAATCCGGATGATGGTTGGATCTTGCATGCCAAAACATATACTACGCGATTTACTTGGCATTATTTATTAGGGTATGGCAGCATAGATATGCATTTGCGCTTTGATGAGTGTGACGTGCATTCACGAATGAAAAAGGGAAAACCAGCGATACTTTCATTTATAGAAAAAATAATTAATGCACCATCAGCACAAATTCATACTTTTTTAAAAGAGATAGTTCTTCATCATGCACGTTTACAACTGGTTGATGAGGAGCGTGATGCCGTATTTACTGTTCGATGTGATAGTGAATCTAAAAAAATAGAATCATTATTATATTCTTCAGTGATACTACATAATGGAACGCTCAAAGTAGCCCAACGAACGATATTTAATAATCTTTCAGGTTCGGCAACGGCAAAAACGCAAGGAACTTCTCGGGGACTTGATGCAGAAATTAAAGTTGATGGCAGTGTGATATTGCCACATTTATCTGTTGCTGACCAGTGTTGTTTCCTACGTGCTGCATGGCTCCATGATCATGGAATGATTCAACTTAAAAGTGCAGACGACGCATTAATCGTTGATCCTTTGATGTTGAAGATGGTTAATAATGCACTCATTGCAACCGGAAACATAGAATTTCCGCTTTCATATATAACTAAATTGCTTTCTTTTGGTATTGAATTGCCAATCACTGGGCGGTGCCGTACTCGTATTTTAGCGCGCTTGGATACGCAAATGCCGGAACTGCATGGAAACTGTAAGATAAATTCAATGCGCTATGGTTCCTACGAATTGCCACTAGAAATTAAGGGATCATTTAGTGCATTGCAACAGCATTGGCGAGGAAGTTTATATGGTTCTCTTGGTTCAGGATTATCAGTTAATGGTATGTGGCAATGGGATCAAGCAGATAAAAAAGGTTCTTTAGAATTAAGTAATAATGCCACTTTAGAACTTCCTGATATTTCATATTGGCGTATTATGCCACAAGATTTTCAATTACACATGACGTTAGATGATGCATCAGCGATAGGTTCTTATCAGGCGTTTGCAATCCATAATAAACTGGATACAACGCAATTAGTTGCCGGTACGCTTACTCGTACTCTTGATCAAATAGCAATAGCGGGCTGTAATACCACTCATTCATATAAACTGAGTGCTGATTTGTTTCCTTACCTATATCTAAAACAGTTTGTATATAGTAATGCAAATGATACTGCATTGGTACAATTAAACTCATCGGCGGAAAATCCTTGCCATGTCACCGGTGATATAGATATTACGTTGGTACGAAATCTGCTTAAAAATTGGCTCAATTATTCATTACAAGGAGAAGGGAAGGTTGCGTTTTCTGCCGGATATGCACATCAGCATATAACGGGGTCCTTTATGCTTGATGAGGGCACAATTCGATTGCCAGAAACGTATAACTTTATTGATACTGCTCAATTGAAATTTGATCTGGATGTAGTTCATAAAAAATTAATATGTGATCATTTTCGTATTGGCATGCATAAAGGAATGATACTTAGCAAACATGCAGTGCTACATTTTAATGAACATATAATTCCTTCCTATATATATGTACCGCTTGTTTTTGAACAATGTTTATTGAACGTCAAAAAAGATTTATTTGGCATTGTATCAGGACATTTGTTATTTGAAAAAAAAGAACAGGATTTGCCTCGCTTATTTGCACGCTTGAGTTTAGATAAGGCGCAGCTGAAAGCAAACTTATTCTCTGATATTTTCCAGCAAGATGTGCGTACCTATTCACGTTCGGTGTTTCCGTTACCAACTACTAATGCTGATCTTGATATATCACTTACTACCAAAGAACCCATTCGTATAAAAACTGCATTATTAGAGGGGAATGCGAAAGTTAACTTGCACATAGGGAATCGATTGCTTACCCCAGAAATTCGCGGGACCGTATTATTGTCGCACGGCTCATTGCTCTTTCCGTATAAACCATTGCATGTACATAAAGCAATACTTACCTTTGTGCCCAATCATCCCTATGAACCGATCATAGATTTAGTGGCAAAAAATAGTATCAAGCGTCATGCAGTTACCTTGCGCGTAAGCGGTTTGACTTCTGATCCACATATGTATCTTACGGCAACGCCGGCGCTCACTGAAGAACAGATTATTTCATTATTATTTGTAGGAACCCAAGAAGAATCTCTTAATGTAGTAGTTCCGGCACTTGTGATGCAAAACTTAAAAAGCATGTTATTTGATGCAAAACAATCCCCATTGCGTCTTGATCGCTATGCAAAAAATATGTTCCGGCCATTTCAATATATTCATTTAGTGCCAAGTTTTAGCGATCAAACCGGACGTGGTGGATTGCGCGGTACTGTTGAAATTGAAGTAAGTGAACGATGGCGTGCACTTATTCAACAAAACTTTAGCTTATCAGAAGATACACGCTTTGAGCTTGAATACCTATTGACTGATGATATAACATTACGCGCCATTCGAGATGAACGGCGCGATGTAAGCATTGAGGCTGAGTTGCGTTGGAAATTTTAATTGAAAATCAAACCGGTTGCAGTGTTGGTTCACATAATGTGTTACCCGAAGCATATATCTCTGTACATGGCTCATCATGTGCTAATATTTGAACCGTTACTGTATTATCAGAACTCAATACGCCACTCATATTACGATATACAAATTTAAATGAGTTTTTACTTACAATATCCGGATCACCAGTATATTCAACTAATCCAGCACCAAGTACTTCAGTGGTTGCATCTCCCAGAGGTTCTTGGGTTATTGATACGGTATCAGTATCGGGATCAACTGCATGAGTGAGAACGTCTACCACAACAATATCTCCTTGAGTAATCCAGAGACATTCATCGAGAGCACTTCCTATGGCAGTTCCAGTAAGTACGAGAGTAACTATGGCGGAATCAGAACAGCTGAGTGTATCACGCACTTGGTAGGTAAAGTGATCCGTACCAATAACGCTACCAGCTTGATAGGTAATGGCACCAGTGGTTGTATCGACTCCCACAATTGTTCCAAGTGATGGAGAATCAGTTACCGTTACACTTGATGGGTCTAATGGGAATGAACCAGCTGCATCATTGGCAAGCACATCTATTGCACTTGAGGTAGTAATGTTAATAGATACCAGATCATCAACTGCTGAAGGGGGTGTAGTGGCAACAACGGTTACCACAGCGGAATCAGTACAACTAACTAAGTTGCGAACTTTATAACTGAAATTATCAGTAGTTCCTTCGCCAAATGATTTATAGATTACTGAACCGGTATTTAAATCGATCCCTACAATAGTACCTTGTGATGGCATCGTAATAATTTCAAGACTTGAAGGATCAACTGGTGAATCACTAAACGTATCGTTAGCAACTACATTAATTGTTTGATTAACTTCAGGACATACTGATACTGTTTCATTTCGTGCAAAATTTGATTCAACTACTATCACTGTAATAACGGCTGAATCGGTACAGCTAATTTCATTTGATATTTGATAGGTGAAAGCATCAGGACCTGCATTTCCTCCTTGATAGGTAATAGCACCAGTGGTTGGATTGATGCTGATAATTGAACCGGTTGTTGGCCCATCAATGACGGTTACCGTAGATGGAATACCCCCTGTTGTTTGCACATCAATAATGGTTTGTGTGTTATCGCATATTGATAATTCTTCGTCCCGAGCAGATGGTGCATTCAAGACTTCTAATCTAACTTGAGCAGAATTAGTACAACCAAATTCATCCGCAACTTGATAGGTAAATGAATCAAGACCTACACCTCCAGTTTGATAGGTAATAGCACCAGTGGTTGGATTGATGCTGATAATTGAACCGGTTGTTGGCCCATCA
>Ga0210096_1000192_pt1 | contig 23744 bp, 40 predicted proteins | sample China_Galinas_PW_4_FD_184864 | JGI IMG/M metagenome (GOLD analysis project Ga0210096, IMG submission 184864) | Wetland microbial communities from San Francisco Bay, California, USA, that impact long-term carbon sequestration - China_Galinas_PWA_D2... | ecosystem: Environmental > Aquatic > Marine...
TGCTGCTGGCCCGAATGTTTACCGTTTGTGTCACTTCAATGGAGTACCGTAGAAGATCATTCCTTCATCGACGACTCCCTTCAGAATTCCGCACATCCTGTCGAATGCGTCATCAAGTACCTTGTCGATGCGGTAAAGATCGTACCAGAACACGACCGCGCCGGCAGACATTCGATACCGAAGACGTGCCTTCACGGAGTATGGTGTATCGCCCATGAAGACAGGAACGGCAATATAAAACTCTGACGGAATCTTCATATTCCCAGTTTTTCTATTACCTCCGATATCTTCGTTATACATCAGTTGGATTTCTCCATTATCCAACCGCAGGCTGCTCTTGAACTGGATATTATTATGAATCTCCAGACTTCTAGCTGTTTCCAGCATCTGTGCGCCAGTGGGGCCGATATTGTCTCGAGCAATGATGTCCTCGATGTTGTCTTCGATGAACTGAGCAAAATCAGCCTGGGACATTTTTGCCAGATTCTTGCTGGTCCATACTTCCCATTCATTGGAAAGCGGGCATCGATAAACCGCCCGATTATCGCAATTATCAGCGCCATCGAATGAACTATTAGCATGATAGTCAAATATTGCAGTAAATTGCATTTTATTCTTATCTGCAAAGACGACGCTAAATACAAAATTGAATCGGCGCCAGCATGACAGGAATGAATCCATGGTGTGAAAATCAATACACTGCCTCACACGCCGCGGCATTGGCATGAATTCCTCGAGAGAACGGATAGCACAATTATCCGGGATAACCATAATTGGCGATGCACCGCAGCCAACAGGAAATCTCTCAAGAGATATGGGCTCATTACTCCCTGTCATCATGGCATTGATTGTTGCGCAGAGTTTTTCAATTTCCTCACTCATATCTGTTTAACCTCCCCTGAATTCTCTTCAGGCTCATCAACAGCCCGAAGTCCAAGGGTAATCTGATTCGGATCATTACGAAGAAGATCACCCTGGTTAGACACAAAGAACAGCGTCGCCTCCTTGTCATGCTCAGGAGCCTTCAGCTTGACCTCATCCGTGACGACATAAGCGCCGCCCTTGGCAGGAGCAATGCTTAACGTCAGATTGAGAGTCCCCTTTTTCCCGGTTTCCACGACCGCCTTGGTGAGTTCCGTCAGCTGTGCGCTGAGTTCGTCAACCAGGGCACCATTGCGTGTTTCCCGAAGTACATCAGTAAAAAGCCTCATATTACCTCCTTTACACCTTGTTTACGGGCTCAAAATAACAAGCCATTGAAGACACGAAAACAGCATCACCACAATAATGGCTCCGACAATATCACGAGGGTCTATCTGCATTATTATTCACCTTGTTTCGGCGGCATCTTCACCGCATTATCTTCTCAATTAAGTTTTGTGCCAGCGTCCGGGACGTGGTCATTCGGGCATCGGACAAAATATGTTCTGGTGTTATCACAGTCGGTCATTCGGATATTCACCATTAGCGAATCGGTTAGTAAAAGTTCCCCGGCTGAGTTCACCGGAATACTCCTAGCATCGTCCCAATCGATGAGCTGGTGAGACCAGCGTACATTTGCAACGACATACCCGGATACGCCTACTGCTTAGGGTGCAGTGCTAACCCTTGTCCCGCGCCCGCTGGCACAAAAAACTGATTACCTGTTACTTGACATATGGATCGATGTAATCGCCCATCACGTCATCCGCAAGGTCAATCTCGGCAGTCCAGTTGCATTGCTGGATTGCTGCGTCGACCATGCGAAGCTGTTTCGCGTGCCAGTCATAGCAATGCGTGAACTGCTGAAATGACACCTTCGGAACCTGGGCAACAATGTCATCGATGCCTTCTGCCGCAGGTTTGCGGCCGGTGCGCAGCTCAAACAGATCCTTGTTATCGATGGCCTTCAATCGGTCTACCTTTTCCTGCAGTTCCTTACGACGCAATAAAGCTTCAGCGAGTTTAATTTTCATATCTCTTTCCTCTGGTTGTGTTGGTTGAACAAAAAATGATAATTGCTATCAACGCGGCATTGTTTCGGCGGCATCTTCGCCGTTGATGAAGTCTGAGAGAGTCGAATACAGCGACACGTCCTCGCTCGTTATGACCAGCGCCGAGCCGTCGCGCATTGTCAGCACGTCCATTAGTTCGCCGTCCCGGTGGTCGGTCCTGACCTGCGCTTCGTCGATATGCTCAAGTCCGTTGATTATTTGCATGGGTGATCGTCCTGATTTGCTTCAATTACCGCATTCAGACGGTCGCGCTCTTTGATTAGCTGTTGGATTGTTAATCGCAGGTATCCAACCTGATATGCGTATTGTCCGGCGCGATTATCCGGGCTTATTGCAGTCTGCATCGCAATAACCGCTTCTTCGATCAATTCCTCGGCTGTGGCTGTTTTGATATCAGTCATGGGTGATCCTCCGTTGGTTGATATCAAAAATTATTCGGCTCGGCAATATTCATACCAACCCCCTTTCAGCGAATGAGACAGTTTTCATTCCACCAACCACAATGTGATCCAGTACCTGCACGTCAATCAGCGCGAGCACATCCGTCAGCCGCTTGGTTATCGTGATGTCTGCCCGGCTGGGTTCGGGCTCTCCGGAAGGGTGATTGTGAGACAGGATGACAGCAGCAGCATTGTGATCCAGACAGCGCCGCACAACCTCCCGCGGGTAGACACTGGCACCGTCAATGGTGCCCTGGAACACTTCCTCGAACTTCAGGAGCCGGTGGCGCGTGTCCAGATACATAATGCAAAACGATTCAGACTTCAGTTCTGCCATTTTCAGCGTGAGGAAAGATGCGCTTGCGGCCGGGCATTCATACTTGTCGCCCGGTTCTGTAAGCCGGCTGGCGAGGATTCCGAGCGCCTTCCTGATGATCTGGTCATCTGTGTCGGGGATTGCCTCGACATTGTAGGATGCCGGATCTTCTGATCTGATGTTGGTCGTCATGGCTGTATGCTCTCCTGAGAGTTTTATAAGTGAGGCGGCCCGGATGGAACCTTAACCGAAACACCCGGACCGCCCCGTTGTCCTTTCTGGCTGGCCAGACTGTGCACATTACCCGGCAGTATCTTGAGGTAGCAACCAAATCGGACAGTTCCAACTATAGACCATCTAATAATCGATTGCAAACATATTTTATATGATCTAATATCTTCCCCATGACGCTCGAAGAATACCTGAAAACTCACAGCCAGAAGGAACTGGTAGAACTGATCCGCAGCGACGGTGACAAGATCACCCAGGGCGCCGTCAGTCAGTGGATGATGAAAGGCCGCAAGGTGCCGGCCGAGCGAGTCCTGCAGCTGGAGCGCCTCACGGACGGCCTCATGTCGCGTCATGATCTGCGCCCTGACCTGTATCCCCGGGGGTATTGATGGCAAGATTCAGAAAGGTCGATGTTCGCACATGGGTAGATAAAAAATTCCGCGAACTCACGCCGATCCCGCCATGCGGCCAAGGTCTTTGGCTGTATCTGCTGACAAATCCAGACACCGTGAACATTCCAGGCCTGTACCGTGCCGGCGAAGCACAGATGGCCGAGGCCCTTGGGTGGTCCCTGAAAGCCTTTCAGGAAGCCTTCCGGGAAGCCTACTCGAAGGGTATGGTGAAGGCTGATTGGAAGGCTCGTGTTGTGTGGATTCCGAAGGCCATAGAATACAACCAACCGGAGAGCCCAAACGTCATCATCGGGTGGTCAAAGATGTGGGACGAGATACCGGACTGCGAATTAAAAGAAGAAGCATATCATACACTTAAACACCATATTGAGACCAGTAAAGCCTTAAAGAAAGGCTTTATGGAAGCCTTCCGCAAAGTCTTTGCCAAAGACTACGCCTATACAGGAGCAGGAACAGGAGCAGGAACAGGAATAAAGAACTCTCGCTCTAGCGAACCTGTGGATAACTTATCAACAACCGTGGATCAGGCATACATTCCGAGCGAAACCGTCAGAGTGAGATTGAGAACCGCCGGCTGCCTGATAGACCCGTTGGATAGCATCCTGTTGGAGAAATTCAAATCGCACCACCAGGCAAAGGGCACGATCACGAAGCATTGGGATGCTGCCTACGTGAAGTGGTGTTTGGATGAATGGTCACGAAGGGGGACCGGACATGGAAATAAACGGGAAAAAACCCGGGCTGAAGAATCTACCGACCAGCTTGCCAGCATCGCGGCCGGCAGAAAGAAAGGAACCGCTTGATGAGCGATGGGTAGCCTGCCTGTTTGCCAAGATGCAGGCCCGGTACGGCCACCGATGGATATCAGCCTACCCAGGCGGCCGGACCATAGATATTGCCATCAGGGAATGGAGCAAGGGACTTGCCGGCCTCACTGAGGAACAGATCAGCCGCGGCCTCGAGGAATGGCAGGGAGACTGGCCACCAACCCTGCCGGAATTCAGAAAGGCCTGCTTGAAGAAGACGCCAACTATTCACCAGATCCTGCCGGCACTGCCACGCCCACCACGAGCGCGAGAGATTGGCCAGGCCGCAATCAGGGCACTGAGAGAGAAGACAGGGCGCCATGGCTGAGTACAAGAATTGCTCAAGCGCCAATCCCATGCGCTCGAAATTGACTCGGATCTGGTGACATGCGAATCTTGCGGACGGTTTCGGCAGGCAGTCGGAGAATGTCCGATTACGCATAACAGGCAGCAATGTGATCAACTACGGAGATGTGTGAAATGGGAAGACAAAAAAATATAATCTCTGTTTCTGGCGGCAAGGATTCCACGGCGCTTTGGTTACTAGCTATAGAGCGCGATATTGATGTAATGCCAATCTTTGCGGACACGGGGCACGAGCATCCATTCACGTATGATTACTTGGATTATCTGGAATCCAAGCTCGGTCCAATCAGGAGATTAAAAGCGGATTTTTCACGGCAGATTGCCCATAAGCGCATGTTTATCGCAAGAGATCAGCGACATAGACGTGATAAACAAGGACGCAAAGTCCGATGGACAAATAAAGCAAAGCGCCGGGCGCTTGCTGTATTGGCTCCTACTGGAAATCCTTTCCTTGATCTTTGTTTATGGAAAGGTCGCTTTCCATCGACGCGGCGACGGTTTTGTTCTGAACAACTTAAGCATGAATTAATCCGCAATGAAATTGTAGAACCTCTCATGATGGATGGACATACAGTCATATCATGGCAGGGTGTAAGAGCGCTTGAATCAAGATCACGCGCAAATCTCGATATTGTCGACGAACCGGAAGACGGATTGATTGTTTACCGGCCTCTGATTCGCTGGACCGTTGACGAAGTATTCGCTATGCACCGCAAGCATAAGATTGAATGGAATCCGCTCTACGAAAACGATCAGGGTCGTGTCGGTTGTATGCCATGTATTCACAGCACAAAGGATTCTCTACGCGCTATAGCGCAACGCTGGCCTGAAGTTATTGACCGTTTAGCCTGGTGGGAAATGTTAGTATCAAATGCAAGTAAACGCGGATCGTCAACGTTTTATGATGCAAGAATCCTTCTACCTAAAAAACAATCTGCATCCTATGCAGAGTTGTCGAAGCGAGTTAATTATAAAACTCACGGCATACGCCAGATCGTGCAATGGGCAATGACCAGCCGAGGGAAGAATAATCTTGATATGTTCAATATATACAATGCGCCGCATATTTGTTCCAGTATCTACGGTCTATGTGAGAGTGCCAATTAATGACCGACCGCCATGGAATCCCGCCGACGCGTTCGGTCGCCTGCTTGCAAGTTTTGGGTAGAAAGAGAAAAAGAAGATGCTTGAAGAAATCATAATCTCCGTGCTGGCTGACAGCGATGAGCCGCTCAAACTGAAACAGATCGTTGAGCGCGGTGAATTGCCAGACCTGAACGAGGCAAGGTTTGCCATGCTCGAATTCGTGAAGGACGGCACAGTAAGACGCTCGGGGAATGGCTACTATTTTCTGACTGGTGGAATGACGCACAATGCACCAAACCCAGGGCAGGGTCATAGGGAAGCAAAGCAGGAAGAATGGATCGAGTCGCATATTGATGACATTGACCCACACGCCCAGGTTGAAGCGATGAAGGACAAAGGCGCCAAGCAGGCTGACCTGGATGACCACGCCGAGCGCCGGCGCAAGAAGCACCAGCAGAAAGAAAAGCCAGATAATTATTATGTGAAGCCAGAAGAACCGAAATACACAGTTTTACCAGAAGAGGAAAAGCCAATGGATAAGTCTGAACGAGATAAGATTCTCGATGAAGTGGACGAGTTAAGCAAAATGCTCGGTATGCCGATAGTGCATATACCGGAACTGGAAGATTCAGAATTGGCACTCGGGATACTTCTCAGGCTTACCAATGGTATCCAGAACGAGAAGATCAAGAAGCACCTTATCAATCTTTCAACCTGGATATCAGCCGTACTTGATACCCAGGGAGTCAAACCAAGCAACAAGTAGCAACCAACCATGGAGGTTATGATGAAACTTGTAGAACTGAGTTACGACCGCGTACTGCGCAACGATCCGGACAACGAGGAAGCAATCCTGTTTGCTTTCGACAACCGTATGGAGTGGATTCCGCGCAGCCAGATACACGACTACACCGGGGACTTACTCGACACAGCAGAGGCATTTTTTGCCAGCGAAGGTGACGAGGTAGAGAACGGGCCCGGGCAGATTGTTGTTCCGGAATGGCTTGCGGTATCGAAAGGCCTGGACGATTACGCGGAGGAAATTGGATGAATATCTGGCGCCTCGAGTGGTATGAATTCCGCCTGCTGATAGCAGACTGGCTATTGGTTGCAGTGTCCAAGCTGGCGATGCCGGATCACCCGCACGGCGAGCACCTGCTGTTGTTCATCAGCAGGTACTTTGAAATGGTGCAGAACGACAGGCAAAGGGTGGATCCGGACTGATGAAACGCCGCGGCATACTCCCGTTCGATTCTGAGCACCTCACGGCGCCGGAGAAGTCAGTACAGCACGACATGGAGCGCCGCCATTGCTGTTCGTGCAGCCTCCTGCAATACAGAAGTCGAAGCGGTGCCAGGATGTGTGAGATTCAGGAACAGCACGACTACACGCCAGCTGACGTGTTGGCTGGAAATGTGATCTGTGAGGATTGGATTGAGAAGAGGTAAACCATATTATCGAAAAGACAATCAAATGCACTTGAGAAATCAATCAAGCATTGAATCACTCAGGGATTTGTGATGGCGAAAGACATTCAAAGGCTCGGCAAGACAGATATCAGCACCGGCGAGATTCTCTACCTGCTGAATCTGGACAATGGCCGGGTTCTACCCTGGACCGCACTCCTTGCGGTGAAAAAGAACATGGTGGATTGCACGGAAGATGGTGTGCCGATCAACCCGAAGGACGTGCTAGGCAATCATCCATGGATTCTGAAGCAGACGAAAGCCCTTCGAGACCGGATGGCCGGCGCCGGCGCAACAGTCGATACCCTGGAGCAGATGGGACGGCAGCTTACCGAGGACGGAAACAGGAAATTCAAATCCCTGGAGTATCAGCGAGCCAAACAATACCGGATTGAGGGTGGCCAGGGAGCAGGGTGGACCGGCTTTGATGTTCGCCTGTTGAACAAAATCGACAGGAATGTAGCGAAAGCCAGGAAAGAATTGCGGATGATGGTGTTCGAGGCGGAGAACAACATCCTGAATTCCTATGAAGATGCTGTTAAGAGTTTGAAATTCATACGGTTTGCTTCACGTCGATAATGGTTACTTATGGATAAACACGGTACGATAAGGAGATAGTTATGGTTGAAATAGCGAAAGAACTACCTGAGCCCACGAAAAGCATTCAACCGGCAAGGCCGTAAGGGTGTGAAAAATACTTACACGATGCGGTATGGAATCGTGGCATCACATACCGATGTTAAGGTGGCTGAAAAATTTGTAAATCAGCCACGACCAAAGTCCCAAAGTGGTGCTTTGATGGACTACGACCAAAGCCCCACTGTGGACGAACCAAAGTCCCGCCATGGGGCGGGAACTATCCATAAGAACTCTCCTGCTTGTGGGGATGTCTCGCAGTTGTCCATTTTCCGCCCGTCATCAGGTTCTTGTTTTGGGTGTGCGCGTGCGGCTGCCTACCGGGGTGGCTGGAGGAAATTTAGCGACATGGCCGGCTGAGGCTTGGATTCTCTGCTCTTGGCCAGGTTTTCATCTTTGAGCGGAACCGATGCAAGGAGATAACCCTGTTCCCGGTGCGCCGGCGGTATCGTCATGAAGCGATCCGGGACTTCTGGCGGTACTTGGGGGCGATATGAAATCAGGCAATCCTGAAAAACTCAGGGATAGAAGGGAAATTTGTTAAATTGTGATTCAGGATGGAGTTGTACAATTCCACAAATCTGATATGGTTGCGCGATCAACCCGCGAAGACGGGATTATGACGCAGCCGGAGGAAACCGCATGAAGGGCGCCGATTCACCAAAGCGTAACCGCATGAACCATGAAGAACTGGAGTCCATGGCCCTATGGACTTGGGCGCAGTTCAATCCGATCCTTCGCAATTACCTCTACCACATTCCGAATGGCGGCGGCCGGTCAAAGGCTGAGGCCGGCCGGTTCAAGGCCATGGGTGTTCGTTCCGGGGTTTCAGACTATCATCTGCCCCTTGCCCGCGGCGTCTACCATTCGCTCTACCTCGAGTTGAAGCCGAAACTAAAAGGCTACACTCCAAAGATTTCAAAAGAACAGAAAGGCTGGCGCATGATGATGCTCCTGCAAGACAATGCCGCGGTAATCGTTGAAGGCTGGGATGAGGCTGCGAACATCCTCGGGCATTATTTGAATCTTCCACCAGGAGAAGAACTTGGCACAATCCGCGATGGACAATACGACAGACTCCCATGAAATCCAGTTCGCCAGCGTAAAAGATGCGGTGCGCTGGTCCGAAGAGGTCGCCATGATCCAGGATGTCGGATCCATGTTTGACGGCTGGCTGAAGGTATCCAGCGGCCGAATGACGCGACAGGAGACCATCGACATTGCCCTGACCGTGAGTGCCATCACTACTGCCTGCAAACCGTTCAAAGGCCTGGCTGCAAAGGCGGTATGGGCCGGGAAGGACAGGGGCCGGGATAAAATCCTTGGCCTGGCACTGGCCTCAAAGATGTGTATCACCCCGGAAGGCTGCCAGAAAACAACGGAACAACTGATAACCCTCGGAATCGGCATGATCCGCCGGCACCGGGCCCGGGAACTGTACGGCGACGTGTATTCCCTGGGACAGATCGCCCGGGATATGGGTATATCACGGCAACAATTCAGCACAGCGAAAGCCTGGTCCGCGTTACGCAGCCAGTCTACAGAGCAGATAGCGGCATGGTTGGAGCAGGCCACCAACGAAATCGGCGCCGAACTGGCAGTCAGGGGGTGGTTGAAGTGACAGAAACAAAAATAATCCCTGATAATTATCGGTTTCTAAAAGGAGGAAGGTAAATGATTGACTATTACGAAATCCTCGGCGTTGAGCGCGATGCCTGCCCGACACAGATCAAACACGCATACCGCAAGAAGGCGCAGGCCCTGCATCCGGACAAGGAAAACGGCGACGCCGCGGCATTCCGGGAACTCAGAGAGGCCTACCAGGTGCTGTATGATGACGTGAAGCGCGAGAAGTACGACCGCGGTGAGTACATCGATTCTGGCGCCAATATTATCCGGCAGGAGGCCCGCAACAGGCTGGTTATTATGGCTCTCACGCAGCTGGTCGATAACGAGCAGAATACCGGACCTGGCATTGATATCATCAAGGTACTCAGGGATTGGATAGGCCGGTCGTTCGCTCAGATCGACAAAGACTTAGCCAAAAATGAGAATGCAATCCAGCGTTACGAGAAAATAAAGGCGCGTATCAAGTATACCGGCGATGGTGACGACCTGTTCGCGGCGATCCTCGATGAGAAAATATCCCGGGCCAAGAAAAATATCGCCCATATCAAGCGCGAAAAGGAGATATTCGATTGCGCGATTGAGATTCTCAAGGACTACAGCTGCGAGGTTCGTGAATCCATAATTTGGGGTAGTTCTACCACTCACGCTACAACCGCCACAGAAACCAGAATGTCTGAGGGATGGGATCCATGACAGAAGACAATCCGCTGGCAATAGCCGGCACCAGGAAAGCCCTGAAGGAAATGGCCGATGGCACCCTGCGTGTGCAGATCGACATCGAGCCGCGGGACAAGGCAGCCTTTCACCGGATGTTCCCGGAGATTGATATGCCGGTCGCCGTGGCACCCCTGCAGCTGGGGAATCAATCTGCACTCTCCGCACAGAGTGATGATTACGGGCAACAGGCCCGGTCCCTGCGCCAGTCTGGATTCTTCCGCCGGCCTGATGTCTGGAAGGCGGTGGGAAAGCCGGGAAAGTATCTTGATTGGGTTCAGATTCAGGTTTGTGTTATTTGTGGGAAGCAGGATTGGCCACCGGATGTCATTGGCGGACGGTGCCAGGCTGCCCATGTGCGCCGCGCCGGGGAGTCCGGAACGGGCTACAAGGCTGATTATGCCGTGATTCCCCTATGTGGTAAGCACCACCAGATGCAGCATGAGAAGGGCGAATTGGCCGCGCTGCGTGATGTGACTCCATATGGAGAACAATGCATTGACGTAGATTCGGCAAAAGAATGGTTTAACAAGCGTAGGATTGCGCATGTTGAACAATGGTGCTGGGAAAAGCTGAAATCTGACCTCGGTTATGACAGTTGGGCGCTAGTACCACCGTCAGCCCTGCTGGCCTGGACAGAGAAGCATGATCTGGACGTGAACTGGCTGCCGGAGTGTTATCGTGGGTGAGATTTTCCTGTTCCCGGACGGGAATATTGATTCCATGGCCCTGCTGGAATCCCTGAGAGATCATCCTTTCCGCGAGCTGGTAGTCGTCGGAATCGATGCCGGCGGTAATTTGTACGTTGCCGGAACAAGCAGCGAAATCGACAAAATGAATATGCTGCTGGATCTGGCCAAGCGGTATTTTGTCGATTGCTGCATGACTCCCGAGGTAATTCAGCCATAAACTCTTGATTTCCACCCCTTACATGATTTAGCATCCGAAATGTAGGGTGTATTTTTGCCACCAAACCACAGGGAGACAGCCCATGGCCGCCTTTGATGAAGAGTTTTTCGCCATTCTGATGGCGATTTTCACCAGCTTTCTGATTCCCCAGGCCAATGCCGGCCCCGACATCTACTACGCCAATACCTTCAGTGCCGACACCGGCGCCCAGCCCGATATCCTGCTTGCCAGTGATCGACAATCGGCTGATCCTACTGACTTCATTACCGAAAACTCCTACAAGGTCCGCGATGACTTGACCAAACCCGTTACCAGTGGCCGCATTTGGCGACCCTGGCCGGCGGTCTACGCCAGTTCTGACGGTCCAGTGATGCGATTATCCATGGCGGGCGCCCCCGGTGATAACGATAACCCCTGTATGGCATGGTGTTACCATGGTGATAAGACATCAGGTGACATGACAGCATTCCACACGCGCCCAAGGCGCATATCCTTGGCGGCCTGAACGGCGCCGTAGCGCCAGTCCCGGGGACAGGTGGCGCCCTGTCCCCGGGTAAAGTTCAGAAATCAGGCGCAGCAAGCGCAGAATAGCTGATCGGCCAACCAGCCGTGAAGCGCGGTAAGAGGCCCGGCCAACCAGCTGGGCCTTTTTTATGATCATCATTAACAAAATCAGGAGTTTACCATGAAGATGACCAAGGGCCATGAGCCGATGAGCAAGAAGGGCGGCATGAAGTCTCACCTGCCGGCCAGTCCGAACAATGAACCTGAGAAGTCCCGGGAATGCAATGGCGGCTTCAGCGGAAAGAACATGCCCGGCGGTAGCAAGTCCCCGCGGCATCACGTTGCCGACAAGATGGGTGGCATCTGATTCATTTTCCTCCGGGCGCTGTCCTGACGTGAGCAGCGCCATTTCATCCGGGTGTCGGGGGCCAAGCCCGCCGCCCGGTTTTTTTTACAGGAGCCATTGAAATGCCTACAGACAAGGAATACGAGGCCGCAATGAAGCGGTCTGAGGCCTACAAGAAGCACAAGGCCGGGAAGAAAAAGCCCGTGAGAAAAAAGACTTCCCAGAAAAAGCCATCCACGCTGCGCGGGAAGATCAAGAAGCACATGCGCGATCTGAACAAATACTGAGAGGTTTCACATGGAACAGAAAAGCCAAGGCCCCAAGCCCATGAAGCCGAATTCGCCGGTTACGCCCGGTTCTCCGACCCGTAGCGGCAAGATCCCGGACCAGGGCGACAGGCGATACCCCAAGGTATCGTGAGATACCCGGCGGTGAACGATGGGCAGGGGCAGATCAGAGAAGCAAGACAGGTTTGCTGAAGAGTATGTGGTCGATCTGAATGCCGGCGCGGCTGCTATTCGCGCCGGATACGCCGTTACCCGGGCGAAACAAACCGGCTGGCGTCTTCTTCAGGATGAGAGGATTCAGAAGAAAATACAAACACTTAAGGCAGAGCGCACGGAGCGCACTGGATACAATGCCGATTACGTCCTTTACCGGGCCGCGGAGATTGTCGAGAGGTGTATGCAGCGCGAAGCCATCCTGGATAAGGATGGAAATCCGACCGGAGAGTACAAATTCGATTCTGCCGGCGCCTGTAAAGCATTGAAATTACTAGGAGATCACGTTGACATCAATGCATTCAAGAAGGCGGATGATAATGGTGTCCCGATTGACCAGAACTGGGTTTTAACAATAGTCGATGCCAAGGATCAAAATACCGAGAAAACTTGAGGCCCTGGAGAAAAAGAAGAAGCGTTACAAGGTTGTCATAGGCGGCCGGGGATCAGCAAAATCCCAATCAGTTGGCGATCTGTGTCTGAAGGATTCCCAGATGAAAGGCCTGAAGATAGGCTGTTTCAGGGAATTCCAGAACAGTATTGAGGATTCCGTTCATTCTCTCCTGAAGGACGAGATAACGCGAATCGATGCCAAAGGCTTCATTGTTACGGCAAACAGCATCACGAATTCAAGCGGCGGAGAGTTCAAATTCCGCGGCCTGGCACGGAATGCCAACGCGATGAAGTCCATGCACGGATTCACGCGGTTCTGGGTGGAAGAGGCGCAGACGATCAGCGATGAATCGCTGAAGCTGCTGACGCCTACCCTGCGCGAAGAGGGTTCGGAAATCTGGATGACGGCCAATCCGATGTCCAGCGCGGATCCGTTCAGCCAGCGGTTCATCATTCCATTCCAGCGCGAACTGGAGCGGGATGGGTACTACGAGGACGATATGCACCTGATTATCGTCTCGAACTACCAGGACAATCCCTTTTTCCCGGCGGTGCTCGAGCAGGAGCGCCAATGGGACGAGGCGAATCTGTCCGCGGCTGAATATGCCCATATCTGGCTGGGGCACTTCAACGACACCGTTGAGGGCGCAATTATCCCGGTCGAGTGGTTCAACAGCGCGATCGATGCCCATCTGAAGCTGGGATTCGGCCAGGTAGGTGCCACGGTGCTGACCTTCGACCCTTCTGACGAGGCGAAGCCGGGCAAGAAGAACGACCCGAAGGGGCTGGCAGCCCGCCAGGGCTCTGTGATATTCGATGTTCAGGAGAAAACTGACGGGGATATCAATGACGGGGCCGATTGGGCGGTTGAATGGGCAAAGACCTACCAGGCGGATGTCTTCCGGTGGGATTGCGATGGCATGGGCGTCGGCCTGAAACGCCAGATTGCCACCGGCCTGGATGGCCAGCGTATCGACATTGAAATGTTCAAGGGTTCTGAGGGTGTCGATAATCCGGACCAGATTTACCAGCCGGACAACCAGATCGACAAGTCGAACGCGAAGACCAACCAGCAGACGTTCAGGAACAAGCGGGCGCAGTATTACTGGTACTTGCGGGATCGGTTCTACAACACGCACCGGGCTGTTACCCGGGGAGAGTACCGGGATCCTGAGTCGATGATTTCAATATCCAGCGAAATCGACATTATTGACCGATTGCGGTCTGAGGTATGCCGGATACCTCGGAAATACAATGCCAACGGCTTGATCCAGATCATGAGCAAGCCAGAAATGGCCAAACTGAAACCACCTATTGCGTCACCGAACCTGGCCGACAGCTGCATGATGGGGATGAAGGGACACACCAGAAACCTGTCATATCAGTCAACGGCAAAGCCGGTTGTTGTGAAATCTGCCGGAGGATGGACATGAGTGAAAATAAACCGGAAGGACATGATTTTTGGAATGAATCAGCATTAAGACGCTGGTATGAAAGCAAAGATTGGGGCGTATCGATGATCGAGCATCCTGATTACAAAAAAGAACAGGAAAAAAAGAATAGAGATACCCGGTCCATTCTGAACCGTGTTATCGGATGAGAAATCTCAGTCTGATCTTCGATAATGTCAGACTCACAAGCTATTACCTGATTCCTACGCTGGTAGTCGGGAGTCAAATAGGTCATGGATGGCTGTACATCCTTTGGTTCAAGGGACGGCTCGGTGTGCGATGGGAGATAATCTGATGAAATTGACTGATCTGAATCCAAACTGGGTAGGTGCCGGCGGACCTGGAATCAGTCATGCTGATAGAACTCCAGTAGAAAAGCGTTCTGGTGTTGGTATGAGTTTCGATTGTCCATGCGGATGCGGAGAACGGACATATATTTCATTCGAGAATCCAGTGGATGGAAAGCCGAAACTTGGCGACAACAGGCCATTCTGGAAGCGTACAGGCGACGATTTTGAATCAATAACGATCAGTCCGTCGATATACAAACCAAAGGAAAAGGGCGGATGTGGATGGCATGGGTTCATTGAGAATGGGAAAATCAGATCAGTCTGATGTCTGAAGTATTGAAATTCCCAGAAAAGAAAGACCAGCATTTATCAGGAGAAGCGATCTGTGAAACATGCAAACATCGCTGGATTGCAGTCGCACCTATCGGAACATTTGAATTTGAATGTCCAAACTGTTTGACGTTTAAGGGACATTGGATGGGTCCGGTCGAGCATGAATGCTCAAAAGTATGGGAATGTAATTGCGGTTGCCAGGCTTTCAGAGTTGGACCAAATGGAATCTGGTGTATTAATTGTGGCTTACCTCAAGATTTCGGAGATTTGATTGATGCCTGAAGTAACCCTCACTGTCGATGACGTGGTAGATGCCTTCTGCCAGATGCTGGAGCCCGGTATTCGCAAGAATGTGCTCCCGAGAGAGGACTGCAACAAGTATGGCGTCGATGTCCTGCGCAGGAAATCCGATCCGTACCAGATCATGTACCACTTCATCACCCTGGACGGCCTCGAGGTCAATCTTATAATGGACCTGAAGGAGCTGGAGAAGCGCGGCAGGGAATACCTGGACCACCTGTATGGCTTGCTGTGCGATCAGACAGAGCAGGCCCGAAAGGTGCGGCAGGATGATAACAAGATCACGATTTACAATACCGGATCAAAGGTTCAGAAGGATGCCAAGTCGGCGGAACCGCCAAAGTTGAAACCGCTGGTCTCTGCACACAATGAGGTAATCCACTGATGGCACTGCAGGCTGCCATTACGCTGTCTAGGGAGACGCCGAAGAATGCTCCCAATCGTTCCCTGGTCATGGTCAAGTCCAATGCCGATATTGAGAACGAGAGACAGGAGCAAGTATCGGCAGAACAGGCGCAGAATCAGCCGTTCATTACCGGCCTTGCCGGCGTTATCAAGCGGGAATGGGAAATATCACGCTTCGCCCGGAATACGATAGAAGAGCGCATCATTGATTCATTGCGGCGCCGGAATGGGGAGTATTCCCCTGATAAGCTGGCTGCCATACGCTCCCAGGGCGGTTCTGAAATCTACATGATGCTGACCAGCATCAAATGCCGTGCCTGCGAGGCATGGATAAACGATGTCATGTTCCCGGCCGGCGACAAGCCATGGAGTATTGAACCAACGCCAATCCCGGAAATGGACCCGAATACGGAGGCGTCAATCGCAGAATACGTTGCCATGGAGGCAGCCACCTGGACGCAGCAGGCGCAGCAAGTGCTTCCTCCAGAGGCCATTCAGGAGCGCATAAAACAACTGAAGGATCAGCTTCAGAGTCGGATGGAAGAGCAGGCCAAGCAGATTGCAGACCGCATGGACCTGAAGATTGAAGACCAGACCGAGGAAGGCGGCTGGGAGCAGGCTATGAAGGAGGTCATTAAAGACGTAGTGACCTACCCAATAGGTTGCATCAAGGGGCCAATCGTCAGAAAACGCAAGTCACTGAAATGGGAGCAGGATGAGCAAACCGGCCAATGGATGCCGGTCAAGAGTAGTGAATTCCGGCTTGAATGGTACAGGGTGGCGCCGTTCGATCTATATCCGTCGCCGTCCTCGAAAGGAATCAATGACGGAAATCTGATTGAGCGTCACCGGCTCAGACGTTCTGATCTTGTTGCCATGAAGGGAGTGCCTGGCTACAACGACGAAGCGATTGACCTTGTGCTTGATGCCTACGGCACCGGCGGCCTGCGTGAATGGCTATGGCGCGATCAGGAACGGGCATGGCTCGAGAAGCGGCCGAATGAATGGCTGCATCAGGAAGACACCATGGATGCCCTGGAATTCTGGGGCAGAGCATCCGGAAAACTCCTGCTTGATTGGGGAATGGATCCGGAGAAGGTGCCTGACAAGAATCAGGAATACGAAATAAACGCCTGGATGATCGGGAATTACGTCATTCGGGCCGTCATGAATGAGAATCCACTGGGTATGAGGCCATACGATAAATGCTCATTCGAGGAAATACCCGGTGCCTTCTGGGGCTACGGTGTTCCGGAAATCATGAGGGATGTGCAGGACGTTTGTAATGCAGCGGCAAGATCACTTATCAACAACATGGGCATTGCATCTGGCCCACAGGTCGAAGTCCATACTGATCGTGTGCCCATCGGGGAAGACATTACGAATCTGCATCCCTGGAAAATCTGGCAAACCCTGTCCGACCCCCATGGAACCAACAATCCTGCCGTAAGATTCCACAATCCTCAGAGTTACGCCGATATTCTCCTGAAGGTCTACGACCATTTTTCAAATCTGGCTGACGAGTACACAGGTATTCCGAAGTACAGTTATGGCGAGGGTGGCAGCAGTTCAGGGGCTGCCGGCACAGCTTCAGGCTTGTCCATGCTGATGTCTTCTGCCGCCAGGGGTATCAAGCAGGTCATTGCAAACCTGGACAAGCCGGTAGAGGGAACAATTACCCGGACCTTCATCCACAACATGCTGTATGACGAGGATCAGTCCATAAAGGGCGATCTGAAGGCGGTGGCCAAGGGTGCCAGCTCCATGATTGCCAAGGAACAGCAGATGATCCGGCGTAATGAATTCCTGCAGCAGACCAATAATCCGGTCGATATGAGCATTATGGGGCCGGAAGGCAGGGCTGCGCTCCTGAGAGAGAGCATCAAGTCCTTCGATATCCCGATAGATGACGTGGTGCCGGACAGGGACACGATCATCATGAGGGCCAAGCAGGCCGCAATGCAGCAGATGCAGGCCCAGCAGCAGCAAGCTGCCGGGCGCACATTGGATCAGGCCGGGAATCCGGTATCTGGTCAAGACGCCGCACTTTTTCAGCAATAGTGTGTTGTTATTATGGCAAGGTATGAATATCTAGCTGTAACTTATCTCAAGACTGACTCCCACGGATCGAACGAAGAATACTCGAAAGGGGAGTAATACGCCCCTGCGGATAACCGTATGGGTTCACCTGGCGGGGTAAGCCGCCGGAACTGAGAGAGAGGGTGAAATCATGAGTTGGAGAGAAGACTTAAAGATTGGCAATCTACGTGCGGATAACCTGTATCTGGGTTCCGGTCTGGGTACACTGGTCACGGCTACCGCGGCTGAACTGAATGCCGGTGTGAGCGGATTGACCGCTACGGCAGCCGAAGTCAACGCCGCGGCTGATGTCAGTGGTCGCCTGGTGTCGGTTGCTGATGACACGACATACACCGTTCTGGCCGCCAACAGCGGAAAGACACACGCTATTCCGGATCTGACTGGCAGCTGTACGATTTCGCTTCCCGCGGTATCTGCCGGCCTGGAATACAAGTTCATCTATGCCGGTGTCGCGGCAGATGGCCAGAATTGGGTTATCGATACCGGAGCTGACGCCAATTTCTACCTGGGCGGCCTGCTCCATATCGACACTGATGCCGGCGCGGCCGGTGATGAGGCGGTTCCGATTGCCGGTAATGGCAGCAGTAACTCCAAGCTGACCGTCGTGACGCCCGATGTTGGCACCGAAATCAGCATGATCTGTGACGGCACGAGCTGGATCCTGTCCGGAACAGCAGTCAGCGCAACTGTACCCGCCTTTGCGGATCAGTAATGCGGCGTATCACTGAAAGGGTGGCGGTTGCGCTCAATGCAATGAAGGTACGCTGCCCGGATGAGTACAAAATCATCCAACAATGGTTTCTGGAATCCTTGCAGGATATGGACCACGCGCTCCGAAAACGGGAATCCGCGGTGGAAATATATCGTGCACAGGGCGCCAGCAGGGAATTGCTGGATTTCTGCGAAATTGCAGCGGATCCGGCAGATGTAGCTGGAAAGCTACGCATGGAGAAGGCCGGGGTACACGCTATCCCGAGTAAGTAGTGCCTATTTAGGCACTAAATAGCCCGCCGAAAGGCGGTTCTCAACCACTGAATCCCGTTAAAACGGCTCACGCTGGTGCGGACTCCCGCCCCGGTGCGATGACTCTTGCGCGAGAGGTCGCCCCGGAAGGCTCCATATCCAGCCCCTGAATCCCGTGGTGAACGGCTCGGAGGATCAAATGGCAATACCAAGTGCAGTAAGGAAAATCGGCGAACAAGCTGAACAAGCAGCTGTCGATGCAGGAATCAAGCCCGGTTCGCAGCCGGCGCCTAGCGCGGGGAATCCCCCTGTTGCTGCGGTGCCCGATCCTGCAACCGAGCAGGGCGGACCAGTCGAACATGAGGACTGGGAAAAGCGGTTCAAAGGGTACAAGGCTTCTACCGACCAGACCATTGCTGATTTGCGCCAGACGTTGGCACAGATGCAGCAGACGCTTGCGAATAGCCAGGAGCAAAACCAGCTCCTGATGAGCAGGCTCGAGGCCGGTACTCCTGCCAAACCCGCGGAATCGACTCCCACGGAATCATCCGACGATATCGATCTGTCCATCCTGCCGCAAAGTTTTCGTGATGAGTACGACGATGGCTTCCTGCTCAACATGGGCAAGATGATGAATGCCACCATGGTGAACAAGCTGAAATCCCTTCAGGAACGGCTTGATGCGATCGATGGCAACATCAATCAGGTTGTGCAGACGCAGGACAAAACAGCAGTCCAGGTGTACCAGGAACGACTGGACGCCGCATTCCCGAATAACGCATGGGTTTCCATGACATCGGAAGGGAATAAGAACTGGGCGAAGTTTTGCAGCCAGAGTTTGAGTGAATTCGACTCACGAACCTACAACGACATTGTAGGGGCAGCTCACGAAGCGAAAGACGCCGATACCGTAATCCGTGTTCTGAAAACCTTTCAGGCATGGGAACAAGCCCTCGGTGGCGGCACCGAGTCCGGAGTAAATCCGCTTGCTGGGCAGGTTACGCCAGAAGGCGGAGGCGGTGGAGATCCAATCGATCAGATTGATTCAAGAACGGAAACCTTCACCGTCAGCCAGGTCAACCAGTTCTACAAGGACAGCGCGACCGGGCAGTATTCACCGGAAGAAGCCGCCGCTATCGAGCAACGCATCATAGCGGCACAGAAGGCGGGAAAAATAATCCAAGGGTAACAGTCATGTGTAACACCGACGACACCGCGGATCCCGCCTGGAGTGCCATAACCATGAGGTAATAACCATGGCATTACCAGTAGCAGCGGGACATCCGCAACTTTCGGGCATCACAATCCCGAATGCGATCTGGTCCGGCAAACTTTTGGTCAAGTTCTACGAGGCCACAGTGCTGGGCGAAATCGCAAACACCGAGTACGAGGGTGAAATCGCCAATCAGGGCGACAAGGTTATCATCCGCACCACGCCGACGATCACGATCCGTGATTACAGCAAGGGTGGCAACCTCCAGACTGAACGGCCCGAGCCGGACACGAAGGAACTCACCATCGACAAGGGCAAATACTGGCAGTTCGTTGCCGACGATGTGGACAAGTTCCAGTCCGATTACAGCTACATTGACGACTGGACCCGGGATGCATCGGAACAGCTGAAGATCACGATTGACACCCAGGTTCTGGGATCGATCTACGCTGACGCTGCCACCGGCAACTACGGCCTGACAGCCGGCGTCGTATCCAGTGCCTACAATCTGGGCACTTCCGGGTCTCCGTACACGCTCGACAAGACCAATATCCTGGATTACATCGTGAATCTGGGTTCGGTTCTGGACGAGCAGAACGTACCGGAATCTGATCGGTGGCTGATCCTGCCGGTCTGGGCCTGCGGCATGATAAAGCAGTCGGATCTGAAGGATGCTTCTCTGTCGGGTGATGCTACCAGCATTATCCGTAACGGGCGCATCGGCATGATCGATCGATTCATGATCTATCGTTCCAACCTTCTGAATGTGTCCGGCAGCAATACCGACATCATCGCCGGCCACAAATCCGGGCTGACCTTCGCATCGCAGATGCTGAACAGCGAGACGCTTCGTGCGGAATCGACGTTCGGCACCCTCGTCCGCGGGCTCCAGGTCTATGGGTTTGCCGTTATCAAGGGTGAATCCATCGTCCACGGTGTCGTCACTTCCTAACCTGAATGACGGGGCGGGGTAATTCTCGCCCCTCGTTCATTAACGAGAGGTAAAAAGCATGGCTGATTCCACAACCATTGACTTTACCGCCAATCAGGGCGGGCAAGGTCTGGCTGCTCAGAACAATCTGGTGAAGTTCGAGCAGTACATTGATGCAGAGACCACAAACCTGGCGGCAGCTTCATACGCCCTGTTTGATGTTCCCGAAGGTCACATGCATCTGTCCACGGTCGTCGAGGTTCTGACGGCAGAAGGCGGCACCGCAACAGCAGATATCGGCATTACCGGCGGTGATGTTGACTGCTTGATTGATGGCGTTAACCTGAATGGCACGGCTGGTACGCTTACCTGGTCCGGTTCTGCCGGTACTGCGGAAGTGCACTCGGTTGGCGGCGCCACGGCTGGCTACACAACTCCCGATGGTGGAGTTACCTTCAGTCTTCTGGCCAACAATGCACTGGATGCGGCGAAATTCCGCGTCACGTCCATGTGGCTGGATATGAGGGGTGCCAGCACCTTCATGGGTGATACCGCCTGATCTGACCCTGCAGGCAACAAATAAGCCGGCCTTCGGGCCGGCTTTTCCAATCTGGAGGAACAAATGAGCAATCCGACACACTTGAAATTCCCAAAGACCGGCAGAGTGCTGCCATATTCCGCAATGTTGGCGAAGCGGGGAGACATGATCCCCTGCACGGCGACCGGGGAAATTCTGACCGGCCATATCGAGGACGCAGAGGCGGCCAGTGCTGCTGCAAATCATCGCAAGACCGCCTATCTCGGCAATCTGAGAACGGGCGCCCTGGACCGCTACACGGACATCCTGGCAATGCGTGGCGATCTGATCCCGGTCGATAGCCCGGAGCAGTGGGAAATCATCAAGAAGACACGGCAGGAAGCGAGTACGGTGGAGGCGCCAGAAGAAGACAAGCCCGTTGTGGAGCCTACTACACTCACACGGACGCCAGAGGTCGCACCGCCGCCGCCAGGAGAAGAACAGCCCATGGGAGAACCGGGTGGTATCCAGCTCCCGAATGTCGATGGCATGGGCGCCAGGGAGGCCAAGACGGTGCTTTCTGAATGGGCCCTGGAGAACTTCAATCACCGGCTGGACCGCCGCCAGGGACTCCCGGAGGTCGTTGAGCAGTGCAAAGCCCTGATTGATGGTGCGCAGCAGGCCGCCTGATAGATCATGGGAACGCTGACAGGGGAATACCTGCTCGCCAGGGCAAGCGAGGTTGTTCAGGACGATGACCATATTACGTGGACATCCGATCAATTCCTTGAATGGATCAATGATGCCCAGCGGGCCACTGTTCTGGTTAAGCCGGATTCCAATGTTTCTACTGGTTCTGTACAGTTGGTGGCCGGCACCCTGCAAAGTATCAGCGGGATTCGCCTGCAGTCGGTTATCAGGAACATGGGGAGCGACGGGCTAACCCCGGGTAATGCAATACGGCTCGTTCAGCGTGGAATCAAGGATGAGGCTGACCCAAGCTGGCATACAGATACCGCATCTTTAACGATCCTCGAATATATTTACGATGATCGTGACCCGAAGCATTATTACGTTTCTCCCCCTCCTGATACTGTTGCTGCCAATGTTTACGTGGAAATATCCCAGGTTGTCGAACCCACGGCGCTGAGTGCAATAACAGATACCATTGATCTGGAAGACATTTACACCCCGGCCATGCTCGAGTGGATACTGTATCGTGCATTCTCAAGGGAGGCGGAGGAAGTGCAGGATGTCAGTCGTGCGGCCGCCCACGTAGAGCGATTTTTCGCCCTGAACGATAAGAAGATGAACATGGACATGATTATCAGCCCGAAAGTCCGGGCCCAGCTGGAGAAATGATCCATGGCTGATACCGCACTGACCGCATTTCTTCCCGGGATCGTTCCAAATATTCCGGGATGTCCGAGAAATACATTCCTGTCTGCGATCAGGGATGCCTGCATCAAATTCTGCGATGAAAGCTGGGCGATCAGGGAGACGCTGGCCGCATTCGATGTAACGAGCGGCACGCAGGAATATACCCTTGCATCGGCTGATACCGGCAGAAAGGTGCTCGGAATTGTCTCTTATCAGTACAACGGCAGAAACCTTGATCCGAAAACACAGGCTGAACTTGATGTTATCGATCAGGGATGGCGCCAGGCAGATGCAGGGACACCCTTCTATTACTACTCACCAGCTCCCGGAATCCTCGGACTCAACAGGGAGCCAGACGAAACGATAACCGGCGGCCAGCAGGTTGTCGTTGCTGTTGGCCCGACGCAGACGGCCACGGTCGTTGATACCCGCCTGTACACGGAATGGAAAGAGGCGATAGAGCGTGGCGCCATGATGATCCTGAAGGATATTGACGGTAAAAGCTGGTCCGATACTAAGTCTTCAGTCTATTACGGAAAATTCTTCAATCAGTTCGTTCAACGTGCCCGGGCGGCAGCTGAAAAGGGCAATTTGCGCACATCTACAACTGCCCGTATGCGGGCCTGGACTTGAGGTAAACATCATGGGAATTCAATCACCAGTCGCAATACTGGCAGATCAAACAGATCAGCTAACTGCCGGTAATGAGGTTTCATACGATATTGATTCTGATCGTGTACCAACAACTATTGTTGCGAATAATCTGGCTGGATCAGAGGAAGTAGATGTCTTTTTCAGTATCGATGGGGGGACTACCTGGGTAACGCTATATGTTGATGGTTCTGCTGTTGTTCTCACGGCAACAGACAATGCCAAGACATTCTACGGGCCGATGAAGGTCGGTTTCCTGAAGGATACAACGGCAGGTGCCTGCGGGATCTATGCCTACACTGGGAACAAGGTGTAATGACAGTCTCAAGTCCGATAGGTCCACCTGTAGGGACTCCACTGGCAAGCTCGTTGCAGGCTGCAGGTGGCGCAGGTGCAGGTGCAGGTGCTGGCGGGACTCCTCCCCAAGCAACCATCTTTGATGGGACGGATGATGGGATTCG
>Ga0210096_1000196_pt1 | contig 23078 bp, 22 predicted proteins | sample China_Galinas_PW_4_FD_184864 | JGI IMG/M metagenome (GOLD analysis project Ga0210096, IMG submission 184864) | Wetland microbial communities from San Francisco Bay, California, USA, that impact long-term carbon sequestration - China_Galinas_PWA_D2... | ecosystem: Environmental > Aquatic > Marine...
TCTATCCGGGAGAAGGCGCAGGAAAAGGTCTTCTCTCAACTCGGGCGCTGGCGCACCCTCAAGGAGACCAGACCGGAACTCGTCATCGGCGTCGGCGGGTGTGTTGCGTCGCAGGAAGGTGAGGCGTTGCGTCTCAGGGCACCCTATGTCGATGTCGTGTTCGGTCCTCAGACGCTGCACCGTCTCGCGCAGATGATCCTCGACGCGCGCGAGCGCCGTGGCCCAGTCGTCGACGTGAGTTTCCCCGAGATCGAGAAGTTCGACTGCCTGCCCCGCCCGACGGCGACGGGCCCGACGGCTTCTATTTCGGTGATGGAGGGTTGCAGCAAGTACTGCACCTTCTGTGTGGTTCCCTATACACGCGGTGAGGAGGTTAGCCGCCCCTTCGACGATGTGATTGCCGAGGTGGCCGGACTCGCAGCTCAGGGGGTCCGGGAGGTGACGTTGTTGGGGCAGAACGTGAACGCCTACCGCGGAGCGATGTCGGACGGAGACATCGCAGACCTTGGTCTGCTGATCAGCTATGTTGCTGCGATCGACGGGATCGATAGAATACGATATACGACCTCCCATCCGGTGGAAATGAACGACAGCCTGATTAGCGCACACCGTGATATCCCCGAACTGGCTGGCCACCTGCATCTGCCGGTGCAATGCGGGTCGGACCGGATCCTCACGGCGATGAAGCGGGGATATAGTGCACTCGAGTATCTGTCGAAAATACGCCGTTTGCGTGAGGCACGTCCGGACATCAGTATTTCCTCTGATTTCATCGTCGGATTTCCCGGTGAGACGGACCAGGACTTCCGCGCCACCATGGATCTCATCGGTGAGGTGGGATTCGACCAGTCTTTCAGTTTCATGTACAGCCCGCGGCCTGGAACGCCTGCCGCTGTTATGCCGCACGAGGTTCCGATATCGGTCAAGCGCGAGCGCCTGCGGATACTGCAGGATCGGATCACCGCCCTGGCCGGGGAAATATCCCGTTCCATGGTCGGATCGGTTCAGCGCATACTGGTAGAGCGACCTTCGCGCAGGGACCCTGGACAGATGGCAGGGCGCACCGAAAACAACCGGGTCGTTAATGTCTCCGGCGGTTCGGCGGAAATTGGCCGGTTCGTCGACGTGGAGATCACCGAAGCTCTGTCGAACTCGCTCAGGGGGCAGGTTGTCTCGTCACTGGAACCGTCATCCGGGCTTTCCGCTGTCCATCGCCCCGACTCGTTGGATGCCAAGCCGGTCTCCCTGCCCGCCTGAGTGAGTATCCCGCGACGCAACGCGGCGACCCATTTCACCGCTGCATTCACCCGTGCATCCTGACAGCATCGACTTCGATCTCGAACCCGCGGACAATGCCCGTCTCGCGAACCTGTGTGGCCCGTTGAACGAGCATTTGCGACAGTTGGAGCGGCGACTGGGCGTCGAGATCAACAATCGGGGAAACCGGTTCAACATCATTGGCGAGTCGCGCTCGACACACACCGCGCGGGAGGTTCTGAGAGACCTGTACCGTGCAACCGACGTCGAGGTCCTGACCTCCGTGGGCGTCCACCTGTTTCTGCAGGAGTCGGGTGTCGATGCCTTGCTGGAGGAAGATAGCGACCGCGAAACGCGCAGGGTGCAGATCCGTACCCGCAGGGGAATCATCCGGGCTCGCGGACCGAATCAGTCCGAATATCTCGAGAACATCCGTGTTCGGGACCTGTGTTTCGGGATCGGACCCGCGGGGACCGGCAAGACCTACCTTGCTGTGGCCAGCGCGGTGGAAGAACTGGAATCGGACCGGGTCCGGCGACTCGTGCTGGTACGACCCGCGGTCGAGGCCGGTGAACGCTTGGGCTTCCTGCCCGGAGACCTGGCCCAGAAGATCGATCCCTATCTGCGGCCGATGTACGATGCGCTCTACGAAATGCTCGGATTCGAAAAGGTTAACAAGCTGATCGATCGCAATGTCATCGAGGTGGCGCCACTGGCCTACATGCGGGGACGCACGCTGAACGAGGCCTTCGTGATCCTCGACGAGGCCCAGAACACCACGATCGAGCAGATGAAAATGTTTCTGACCCGGATCGGGTTCGGCTCACGGGCGGTGGTGACCGGGGACGTCACCCAGATCGACCTGCCATCGAGCCGCCAATCCGGCTTGCGCCACGTTATCAAGGTGCTGAAGGACGTTGATGGAATCAACTTCACCTTCTTTTCCGCCCGCGACGTGGTGCGCCACGCGCTGGTGAAGCGGATTATCCGGGCCTACGAGGCGGAAGAGGATACGCATCCGAAAGAATGAGTCCGGTACCCAAGTTGCAGGGTTGTCCCGCATGCAGGTAGATGTCCAGTATGCCGTCGGTCGCGAGGGGTTGCCGGCCGAGTCGGCCATCGTTCGGTGGGTGCAAGCCGCCTCGCCAGGGCCGGATGCGGAGGTGGTGGTAAGGATTGTCGACATACCGGAGATCGCAAGGCTGAATGCTTCCTACCGTGGTCGCACGGGTCCTACGAATGTCCTCTCCTTCACTTTTGACCCGCCACCTGGGATTCCGAACCGGTTGCTGGGCGATGTCGTGGTCTGTGCGCCGGTGGTGGCGGAACAGGCCCGGGACCAGGGAAAAGAGGTGATGGCGCACTGGGCGCATATGGTCGTACACGGTGTGCTGCACCTGCGAGGATTCGACCATCAGACCGAGGCGGAGGCGCAATGCATGGAGACGCTCGAGAAGCAGATCCTCGGACAGCTGGGCTATGATAACCCTTATGAGTGACCCTGATGTCTTGCCGTCTCCCGGCCAAGCCGGAGCATGTCCGTGCGCAGGGCCGCATGTCACCCCAACTTCCATGATCCAACCGGATTGAGCAAGGTTCCGACCAAGGGAGGATCCTGGTCCGGCTGGCTCAAATGCCTTCGGCGCTCGTTGCGGCGTCCGCAACCGGAGGACCGTGAGCAGCTCACCGAGGTTTTGCGACAAGCACACCGGGGCAATCTGCTCGCCGCGGATGCGCTCGAGATGATCGAGGGTGTCATGCAGGTCTCCGAGATCCGTGTTCGCGAGGTCATGATTCCGAGGGCTCAGATGAAGGTGGTTTCGCGCTCGGCGACACTCCAGGAGATGTTGCCCGTCATCATCGAATCGGCCCACTCGCGGTTTCCGGTGGTTGAGGACAACCGGGACACCGTCGACGGCATCCTGCTCGCCAAGGACCTGCTGCGGTGCTTTGTCGAAGGAAACGCCGAGGCGTTCGATATCGAGGACATCATGAGACCCGCGGCCATGATTCCTGAGAGCAAGCGGCTCAACGTACTATTGCGCGATTTTCGTCACAGCCGAAACCACATGGCGATCGTGGTGGATGAGTACGGAGGCGTTGCCGGGTTGATCACGATTGAGGACGTCCTCGAGCAGATCGTTGGCGATATCACCGACGAGCACGATATCGAGGAGGGCAGGTTTATATTGCGCCTCGCGCCGAATCGTTATTCCGTCAAGGCACTGACGCCGATCGAGGAGTTCAACGAATACTTCGGTACGGACTACGGTGACGGTGAGTACGAGACCGTGAGCGGACTGGTGCTGCGTCACATTGGCTACCTGCCGAAACGCGGCGAGAAAATAGAGCTTGACGATTTTTCCTTGGAGATCATCCGCGCCGACAACCGCCGGATCCACCTGATGCAGTTGGCGCGTACGGACGCCCCGGATGCAGGCGCGACGGGATAGCATCAATGGCGGTGATCGAAGCCCTGGGGAGTCTGGCCGTACCGGTGTCCCGTTTGCGGGAGTCCTGGTACGGAGATGTCCTCGTGGCCCTTTCCGGTGGCCTGATGGTGCTGGGATATGCACCGTTCGGCTGGTGGCCACTGGTGATCGCGTCACCCGCCGTACTGATGGCCCTTTGGGTCGGTGTCAGTCCGGGCACGGCCTTTCGCCGTGGCTTCGTCTTCGGACTGGCCTGGTTCGCGCTGGGAATTCACTGGGTCTATCACAGCATCCATGAGTTCGGTGGGGCACCCCTGCCGCTCGCCGCGGGCATCACACTGCTGTTTATCCTGTATCTGGCGCTGTTTCCAGCGCTTACGGGGTGGGTGTCCAATCGCTGGTTTGCGCTGTCGCGCACCGTCTCGGCGGTGCTGGTTTATCCCGTGGTCTGGGCGTTGTTCGAATGGATCCGTACCTGGATGCTGACGGGATTCCCCTGGTTGCTTGCAGGTGAGGCACATGTGTCTACCCCGCTTTGCGGATTGGTTCCGATCTTCGGTGTCCTGGGAGCGACCTGGGCGAGCCTGGCTACCTCCGGTGTCCTCGCCGCGGTGGCCGTATCGGCGACGAGGGGACGTTGGGTGGCGGTTGCGGCGATCATCGTCATCTGGTTGGCAAGTGCCGTGCTGGGTACGGTGAACTGGACCCGGCCCGGCGGTGAGCCGTTCGTCGCAAGTCTGGTCCAGGGAAATGTTGCCCAGGCCGTGAAGTGGGATCCGGATGCGCTGGAACCGACAAAGGTGTTGTACCGTGAGCTGACCCAGGATCATTGGGAAAGCGATCTGATTCTCTGGCCAGAGGCAGCCGTGCCCGTTTTCTACAGCGATCTTGCCCGGTCGTATTTCCTGCCGCTGGCGCAACGCGCGCGGGAAACCAATACGTCGCTGGTGACCGGCATCTTCGCCTTCGATGCCGACACGGACCGCGTCTACAACAGCCTCGCCCGAGTCGACGCGCCTGTGGAATTCTACCACAAGCGGCACCTCGTCCCGTTCGGTGAATATCTCCCGTTTCGAGGGTTGCTCATGTGGATGGACGGCATGCTGTTTCTCCCCATGTCGGATATCTCTCACGGAGAGGACAAGCCGTTGCTGGAGCTGGGCAGGCTGACGGCCGGCGCCAGTATCTGCTACGAGGACGCATTCGGCAGTGAGGTGATCGATGCATTGCCAGAGGCGGACTTTCTCATCAACGTGAGTAACGACGCCTGGTTCGGTGATTCCCTTGCGCCGCACCAGCATCTCCAGATTGCCCGCCTGCGCGCCCTTGAAACCGGCCGGTTCCTGCTGCGTGCGACCAATACAGGGATTTCGGCGGTCGTGGACCAGAGGGGCGATATCGTGGCCCGGTCGCCGCAGTTCGAAACCGACGTACTGACCACGCGTGTGGTCCCCTTTCGCGGGATGACGCCCTATGCAATCTGGGGAAACCTGGGCATCGTCACGTTGCTGTCGGCCTCATTGCTTATAATCCTCGCATTTGCCGCCCGCGCCCGCCGGGCTTCCGGGGCCGGGCAGCGGACCGGCTGAGGCGACGGGCGTGGGCGACGTTCGGCCCCAGCCGCCGAACCGCTTCGATGCCCGATGAGGTATCGGTCGGGTGAAGCGAAGTTCCTATTCACACGGTTCAGGAGACCTGTCAGCATGCAGGAAACGCCAAGTTCTCTCCCGCTGGTGCCCGTTATTCTGTCGGGGGGGTCGGGGACCCGACTCTGGCCTATGTCAAGGCAGCTCTATCCCAAGCAGTTCATCCCCCTGATCGGGGGGCAGTCCCTGTTTCAGAAGACCCTGGAGCGGGTTGCGGGACTTCCCGGTCGCGAGAGCCCGATCACCGTGTGCAACGAGGAACATCGCTTCATGGCCGCCGAGCAGTTGCGCCGGGCCGGCGAGGATGGCGCGTTGATCATGTTGGAACCCGCGGGGCGCAATACGGCGCCGGCCATCGCGGTGGCCGCGCTGGAGGTCCTGGAGCGTCACGGTGACGGTGTGATGCTGGTGCTCCCTGCGGATCACATTGTCAACGACCGCGCTGCCTTTCACAGCGCGGCCATCTTTGGCATGAAGGCGGCAATCTCCGCAAAGCTGGTTACCTTCGGGATCGTGCCCGACCGTCCGGAGACCGGATATGGCTATATACATGAAGGGGATCGGCTCGATATCGCCGGGGCGCAGGAGACGGTCCACGAGGTCGAAGCCTTCGTCGAGAAACCGGACCAGCAGACAGCGCGACGTTACCTGGACGAAGGCGGTTATCTCTGGAACAGCGGCATGTTCATGTTCCTGGCGAGCCGATATCTCAAGGAGCTCAGCGTCCACGCCCCCGGTATTTTCGAGGCGTGCAGCACGGCGCATCAGCGGCGGTCCCGCGACCTTGATTTCGTACGTCTGGAAAAGGCCGCGTTCCTCGAATCGCCGAGCGACTCGATCGATTATGCCGTGATGGAGAAAACCGAGCACGCGGTGGTGATCCCACTGGACGCCGGCTGGAACGACGTCGGTTCCTGGCATTCGCTCTGGGAGGCCGAGGAACACGACGAGCACGAGAACATCCTGATCGGCGACGTGATCGCCGAGGACTGTAAGGGTTGCTACATTCACGCAGGTCGCCGTCTGGTGGGCGCCGTCGGGGTGAGTGATCTGGTGATCGTCGAGACCGCGGACGCTGTCCTCGTCGTGCCCAGGGAACGCTCACAGGAGGTGCGGGCGATTGTCGATCGGCTCAACAACGAGGGTCGAGGTGAGGCGCAACTGCACCGGAAGGTGTACCGCCCCTGGGGGTCGTACGAGAGCATCGATATGGAGGAACGGTTTCAGGCCAAGCGCATCAGCGTGGATCCCGGTCACAGCCTGTCACTGCAGATGCACCATCATCGTGCGGAACACTGGATCGTCGTCAAGGGCACCGCGCGGGTGACCCGTGATAACGAAGTGGTGCTCCTGAGCGAAAACGAGTCCACCTACATCCCTGTCGGCTGCAATCATCGACTGGAGAATCCGGGCAGGATCCCGCTCGAACTCATCGAGGTACAATCCGGCAGCTACCTGGGTGAGGACGATATCGTCCGCTTCGAGGACAACTACGGTCGGTAACATGCAACGGATCCCGCGAAGGCGGGACCCGAGCCTTTCGGCCGGCGCCGGTGGTTGACGCGGCTTGTCCCGTTATCCACCTGAGGACAGAAAGGCCAGGATGTTGCCCGTTTCGATCATGTCCACGCCACGGTCCAGCAAGTCACTCGCGGCGGAGACTTCCGACACATCGTAGAGCACCCATTTCCAGGGGCCTTTCCAGAGCCGTTCCTTTTCGAGTTCCACCGCATCGACATCGCAGAACAGATAGTCCGGTCCGAGTGAGTCGGCCGTCCTTCGCGAGGCTTCGGAGAACTCCTGCAACACCCAGCCCGTCGCGACACGCAGTCGCGCAGCGGCAGCGCGAATCGCGTCGTCGCGGAAGGAAATGAGGGTCCATTCGAAGCTGGCTCCGGAAAGCTCGCCGTCGAGGCGCCGCAGGCAGGCATCGATACCCAGCCGCTCGATGCCGTGAGGCTTGAGTTCCACGAACGCGTGTACCCCGGGATATCCGTTGAGCAGATCCACGACGTCCCGCAGCAGCGGAACGGATATCGGGGCTACCGGCAATGCAGCGGCTCCCGCGCCTAGAATGATCGTCGACAGAGCCGAGGCGGCGAGTCCGGCGATTTTCCGCGGGTCACCCGCCACGCGCAGCAGGTCGGGGTCGTGCAGGACGACGGGAACGCCATCCGAAGAAAACTGGATGTCGAATTCAACGTGTCGTGCGCCGGCCTCGATGGCGGCCCGCAGGGCAGGCAGGGAGTTTTCCGGATACTGGCGCATCTCGCCCCGGTGCGCGACCAGGCAGCGTGGATCAATCATCCGGATCTCCGACCAGGGCGTTTCCCGTCAGGCGCGCCAGCAGGTGACGAAGGATGAAGCTGGATAGTGGGCCTACGGACAGGCTGCCTTGGGCGGCTGCATCCGCGACGTCGGCGCGGTTGTCAATCAGCCAGCGCGTCTTGTTGGCACCGTAGTGCGCAGACAGGGGAAGACCCGTCAAGGCGCCGATCTCCCTTCGCGCCCCCGGTCGGTTCATGGAGACCGCCAGATCCCTGTGGTAAGGCACCGATCCGTCGTCACCGATCGATGCCGCCCGCGAGGCATGCGTCCCCTGATCCAGTACGAGTGTGAGGGCTTCGTGATTCATACCGCGGTCCGGAATCGTCCGGTTCCTGACATGGCCGTTTTCAGCCCCGGGGGTTTGGTAAGATTTCCGGCAACGACGTATCGTTTATTCCGGATGAGCAAAACCAGATTACAGCAAAACGGGTCTCCGAAGTCAGGTGCATGGCTCGGCGGCGGCTACGACTGGGGCTATATTGCCCGTATCGCCCTCGAGCACCGGCGCGAGCTGGTGATGGCCAATGTTATCGCCATGATCGCGGCGCTGGCCGCCACACCCATACCCCTGCTCATGCCCTTGATGGTCGACGAGGTCCTGCTCGGCGAACCCGGGGTGCTGGTCGGCTGGATGAACACCCTGTTCCCGCCGAGCTGGCATGGTCCGGTGCTCTATATCGCCGTGATCCTGGCGGTGACGGTGATGCTGCGCCTGGTCTCACTGGTGTTCAATGTGATGCAGACGCGGCAGTTCGCCCGTATCTCCAAGGACGTGACCTACCGTATCCGGCAGGAACTGTTGCTCAGGCTCCGACGGGTTGCCATGTCGGAGTACGAGAGCCTTGGGGGCGGTACGGTCGCCTCGCATTTCGTCACCGACCTGGAAACGATCGACCAGTTTGTCGGCGCCACGACCTCCCGGTTTCTCGTCGCGGTACTCACGATTCTGGGCACCGCGATCGTATTGCTGCTGATGCACTGGCAACTCGCCCTGTTCATCCTGCTGATGAATCCCGTGGTTGTCTATTTCACGATGGTTCTCGGCAAGCGCGTCAAGACCCTGAAGAAGCAGGAGAACACGGCCTTCGAGGTGTTTCAGCAGGTGTTGACCGAGACGCTGGACGGCATACACCAGATCCGCGCCGCCAACCGCGAGGAACATTATCTCAGTCGTGTCGCCCGCCAGGCCCGTCAGGTCAAGGACCAGGGCACGGCTTTCGCATGGCGAAGCGACGCCGCGAACCGTGCCTCGTTCCTCGTCTTTCTTGTCGGATTCGATGTTTTTCGCGCCGTGAGCATGTTGATGGTCGTGTTCTCCAGTCTTACCGTGGGCGAGATGATGGCGGTAATCGGTTATCTGTGGTTTATGATGGGGCCCGTCCAGGAGGTCCTGAACATCCAGTATTCGTATTTCGGTGCGCAGGCCGCGCTGGAACGTATCAACAGGCTGCTGAGGCTGGACGAGGAGCCGCAGTATCCCCACCGGGTCAATCCGTTCAGGGGAAGGACCACGGTCGGGATCCGTCTCGAGGACATCGAGTTTTCCTACAGGGAAGACAAGGTATTGAGCGGCGTGACCCTGGAGATTGCGCCCGGCGAAAAGGTTGCGCTGGTCGGCGCTAGCGGTGGCGGCAAGTCCACATTGGTACAGGTGATCCTTGGCCTGTATCCTCCTGACAGTGGCATGTTGTATTTCGACGGGAAACCGGTCATCGATATCGGGATGGACGTGGTTCGAGAGAATGTCTCGACCGTCCTGCAGCACCCGGCGATGTTCAACGACACGGTGAGGGCGAACCTGACCATGGGCCGCAACCTGGAAGACGTCGCGCTCTGGCGCGCGCTCGAGGTAGCGCAGCTTCGCGACACCGTCGACGCGATGCCTCGCGGGCTGGATAGCCTTATCGGGCGCAGCGGGGTTCGCCTCTCCGGCGGGCAGCGTCAGCGGCTGGCGGTTGCACGTATGGTTCTTGGCGATCCCAAGGTGGTGATCCTGGACGAGGCGACCTCAGCGCTGGATACCGAGACCGAAGCGCGATTGCACGATGAATTGCAACGATTTCTGAGGGGGCGCACGACCATTATCATCGCCCATCGACTGAGCGCGGTGAAACAGGCGGACCAGGTGTACGTGTTCGAGGATGGTCGTGTCGTGGAGTCGGGTGGGCACGATGCCCTGATCGCGGCTCGTGGACTGTACGCGAAGCTGTACGGTAAGTCCCATTACTGATTCCGTAATTGCGCCTCTCGATCCACTATCGACAGGAAGGAACCGAGGATATCGCGTTGAACAAGCATCTTGTTTCGTTCCTCGGCTCCCTGGCCTCGAGCATGCGCGATCTGTTGCCGATCATCCTGGTGATCGCCTTCTTTCAGATCGTCGTGCTGCAGCAACCGGTTCCGGAACTGGGATCGATGCTCGTGGGGTTGTTGCTGGTCGTGCTGGGACTGACCTTTTTCATCCAGGGCCTGGAACTGGGGTTGTTTCCCTTTGGCGAAGCACTCGCGTTCGCATTCGCACGTAAGGGAAGTGTTGTATGGCTCGTTGTATTCGCTTTCGGGGTGGGTTTTGGTACTACGATAGCTGAACCGGCGCTGATCGCGGTCGCCGAGGAGGCGTCCGAGATGGCCGCGGTGTCCGGGGTGATCGGCGCGAACGAGGCGGCCATGGAAGACTACGCGTGGGGGTTGAGGCTCACCGTTGCTCTGGCCGTCGGGGTGGCGATCGTCATCGGTGTCATCAGGATCATCAAGGGATGGTCCATCGTCTATCTGATCGTATCCGGTTACATCGGAGTCGTTGTGATGACGGCGTTTGCCCCCGAAGAAATCATCGGTGTAGCCTATGATTCGGGTGGAGTGACCACCTCCACTGTGACAGTCCCACTCGTTACGGCTCTTGGTGTGGGCCTGGCCTCTAGTATCGAAGGTCGTAGCCCGATGACCGACGGATTCGGGTTGATCGCATTCGCCTCGCTAACGCCAATGATCTTCGTGATGGCATACGGGCTATGGATCTGATCACGCTGCTCGAGGAGCTATTGACGACCACGTTGGGTACCGTGATGGACGTCGTTCCCATCGTGGCGGTAATCTTCGGATTCCAGTGGCTCTTTCTGCGGGAACCGATCACGAATCTGCGGTCGGTTCTGTGGGGGTTCGTATTTGTCATCATCGGACTGGCGCTGTTTCTCGTCGGGCTGGAGCTTGCCCTGTTTCCCCTGGGAGAAGTCATGGCGAAGCAATTGACCGCGCCTGAATTCATCAAGGAAGGGGCCGGCCATCACCTGGAAGGTCCGATGCGCTGGTACGATTTTGGTTGGGTGTACCTGTTTGCCGCGGCCGTCGGATTCGCCACGACGATCGCCGAACCGGCGCTTATCGCCGTGGCGATCAAGGCCAATGACGTCTCCGCCGGTACCATCAGCGTCTGGGGCCTGCGCGTGGCCGTGGCGATCGGGGTGGCCGTGGGGATCTCACTAGGGGCGTTTCGTATCGTCACCGGGACGCCGTTGCACTACTACATCATTGCCGGATATATCGTGGTTGTCGCGCAGACGCTGTTTGCACCTCGTTCCATCGTCGCGTTGGCTTACGATTCGGGTGGTGTGACCACGTCGACGGTTACGGTACCCCTGGTTACCGCACTGGGACTCGGTCTCGCCGGAAGCGTCCCCGGGCGTAGCCCGCTTATCGACGGCTTCGGACTGATCGCATTCGCAAGCCTGTTTCCGATCATGAGCGTCATGGGATACGCGATGATTGGACGGTATCTCGAACGGAGATTGGGGCAGTAGACTTAGACTAGACCATCACAGGGCTTGAAGTTTCTCAATCGTTTCTCTGCGGCTCGACGATTTCCGGTGTGTCGCGTAGTCTGAGATGAAGCAGGAAATCGACACAGCCGAGCCGGCACCAGGTATGGCGCGCAGGAGTCCCGGTAAATCGGTTCTGGCTGCAGGCCAGTTGGGCTGCGTGCTTTGTTTAAATGACTTCTGACAGGTTGGACTGATGCATTTCAAGTTACTGATTGCCCTCGTAGAGGACAGCAAGACCAACGACATTCTGATTGGTGCCAGGGATGCGGGCGCCACCGGTGCCACGGTTCTCAACCAGGCCAGAGGCGAGGGCCTGGTGAGGGCCAAGACCTTTTTCGGCATGAATCTGGAAACGCAACGCGACATGCTGTTGTTTCTGGTCGAGGAACACCTGAGCAGGCAAATCCTGGAACATATCGCCGAGATCGGAGATTTCGACGAAACGCCGGGTTCGGGGATCGTATTCCAGCTAGACGTGGAAGACGTCTTTGGCGTGGCCCAGCAGATCCGCAGCCTGACGGATGTAGTGGAGGAAAAACTGTGAGTGAAATGACGAGAATCCCAGTCAGGGAGGTCATGTCCGACCGGTACGAGACCGTGGACGGGATGGTGACCGTGGTGGACAGTCTGAGAAAGATCAAACGAAAGAAGGCCCAGGTCCTGATTGTCGATCGTCGCCACGAGGGCGACGAGTATGGGATCGTGCTGTTGTCCGATATAGCCCGGAAGGTACTGGCGAAGGATCGCGCCGCGGACCGTGTCAATATCTACGAGATCATGTCCAAGCCTGTCATCACGGTGCACAGTGATATGGACATACGCTACTGCGCCCGCCTGTTCGACAATTTCGGCCTGTCGTGTGCGCCGGTGGTAACAGATGGAAATCTGGTCGGGATCGTCAGCTACGAGGATATGGTTCTGCGGGGCTTCTGTGCGCAGTTGGAAGAGGGCGATGACTAGGCTCTGCTGACATTCATCGTGGACGGCGGCTTTACGGATCTTTTCCGCCCTGACGGCGTTGGATTCGACTTGCAATGGGGCGGCATTGCGCATCGAATCCGCCTTGTCAGGACGAAAAATCCCTCGAAAATCCACTCGCCCAGATAAATGTCAACAGCGCCTAGGCGGTTTCTGTCGGATGACAGTCGATCCTGCTTGTCTATTCGTTCGTCCTTCAGTGTTGCGCTCAACCGTTCCATCGTTCGACGATGCGCCTGTCGTCGCGCCTTGATGACGAACGAAAATCCGGCGCGACCTGGACTGTCATTTTCCGGCAAGCGCCTAGGACATGAAAAAGCCCGGCGGGGCCGGGCTGAATCTTGGAGAAATCTTGTTATTGATTCCTGTTACTTGCGTGCACCCGGACCGTTTACCTCGAGACCGTTGCTCATGTAGGTATGAAAGTATTCGAGGGCACGATACTCTTCCCCTTGCAGCTTGAAGGGCCTGGCGCGAACCTGCTTGTTGCATCCCTCGTAGCGTCGCTGCAGTGTGCCGAGCCCCCCCCACTTGGAGCGATAGACGGGGAAATGGGTTGGCTGACCCAGGGCCGGACTCAGGAGTTCTGCCCTCGCATAGCTGCCCGAGTAGTACACGTGACAGTCGGCACAAGCCATGTTGAGTTGCCCCCGCTTGGCGTAGAAAAAGTGCTTGCCCTTCTCGTACCAGTCCTCGGCGTCCTTGTTCGGGATCCCGACGTCGAACCTGCTGCCTCTGGAGGTGAAGGCCATATAGGCGGAGATGTCGGCGATATCGCCCTTGCCCAACCCCAGCGGCGCTTCTCCGTTCTTGATGCGGCACTCGTTGATCGCCATCTCCAGCGTTACGACCTGGCTTGACGCCTCGTCGAAGTGCGGGTAGTTCTGACGTACGTTCTCTCCGCCGTTGTCGAAGCAGTCCGCGTAGGTCTTTCCGTTCTTGAACGGCTTGTTGAAGAGTCCTTCTCCGTTATCGATATTGATTTCGTAGGGCGGGAATTCCTCGATGGCTTCCCACTGTTCCCGAGACGGCGGGTCGATTGCATACACGCCATTGATGAAGTCATCGAAAGGTGTATCCGGAAACTTGCTCTTGAAGTAGGCCCGGAAGCTTTTCAGGTCTTCTTTGGGTGAGGCCAGGACAACCTGAGATCCCATCAGGGACATCAGGAATGTGGCCGTGATGGTGGCAATAATGGTTTTCACTGTATCTCCTCCATCCTCGGGACTTTGTTTGCTGGGGCAACTGCGGCAAGGACCGGAATTCCCGGCCCTTGCTGTGGTGCTGCGGTCTACTTTACCGAGGCCTCGATACTGTCCTTTTCCCCTTGGTTGTCGGTCCAGGATACCGTGAGTTTGTCCCCTTTTTTACCTGCATACTTGAATGACAGATAGGGATTTTTGGATATGCTGCCACCCCAGTAGGCAGTCAGCTGTCGCTTGCCGTTCGAGTCCACGTCGACTTCCTGGATGAAATGTGCCGGAATCGGCTCCCCGGTCTTCTTGTTCTTGCGCAATCCGGTTTCCATGGGATGGCTGATCAGCGCCTTGAAGGTAACAACACCGTCGCTCTCTCTGGCGCGAACCTTGATTGAATTTTCCATGAGTGATTTTCCTCAGATAATGTATTCAGTTAACGGAGCTGTGATGATCGCCCGGACGGAAGGTCCGCCCAGTCGTGCTCCGGGAGGTCCGACAATAACGGGACATCCGCTCCATCTTTACGGGATTGCGCGCTCAACGCGCGGATCGCAGGTTTACGGTGCTTTAGCCGCCGCAACCACCGATGGTGACCTTGACTTCTTTCTTCGCGCTGTACAGCTTTCCATCGGCCTTGACGACCGCAAGCACGTTGGATGTCTTGCCCATTTTGATGCGGGTGGAAATGAAGGCCTCTGTCCCCTCACCGAGTTCAAAGGTCGAAGTCAGCGGGATTGCATTCCCTTCGGCGATCAACGCGATCATTGATGCGCCGGCCATGTCGGTACTCACGGTGACCGGGACCACCGCACCGTTCTCTGCGATGTCGGGGGCCTTGACGGTGATGTGGCTCGAAGCTTCGGTCTTGTCGCTGCCGACGGCGGCCGAAAGCGCGGCATCGACGGACTTGGCCTCGAAAGCGGACTGCGGCCATGCCGCCAGTATCGAGCGCGGGGTCAGCAAACCGGTTCCGACTGCAACGCCAATCGCTCCGGCAGCCAGGCTCTCCTTAAGGAATACTCTGCGTGTCTCATTCATTTGAATGTATCCTCCTGATCTGATGCTTAAAGTGTATAGACGAACTCGGTGATGGCATCGAGTTCCTCGTCGCTGACGATCCCGTACTTAGCGAAAGGGGGCATGATCGTGTTCGGGTTGGCCTTGGTAGCATCCCCAATCTGAGCCTTGAGCTTGGCCTTGTCCGGAAATCTTGCCTTCATGGCAATGAGCGGCGGACCGATATTGCCTGGAAGCGCGCCTCCTTCGATTGCGTGGCAGGCAAGGCAGTTGCCTTTGCTTCTATCGAAAGCTACCTCGCGACCCTGCTCGATGATGTCATCCTGGGTTGGCGCTGCCGTGACGCCCTGCGCGGTCAAGGCAAAAGCGCCAAGTGTGACACTACCGAAAAGCGTGGCCGCAGATGCAGCCAGGGACAGGCGTTTGGCGGGTCTGTGCATTGTCTCCTCCTGTGGTTTATAGTCCCTTATTCAATTACAATGTTCCGCTCCGGCGCCGAGACGTACCCCGATCGCACATCGATGGGACGCCGAGTCGGGTTTCTCGCCGTCCCTTGGTTCGTGTGCCATAGCACCCCGAACCACCGAAAAACGAGTCAGAGACGGCCGAGTATCCCAAACCCGGTAACACAGACCCTCACGGGGTCCGGACCTGGGACAATACGTCCAGAACCGACTACCTGCTCACACAATCAGACCCGGATAAGGTATCCCGCGCGTTGCCTGCGCAGAATACCCGAGCGCCATAATCCGATTTAGGATACAGCTTAAATAACGTTTGGCAAGGTTCCTGGCGACCCCGGAAAGTGGGGCTGTGGCTATTCCTCTGCCAGTTTCTTCAGCTCCTTGCGTTCCGCACGAATCCGGGCCTGCGCGACGGGATTGATACCCTGACCCTGAAGCGCCAGTTCCAGTTGTTCCAGGGCCGCGCTGTAGTGGCTGTATTGCAGGTAGTATTCCGCCAGGGCCTCGTGACTGAGCCAGGGTTGTCCGGCCTGGGCGCCAGCTTCCGCCCGCAGTTTGTACAGTGCGGGGTTGCTGACGTGCTCGACGGGAATGGTATCAAGTACACGCAGGGCTTCGGCCCCCCGTTTCTGGTCCAGCAGACTCTGGGCGAGATAGTAGACCACCGCTTCCTGGTTGGGGTAGATCTCATTAATGTCCTGCAGCAGTTCAACGGCCTGGGGGAGGCGCCAGCTCTTCATATACGCCTGTGCCAGGGCCAGCTGCAACCACAGGTTATCCGGGTCGGTCTGGAGCAGATGGCTCAGTATGGTGATAGCCTCGTCCGTGTCACCGTTGCGAGTCAGTGCGATGGCATAAGCATAGGACTCAGTCCGGTCCAGTTCCTTCTTTCTGGCCTTGTCGATCAGCGCGGTCGGGGAGACGCCAAGGGCGACAAGTCTTGCCTTGGCGTATTGGAAGGTTTCCGTATCGTCCAGATATTGCCGCCTGCCCTGTGTGATGAGCTGTTCGGCCCGGTTGCGGGTGTCGCTGATCCGGCTCAGGGTGACGGGATGGGTACTCAAGAACTCGAGCGTCGGCCCCGCGTTCAGCTGGTTGGCTTTCTGTAGCTTTTCGAAGAAGTTCGGCATGCCGTTGGGGTTGTAGCCGGCTGCGGTCAACAGTTGCATCCCTACCCGGTCGGCCTCGCGCTCATTAGAGCGGGAGAACGCCAGTTGCGCCTGGGCGGATGCCGCAAGCGTGCCCTGGATGCCCGCGGCCCCGAGGTTGGGGTCCAGCATGCCGGCGGCGATCGATGCCAGCACACCCAGCGCGGTGGCGATGTTTATCGTGCCGGCATTGGCGTAGGTCCGCGCCATGTGGCGTTGTTCCACGTGCGCGATTTCATGTGCAACAACTCCGGCGAGTTCGCTTTCGTTCGAGGCGCCCGTGAGGAGTCCGGTGTGTACCGAGATCACACCCCCCGGGGTGGCAAATGCGTTGATGCTGGGATCATCGATCAGAAGGAAATGAAACTCGAGGTCGGAGTCCAGTCCCTCGGTGATCAGGCGAGTACCCAGGGACTGGATGTATGTGTTCAGTTCCGGGTCTTCGATGATGGGGAATGAGTTTCTGATCTGGCCGAGAATGATCTTGCCGAGTTGCTGTTCCTCGGCTCGGCTCAGTACGGCACTGGCCGGATCCCCGATATCGGGAAGCACGATGTCCCGTTCCTCGGCGATCGGGTTCTCAGTCGCTGGCAAGCATAGCGCCAGCGACACGATGACAGCCTTGAGCCAGCGCGAGATGTGTCCGGAAGTCGGCATGGACTGTCAGGTGAATGCGTCCGGTGTGATCATGGTCTTCATTGTGAAAATGGCCCAAACGGGGGAGACCGCATCGAGGCCGGCTTCTCCGGGGGGGCTGACATTACACGGCGTCGGCGAATCAGCACACCGGATGGCCACGCGTCGCATAACTGGTACTGCGGCCCGCGGCAATTGGTCCGTGGCCGGTTGGCGACCTGACGCCCGATCGCTATGAAAGCCACGATCGCTTGAAAGCATATTGCTGATCAACGTGTTACTGTACCCGCACCATCGCTCGGCGTCGAGTCCGGTTCGTGTGGGAGACACACGTCGAGCGGTAGTCTTGACGGTATACGGCCGTCGAACTCCATACGCGAGTTCAGGTGTACGAAGCACTGAAAAAATAGTAGAATATTAGCAATATTTAATATAGTCAAGAGGTGCTTTTCACCCTGAACAGGTACGGGAAATCGTTACCGCTACGCTCAAGCAGTGGATGGACGAGGGTCGAGTGGTGTGTTCGCGTGGGTTTCATCCGGAAATACGTTGGCCACTGCGGATGACTCCGACGCGTCCTGATGGTGAGCGATAGGATGGGTCGTTTCCCGATCACCGGTTCCCTTGCGTTTTCACAAGGCATCGAATATAAATTCGTGCCCAACCGGAGTTTTCGGTAATACACTAATTTAGATTAATGACATCATTAAAGGAGTGGAACATGGCGGACTTTGACCAGGAACTGGACGCGACCGGGCTGAACTGTCCTTTGCCGATACTCAGGGCAAAGAAGGCTCTGGGCGGTATGGAATCGGGCCAGGTTCTTCATATCATTGCCACGGATCCCGGTTCAGTGAAGGATTTCGAGGCATTTTCCAAGCAGACCGGCAACGAGTTGATGGAATCTCGCGAGGAAGGTGGGAAATTCTATTTCCTGATGAAGAAGTCCTGAAGCGCGCATCCGGCGTGGTCCGGTCCGCGCCAGTTGGATGGCGGGCCCCGAGCCACGTATTCGGTGTGGGCGGCGATCGTCCCGGAATTCTCCGTTTCTGTGAGTACTCCGAGGCCCGAACTTGCCAGCCTGAATATCTGGTCATGCGGGTGATCGGGGAAAACGGTCGATGAGGTCAGAGGCATCGCAACGCGTACACCGAACGCGCGCAGATCGAGTGGCGTGGGCGGCCTCTGTGAATCAACACCGCACCGAGTCTCACGTGGTGTTCCGATGTCACGAGACAGGAAATGGATTCTTTCCCCTGGGCATCGTCCTACAATGGAATCCCCCAGCGCACAAACATCGTGTGGCGCTGCCTGACACCTCGGGCGAGGGTCGTCGGGTGACGGATTTCATAGGTTCCGCCGGCGATTCGTTGGGTGCACTCGGCTGGGGTACTACGAACCGCCCCAGGCCGAGGACCGGGAGCCGGCGCGAACCCCGCCTCCGTAAGCTTTTCAACCAGGAGTCCGATGTCTGTATGGAGATTGGCGGTAGGTGCCCCGGAAAACCCCGCGTCTGGCATTAGATGATTCGATGAGGCACATAGTATCCCTACTGCTCGAGAATGAAGCAGGCGCGCTTTCGCGTGTCTCCGGGTTGTTCTCTGCCCGAGGCTACAATATCGAGTCACTGACCGTCGCAACCACCGATGATCCGTCGCTGTCCCGCATGACGGTTGTCACTAGCGGTAGCGAAGAGGTGATTTCCCAGATCGTCAAGCAACTCAACAAACTCGTCGATGTCGTGAAACTGATGGACATGACGGAGTTCGATCACATCGAGCGGGAGATGATGCTGCTGAAGGTGATTGCCCGTGGAGAGGACCGTGAGGAGATCAAGCGCCTGGCCGACATCTTTCGAGGACGTATCATCGACGTCGACGAGAAGACATACACAATCGAACTGACCGGAACCGGCGCGAAGCTGGAGGCATTGATCCGGGCGCTGGGTTCCCGATCCATCCTTGAAGTGGTCCGTTCGGGTGTCATGGCGATCGCCAGGGGCGATGCCGTCCTGAAATACTAGGGATCTCCGCTCAACGGCGCAGTCCGTCCCGTTGCCTGCCGTGGCACCGGTTTCTGTCGTCATCCCGGATGAATCAGATTCGCAGGTTTTCCGTGACTCGGTAGTCCGCGGGAGCCTGCGCAAACAGCACCGAGGAGAATGGAGATGAATATCTACTATGACAAAGACGCCGACCTGTCGGTCATACAGCAGCGCCGGGTCTCGATTATCGGCTATGGCTCCCAGGGCCATGCCCATGCGAACAACCTCAAGGAATCCGGGGTAGAGGTGACCGTCGGTCTGCGACCGGGATCTGCCTCCGAGGCCAAGGCGATCGGTGCCGGACTGACGGTCAAGTCCATCCCGGAGGCGGTGCGGGAGGCGGATGTGGTCATGGTCCTGGCGCCCGACGAGCATCAGGCCGCCCTCTACCGCGACGAGATCGAGCCGAATATCAGACAGGGTGCGGCACTGGCCTTTGCCCATGGGTTCAATATCCACTTCCAGCAAATTGCACCGCGAGAGGATCTCGACGTGTTTATGGTGGCGCCTAAGGGCCCGGGACATCTTGTCAGGTCGACCTATACCGAAGGGGGCGGCGTTCCGAGTCTGCTCGCGGTCTACCGTGATGCTTCCGGTCAGGCGAGGGAGATTGCCCTGTCGTATGCGTCGGCCAATGGTGGAGGCCGTGCGGGAATTATTGAAACGACGTTCCGTGAGGAGACGGAGACTGACCTGTTCGGAGAGCAGGCGATCCTGTGCGGCGGGGCTACTGCGCTGGTGCAGGCGGGCTTCGAGACGCTGGTAGAGGCGGGATATGCACCCGAGATGGCGTACTTCGAGTGCCTGCACGAACTGAAGCTCATTGTTGACCTGATGTACGAGGGCGGCATCGCTAATATGCGTTACTCGATCTCGAATACGGCCGAGTATGGCGACATGACGCGCGGGCCTCGGGTCGTGAACGCCGGGACAAGAGCGGAGATGGGGCGAATCCTGAAGGAGATCCAGAATGGCGAGTTTGCGCGCGAGTTCATACTCGAGAACCAGTCTGGCGCGCCGGTACTCAAGGCGGGTCGCCGCCTGTCGGCGGAACACCCCATCGAGGAAGTCGGGTCGCGCCTGCGTGAGATGATGCCCTGGATCAGCGAACGCAGGATCGTGGATAAATCCAGGAATTGACAGACCCCGCCAACATGTCCTTCATGGTGGCGACCGGTCCATCCCCGCTCACTGCTGCGTGGCGCTGGCATCAGCGGTCTATACCCGTCGCGGACAGGTTTTCACGAGAAAGTGCGTGTCATATTCGTTTCGTGGCAAGGCGCGATGACGCGTAATAGCCGCTCTATTGCAAGGAATCGCAACGCCGCCACGGGACGAAGAGGGCGTGCGAATGCCGGGGAAACCTGTCCGTGACGGGTATATATCCGGTGTTCCCCGGGGCGAGGGTAGAACCGATCTGATGGCGGAACAGCAAGAAAACGGCGCTGCCCGCAGGGGGATCTATCTGCTGCCGAACCTTTTCACCACTGCCGCGATGTTCGCGGGTTTTTATGCGATCGTCGCAGCGATGGGGGGGCGCTTCGAAGCTGCGGCTGTTGCCGTGTACGTTGCCATGCTGCTCGATGGCGTGGACGGCAGGATCGCGAGGTGGACCAACACCTCGAGCGAGTTCGGCGCGCAGTACGATTCCCTGTCGGATATGGTGTCCTTTGGGCTGGCGCCCGCCCTCGTCCTGTACGAATGGGCGCTCGTTCACATGAACAGTGTTGGCTGGGGTTGGGCCAAACTGGGCTGGCTGGCGGCGTTTTTCTACACGGCGGCCGCGGCGTTGCGGCTGGCACGGTTCAACACCCTTTCCGGCGTGTCCGACAAGCGATACTTCCAGGGTCTGCCTAGCCCTTCCGCCGCGGCCTTGACCACGGGGATGGTCTGGGTCTGGCACGACCTGGGCATTCCGGGGGAAGACGGCAGGGTTCTGGCGTTCCTGCTCGTCATCGCCGCCGGTAGTCTGATGGTGAGCCGGTTCAGCTACTACAGCTTCAAGGACTTCCATCCGCGACACCGCGTTTCGTTTATTGCGGTCCTGGCCATCGTCCTGGCGTTCATGTTCACCGCCATGGACCCACCCAAGGTCCTGTTCACCGGGTTCGCCGTCTACGCGCTGTCGGGTCCGGTGCTGTATCTGCTGCGCCTGCGCAGGCGCAGATCCAAGACATCCACGCCGAGCAAGTGATGGAGAATCCTTGGCAATTTGGTTGCAAGGGCCTATATTAGACGAATGCTCCATTTTGCGTTCAGGGTTGTCCATTTCCCGTTGCCGATCCCGTGCGGCAAACGCTTCTCGTCGTTCCCCGGTTCTTCACGTGCTTCAGAACTGCTGTCCGTCCTTCGACTGCCGCACTAGCGGCACATGATTCGCCTGGCGAGGCCTTACGCACAGCATTCAATCCCATTCAGACTCGGCCGCACCGGCAACTTTCCCGTGTGCGGCCCTCAGGACAAGCAGAGGACCGACATGGCAGCAAAAGAGCAGTTGATCATTTTCGATACGACCTTGAGGGACGGGGAGCAGAGTCCCGGGGCGTCGATGACCCGGGATGAGAAGATTCGCATCGCGCGTTCACTGGAGCGGATGCACGCGGATGTGATCGAGGCAGGATTTCCCATCGCCAGTCCGGGGGACTTCGAGTCCGTCAAGGCGGTGGCGGAGACGGTTCGTGAGAGCACGGTATGCGGGCTCGCCCGGGCGCTGGACAAGGATATCGATCGGGCCGGTGAGGCCCTGGCAAACGCCGAGCGCGCGCGGATACACACGTTCATCGCAACGTCTCCGATCCACATGAAAACCAAGCTGCGCATGACCCCGGACCAGGTCGTCGATCAGGCGGTCTCCGCGGTCAAGCGGGCGCGCCGGTACACGGACAACATCGAGTTCTCGCCGGAAGATGCCGGGCGATCGGACCCCGATTTCCTCTGCCGGGTCATCGAGAGCGTGATCGATGCAGGAGCCACGACGATCAATATCCCCGACACGGTCGGGTACAACATCCCGCAGCAGTTCGGCAAACTGGTCGCCCAGTTGATCGAGCGCGTACCCAACTCGGACAAGGCGGTCTTCTCGGTGCACTGCCACAACGATCTCGGTCTCGCGGTGGCTAACTCGCTGTCCGCGGTTCTGAACGGCGCGAGACAGGTCGAGTGTACGATCAACGGGCTCGGCGAGCGGGCGGGGAACGCCTCGCTGGAGGAGATCGTAATGACCGTTCGCACGCGCCAGGATGTCTTTCCCTGCGATACGCGAATCGATACAACGCAGATCGTGCCGACCTCACGACTGGTCTCGACGGTCACCGGGTTTGCGGTTCAGCCCAACAAGGCGATCGTCGGTGCGAACGCATTCGCCCACGAATCCGGAATCCATCAGGACGGGGTGCTGAAGTCGCGCGAGACCTACGAGATCATGCGTGCCCAGGACGTCGGCTGGCTGGAGAACCGAATGGTGCTGGGCAAGCATTCAGGACGGAACGCGTTTCGCGCCAGGCTGGCGGAGATCGGTATAGAGCTCTCCTCTGAGCAGGAGCTGAATGATGCGTTTGCCAGGTTCAAGGTTCTCGCGGACAAGAAGCACGACATCTACGATGAGGACCTTCAGGCACTGGTGTCGGAGACCGAGTCGGCAACCTACGAGGACCTCTACCGGCTGGTATCACTGAAAGTGTGTTCGGAGACGGGTGAAGTCCCGCATGCGATCGTCACCCTATCCGCCGAGGGCGACGAGACCAGCGGTGAATCCGAGGGCAGCGGCCCAGTGGATGCGACATTCAAGGCGATCGAGTCGATCGTCGACAGCCGGACGTCGTTGCAGATCTATTCCGTCAACGCCATCACCGGGGGCACGGATGCGCAGGGCGAGGTGACGGTCCGCCTGGAGAAGGGCGGGCGTATCGTCAACGGGCAGGGGGCCGACACCGATATCGTCATCGCCTCGGCGAAGGCCTATCTCAACGCCCTGAACAAGCTTGCGCAACGGGTGCGGCGGGCCCATCCCCAGATTGAGCATGTCTGAGGCCGCCACCATGAGAATCCTATGTACGAGGTGTGCGGGCATTGCGGGCCGTGGCATTGGGGATCAATAAGGTGTCGGCGCCCG
>Ga0210096_1000197_pt1 | contig 22831 bp, 17 predicted proteins | sample China_Galinas_PW_4_FD_184864 | JGI IMG/M metagenome (GOLD analysis project Ga0210096, IMG submission 184864) | Wetland microbial communities from San Francisco Bay, California, USA, that impact long-term carbon sequestration - China_Galinas_PWA_D2... | ecosystem: Environmental > Aquatic > Marine...
CGAGGCGGGGTTCGGCGCTGTCCTGAACCGCAAGGCGGAGATCCTGGATGTGCGTGTGGACGGGCGATCGCTTCCACACTTGTCAGCGGGCAGCTACATCTGGGTGGATGCGTCGCCGGGGAGCGGCGCGAAACTGGTCATCGACTATCGGCTACCTCTGGCGGCGGACACGGTGGACGGCGCCAACTCGGGTCGTTTCGGCCCGCACTACGGGCATGTGCGCAATCAGTATTTCTGGCATCCGTTCTTCGACTTCGGCAGTCAGGCGGACCGAGCGGATTTCGACGTGACGGTGCGGGCGCCGGCGCAGTTCCGGATCGTCACGGATCTGCCGCAGACGGATTCGGTGCAGGGAAACAGCCGGGTTGTGCACGCGCGCAGCGAGCGGCCGACGTTCGGCCTGACGATGACGTACGATGATGGCGTCAAGGCGATTGAGCAGAGCATGCCTGGAGGCGCGAGAGCGCAGCTGTTTCTCATGCCGGACACGGACCCATCACCGGACACGATCATGGCGGTGGTGCGCCGGTCGTTCCAGGTTCTGTCAGATGCGTTCGGCCCGCCACAGTCCCGGTATCTGGTCATCACGCAGCTCCGGCAGCGGCCCGGCCGGGGCTGGAGTTTCCGGTCCAACGACATGATCGCCTCGTTCGGCGGCCCGGGGCCGACCGATCGTGGCGGAGTCGTACCGCGCGCGTGGCTGGGCCACGAGGTGTCACACGGCTGGACGTTCCCGACCGGTCCGGCAACCAACTTTCTTGCAGAGGGGTGGGCAACATACGCGGAATCGCTGCTTCTCGCGGACCGGTACGGCGCCGGCGCTGCCGCGGATTTCTGGGAGAGCGAGCGCGTGTTCTACGAGAAGCGGGATTTCGAGGGCAAGGCGAGGATCGATGAGGACGAGAACAACAGCGGTGTCGCCTACTACAAGGGTTCCTGGATCCTGAAGATGCTGCATGACCGGCTGGGCGAGGACGCGTTCCGGCGCGGCATGATGGCATACATGGCGTCGCCCGAGGGCTCGCCCGCCGGCCTGCCCGAGTTCGCGGCCGCCATGACGAATGCAGCCGGCCATGACATCCACGCGTTCCTCAATCCGTGGGTGCAGGGAACCCGTATCCCGGACTTCACAGCGACGATCGAGCCGAGCCGTGTCGTCATCCGGCAACGGCAGGATCCACTGTTCCAGCTCGATCTCGACGTCGACGTCGTCACCGCCGCCGGAAGAACTCGCAGGACGATCGCGATCAACGGCCGGACCAGCACGCTGTCCACGACGGACCTCGGCGAAGTCGGGGATGTCGTTCTCGACCCCGATCACAAGCTGCTGATCAGGCGTCACCGTGGCGACACAGTCACGTTCCGGCTGGCCGCGCCTGATGCGAAGGAAGTCAATCTCGACGGCGAGTTCCTCAACCAGCCACTGACGGTCACGCGCGGTGAGGACGGCGCGTGGACGAAGACGCTGCCGCTCAGTGAAGGGACCTACGAATGGTGGTGGATGGTCGACGGCAAGACGCGTCTGCCCGAGTCCGGCACACGGCTGGTGGTCGAACCGAAAGTGCGACTCGAGACCGATACGCTGATCCCGGGATCCTGAGCGGGACCGGCCGGCGCGCGCAGGCGCTCCAGCGGTATATCATCCCACTGTTCGCGGTGGAACAGTGAGCCGATGAAGGCGCCGATACCGGTGCCGATCAGGCCGCCGCCCAGGGTCGACAGCAGGACGACCGGCACGCTCCAGTCGTCACCGTCCTGGTTGCAGGTACCGCCCGAGCATGCCCGCAACCCGGCAACGAGGCCGCCGGCGGCGCCGGTCACCAGGCCGAGCAGCGCGCCGCGACCCGCCCGCGACACGTGGCCTCGCCCGATTTCCAGCCTGCGCAGTGATCGAAGGGATACCCGGAACACGCTGTCGTCGGATCGTCGCCCGATCAGAATGCTGTCCGCCCTCAGGCCGATGAGCATGCCCGTGATGCGGACTTCGGACTGAGTCGAGGGAATGGCGTGCGTGACGCGGACGTGCGCATCCGGCGGAAAAGGCGGCGTGTCCTGAGCCGTCAGCCCACCGGCCTCGACACCGGTGATCATGGCGGCGATGGCGACGGCCCTCGCAAACTGATGCGTGAGTCGCCGCTTCGCGCCGCACGTCCGGCATGGCAGGAGCACGTTCCGCCCTACGAGCCCTTTCGCGACCTCTTCGTCGTTCGCCGTGAGCTCCTCTTCCCGCGGGCGCCACCGCGTCCACTGTCCTTTCCGCTGGTTACCTCCACGCCGGCAGGCTTCCCGGACGATTCCATCGAGACGCGGTCGATGGGCGACGCTTCGACGACGTGTCTGCGGCGCACGACAGCCGCGACCGAGAACCCGTCCATTCCTCTGATCGCGAATTCACCCGAGTAGGCGACGCCTTCGGAGAATGCCGATTCGATGGGTACGGTTGCGCGCACGACGGTCTGCTGGCCGGGTGCGAGGTCGACTTTCGCCGGATCGAACACGGTCCTTGCACCGACCGTGTTGCCGTCGGAATCGGTGAACGGCGAAGCAGTGAACTCGCAGGTGAGCGTGCGGCCGAGATCGTTCGTGACGAGGAACGCGCCCGTGGCGGTCGAGCCGGCCTCGGCTTCGAGCACGAGCGCGCCTGCTCCACTTTCACTCAGCTCGGGCGGCGGGGGTGCCGGTTCCGGCTCGCCGCCGAAGATACCGGCAACCGCGCGAAAGTACTCGAGCGAAAGGTCGACCCAGCCCTTGTAGAGCCGCGCGTTCGCCTGCACGGTCCGGCGTACGATATCCTGAAGGTCGAGCCCATCAGCCATTCGTCACAACCTGCCTGCCCGGATTGCGGCACGGCCGTGCACAGTAGAAGTGGTCGTACCAGTGGTGGATGTTGTCGGCGCAATCGCTGACCGTGACATCGCAGCAGGTGCAGCCGGCACAATCGGCAACAGTGACCTCGAGCCGGATGTAGTGGTCGACGCAGCCGCGCACGAGGACGGGGCCCGAGAAGCACTCACCCGGCTTGACGCCGTCCGGCACACGGACCGTGATGCGGAACGTCTCGCATTCCTGTGGTCCCACCACGAGCGTGGTCGGGTCGAATTTCAGGAACGCAGCGATTCGGCCAATGGCGGTCACGAGGACGACGCGACGGGTCCAGTCGCAGTTCGAGACGTGGATCCGGAGTGTGCCGGTCGCACCCGGCGTGAGCTGGAGCCGACAGGTGCCGGCCGGTCGCGGTTCCCAGCACGGCGGCGGTATCTCGCAGCCAGCCGGTCCGCATCGCGCGCAGGTCGCACCACCGCATGAGCAGCCGGAGCGCGCCGAGGGGACGGAGCGTGACACCCCGGCGGCAAGCGATGTCGCCATCTGCGCGGGAATGGCGAAGAGCGCGGCGATCGCGTCGCCGAGCGCACGCGTGCCGGCGTTCACGTCCTGGCCGGTCATTCCTTTTTCCTCCCGGCACGCAGCGTCGGTCTCGTGACCACGGGTGTGATGCCACCTTTCGTGATCCCGGGCTTCGTGCTCGCACCTCTTGCGACTTCGACCTCGACGACGTGGCTCGTGCCGGCGACCTGCCACGCGCCGATCCAGGAGCGGCCTGGCACTGTCGTCAGCGGCACTTCCAAACGGCAGTGCAGCGTTCGCGAGTCGCCGGGCTCGAGCGGACCGGTACCGTCGAGCACCGCCACGACCGCTTCACCGCCGTGACTCGAACGGAGTTCGTCGAAGAACCGGTCGACACGGCGTTCTCCCGCGTCGAGCGTGGCTCTCAGCGAGCGGCCGAGCGCGCGGTCCTGACCTTCCGCGTCGTCGAGGTCGAAGTCGCTTCGAGCCGGCACATCGATCGGCACATTGCCGTGATTCGAGACGATGACGTCGAACTCGGCGCGACCGCCGGGCTCGACCGTCAGGCCGGTTCGCTTCGGATTCAGTCGCAGCCGCGAAGCAGGCTCGACGGCGATGCTCGCCTCGTACTGTACCTTGCCGACGGACACCTCACCCTGATAGACGCCGGGCGGCGTCTCGCGCGGCAGGCTCAGCCGGATCTCGATCGAGCCGGGGCCGAACGGACGGATGAACGCACGATGCAATGCGGGGCCGTCGGGCAGCTTCAGCGTGATCGGGACGACCGGATCAGCCGGCGGCACGATGCGCGTGACAGCCTTCAGGTTCCACGGCGGACCGGCCAGCTGGATCAGGTGAGTCCCCGATACCGCGCTCATCCCTCGTCCTTCAGGTGCAGCACTGCGGCGATACCGGGCTGTTTCGTCGTGCCGGGCGTACCCGTCGTGGTCGGCGGCGTGCGTGGCGCACCGCAGCGCTCACACGGATTCGGCACGAACGGTTCCGTGATGACCTGCGCCTCGCCGCACAGGTTCAACGCGGCCAGCTCGACACCGAGCACCGAGAAGCCCAGCCGGAAGTTGGCGGGGATGTGCGCGCGAATCGAGGGGATCTCGCGGATACGCAGGTTCAGGTCGGGCAGGCTGCTGATTGCGACCGTGTAATTGCTGGGAATCCCGGCAAGCGTCACCGGGCCGACGGGACCGACATCCGTGATCCTCAGATCCGGCAGCGATGAAACGCTGGCGCTGACCGGTGGCAGGCCCACGACATTCGCCTGAACGGTCGGGAGATCGTTGACGTCGACGTCGACTTCGTTGATGACACGGACATTGGTGGCCATCCTTCACTCCGCGTCTGATGGGTGACCGTGATTTACCGCGGGTCGTACGTCATCGTCAAGAGTCATGCGACGAAGACGTGAGGCGAGGTGTCGATTGAATCCGCATGTCTTGCGTCCGGCGGGCGACCTCGGCACCGTTCGGCACGGCATTGCATCACGCATGGAGCGGACCATGGCACCTTCTTCCCGGCGAAGCCGAAGCACGCGCGCACGATCGTTCGATGTGATCGTCGTCGGAGGCGGTCCCTCGGGCGCCGTCATGGCCTGGGCCCTGGCGACGCGCGGCATCCGCGTGCTGATCCTCGACCGCGCACGTTTCCCGCGCGAGAAAGTCTGCGGCGACTTCGTCGAGCCGCGCGGGCTGCGGCTGTTCCAGACCATGGGCTGCCTGGGAGCGATCGAGGCCGATGACCCGCTCGCGATCACGCACGTCAACCTGTTCCTGAACGGCCGGACCGCCTACCGCGAGCACATCCCGTTCTACGAGGGTCAGTCCGAGCTGCCGCAGCACGGTTACATCATCCCGCGTGACATCCTGGATGACCGCATCCTCGCGTCGGCCGTGGCGGCGGGCGCGGAGCTGCGCCAGGGCTGCCAGGTCTCGGGCGTCACGCGGGACGGCGGCCGCATGATCGTGAACTACAGGGAAGGCGACACGACGCACTCGGAGCGCGCGACGCTCGTCGTCGGCGCCGATGGTACTCATTCGATCGTCGCTCGCTCGTTCGGTCTGCTGGTCGACGATCCGCGTTACATGGCGGTGTCACAACGGGCGTACGTCGATGGCATCGACACGACGAACGGCGAGGCCGCTTTCATCTTCGACCGTGACCTGTTCCCGGGGTACGGCTGGATGTTCCCCATGACCGGCGGTCGCGCGAACGTCGGTGTCGGCATCCTCGCCGAGACGCGGGACCGCACCCGCATCAGCGTGCCGAAGCTGTTCGCCACGTTCCTGCGCAAGCTCGAGCGCATGCACCCGGGCTGCCAGTCGCTGCGGCTGGCGTCGAAGCCGATCGGCGGAATCGTCAAGACGTACGGCGGCCACGGACCGAACCACTTCGACGGCGGCATCCTGATCGGCGATGCGGGCTGCTTCGTGGATCCCATGACCGGCGAAGGCATCACGCCGGCCTCCGAGTCCGCACTGCTCGGCGCCGACGTGATCACCACGGCGCTCGAGCAGGGACGCACCGATGCCGCGTTCCTCGCCGCGTACGAACGCAGCTTCCGCGCGTACTTCGATCCCGCGATGTGTTACCTCGACTTCGTCGCCTGCATGATGCGGAACCGTCATTTCAGTGAGTTCTGGCTGAGCGTGGTGACGCAGGGCTGCGAGATGGCGATGCGTGACCGCGCGTTCGCGCGCACCGGCGGCGCGGCATTCGGCGGGCTCGACATCCGGCCGCTCGACATGGTCAGCCGCATGTGGGCCAAGTCACTGGGCCGTTTCGCGGGCGAGAGCGGCCGGATCGCCGGCGAGGTGTTGCGGGGGAGGCTGAGCGGCGTGCCGGCGATCGCGGACGCGGCCCGCTGGCAGGTCGGCTGGTGGTCATCACTGGCGGAGGACCCGCTGTGGCACGCGCGCTGGATGGCGGACGTGGGGGCGAAGTGGCTGCGCCTGTCTCGCACGACCCGCCGGCGCGACCCGCGGATGCGGGGGCCGGCCAGGCTCCGCCTGCACTCGCTACGATGACAGCCGGCGGGTGTTCCGGACCAGGCTGATCAGTCCTTCGGGGTGTTTCGCGACGCGGGTCGCTTCCGCCTCCGCTTCGGCGGCAATCGCGTCCAGGTAGCGTTCGGCAGCCGGCAGCGATTCCTCCATCCGCTCGAGCAGCACGGTCAACCCTTCCCGCGTCGGACTGCGGAATATCAGCGCGGTCTCGGTGTCCTGGATCGCGATGGCGGCGGGCAGCGTCAGTATTCCGTCGCGCAGGTCCTCCTCACCGCCGCCACCGAGCGCGACGGCACCCTTCACATCGCCGACGTCATCGCATCCGTGATACAGCATGCCGAGCAGCCGGCCGAAATGGCGGAGCTTCTCATCGCCGGTTCCCATACAGGCACATGCTTCGAACATGCTGCCCGTGTCCTCACCCGCAATGATACGCCAGTCCTCGAGGCCGAGCGGTTGGCGGCGCAGCCGCCACTGGAGCGTTTCTGCGACGGCGAGTCTGCGGAACAGTTCGGAGAGCCGCCGGACCGCGAACGGATTCCAGTCGACCAGCTCGTACGCGTCCGCGGTGATGTAGCCCGAGGCCATGAGGGCGGGCAGGTGGCCGAAGCGGCAGTGGAGCGTGAGGACGCCCCGGCGGAACCGGGACCGGTCGAGGATGTCGTCGACGATGAGTGAGACGTTGTGGACCATCTCGATTGCGGCTGCGGCGCGGATCGTCGCCTCATCGACCGGCTCATCGGACATGGCGGTGTGGCAGGCGAAGACCGTGACCGGGCGGAAGTATTTCGAGCGGCCGAGGAACTGCCAGTCGAGCAGCGGCCTGACCTCGCGGTGGCTCTGCTCCATCCACGTACGGAGGAACGCCTTGAGCTGGTCCAGCTCGCGGTTGAAGCCTCTTGCCAGGATGAGGCCGGTGGACGCACCGCCCTCCGAAACGACCGTCGCCACCGGTCCCGCGCTTCTATTCCTTCACGCGACCCGCGCGCTTCGGGCGCGGCCGGCTCTTCTTCCGTGCCGCTGCGCCGGTCTTCTTCGCGACGCCCCGGCTTCCCTTCCTCGCCGAGGGGCCGGTCTTCTTGGCTGTGCCGCGGCGTTTCTTCGCCACCTTACGCCCGGTCTTCTTCCTGGCGCCGCCCGACGCGGTCTTCTTGCCGGCGGAAGGCTCGGCGGCCTTCTTCTCGGCGAGCCGGTCCAGTTCTTCGAGGAACTTCGTGGCCGTGTGTCGCGGGATCTCGGTCATCGACCTCGCACTGGCGCGACCCGCATCGACCAGCTCGAGCAAAAGGTCCTTCGCCTGCGGCTCCTCGAGGTTGATCGAGGACAACGTCTTCGTCGCCGAATTGACGAACGACGAGGTCTGCTCGATCCACTCGGTCCAGAAGCTGATGCCGGCTTTCAGCGCGGCGAGCTGTACTTCGATTGCGTCGGTGAGAAGGCGACGAAGCTCCTCCTCGCGAGTCGTTTCCGGATCAGCCATTACACAACTCCTGTCTGCTTGCCCTTCAGCCTGCATCCACAAGATTGCAGCGGCGCTTTCTTTCTGCAACGACTCTGCCATTCGCGGCGATAGGTCATGGCCCATCACCGCATCGGCGGTCTGCCGGTCGGCTCATGAATCGCACCCGGTAGCCGCGTGCCTGTGCGGGCCGGGTCGCGAACGGCTATTCTCTCCGATCATGCGGATCATTGCGACAACCCGAGCCGATCAGAACCGGGCGGCGGTCGACCCGTGGAGCGCGGTACATTTCTCGACCGGTCTGGCCATGGGCCTCATGAACGTGGACCGGGCGTGGGCGATCGGCGCTTCGCTCGGGTACGAGATCGTCGAGCAGTTCGTCGAGCGGAAGAAATGGGGTCGGGAGCTGTTCGAGACGAAAGGCCCCGAGACCCCGGTGAACTCGGCCGTCGACACCGTCGTCTTCATTGCCGGCCACTGGCTCGGGAAGCGCTGGCTGCGGACCTGACGGCGACCCTGCCCGCAGCAGTCCGGCGCCCCGGCTCGTGAGCGACACGGCCACGAACGCGCACTGCTCTGATGGGCTCGGGATGCTCCATTCGCATGTCTGCTCCCGACGGGTGGCGGCAAGGTCGCTCGCCAATGACCCACCAGCCGCCGGGTTGCCCGGGGCGCCCGCTAACGCACGCGATCAGCTTCCGGGATGGTATGTCCGTTCGGTATGCCCCTCGAGCTGCGAGCGGTAGTAGTACACGACCCGGAGGTTGCCCGTGGCGTAGCGTCCCGCTTCGTCATTGAAGTGAGGCGATGCCGGGTCGCCGCTCTCGCCACCTGCCGTGATCGCCCGGGCGCGGACACTGTCACCGAACTCGACGACGGCCACAAAGCTGTTGCCGCTCGTGCCGTACCACTTCTTCGTGTTCGGGTACGCGCGAGCGCCGAACGAGGCGAGTGAGCCCCAGCGTGATGACGTGAAGGCCACCGGGATACTGGGCTTCGAGTCGTCGAAGTGGGACTCGATGTCGTCGTGCCAGCGCTGGAACCGGTTGATGTCGCCCCATGGTGTCTGCCAGTTGCCGAAGTCGGCGGCCAGCCGATCCGACGCGGTCGCCAGGGACTGGAGGAGCTGTTGCGCGAAAGCGGGATCGGCGATGTAGCCATCGCCGTGCAGTGCGTGCGTCGCTTCATCGGCGCCGAGTCCGGCTGTACGCGCGGCGCGGCCGACGTGCCGCAGCACGTCCTCACCCCAGTAGACGGCGAGCGATGTCGCGATCGAGTTGATGCCCCAACGATAGTCCCATTCGCGCAGCACCGTGATCTGGCCCGCGACTCCGGCCTTGAGCGGATCGGACGCGGAGAGACCGTCATACGCCCTGATCAGCAGTGGAACCATCCGCGCGAACGCGGGCAGGTAACTGTCGAACGCGGCCGTCGTGAGCGATGCCATCGTCCAGCTCTTCCTGCCATCCATCACGCGGAGCGCGTGGTAGCCGCGTGGTGATTCCTCCCTGCCCCGCTCGACGTACATCGGATAGTCGGAGCGCTTCGGGCTGTCGGGTCCGGCAGCGGACCACGGCCAGTTGTTCGAGTTGTAGACCCAGCCGACGGATGGATTGATGGCGTTCGGCGTCTCGTCGACCGCAAGTACGCCGTGATAGTCGCTGACCGGATCACTGCCATCGACGGGCTGCGTCCAGTCGAGCGAATTGTCGCGCCGCGGGATGTAGTTCGAGTGCAGGTACGCAATATTGCCCTCGCCATCCGCGAAGACCGTGTTGTTCGACGAGTTGGTATGCAGCTCCATGATGTCGAGGAATGCGGCCAGGTTCTTCGCCCTGGTGCGCGTGCAGGACTGGATCAGTGCATTGATCGGGTCCTGCATGAGACTTACACTCACCCAGCGGCCATCGGTCTTCCGCACGACCGGTCCGTGCCGCGTGTAGTACGCCGTGAACGTCTTCTTCGCCATCCCGGCCGACGTCCTGTACGGCACCGTGATCTCGCGGGTCCGCACGGGTACGACATCGCGGCCATGACGGTATGAGTAGCGGCCATTGCGTTCCGTCACGGTTTCGAGGAATTCGTCGATGTTGTCGACGCCGCTCGATGTGTGCATCCAGCCGGCCGTCGCGTTGAATCCCTGATAGATGAAGAACTGGCCCCAGGTGACGGCGCCGTACGCGTTCAGTCCCTCGTCGCTCACCATCTGGAGTTCCGATCGGAAATAGAATGACGTGTGCGGATTGATGTATAGCAGCGCGTGGCCGTCAAGCGTGTACGCGGGTGCGATCGCGAAGCCGTTCGAGCCGGACGGCTCGCGGAACGGTACGTCGAACGGATCGCTCCGGCTGGAGGGCACCGGTGACGCGGAACCATCGCCGTAGAAGTCCTCGAGGTCGCGCAGGTCGACGCGCTCGATGTCGCCGCCAATGCTGCCTTCGGTGAACGTGAGAGCCATCCACGGCTCGAAATGCGTGATCACCCGCGGATGCACCTCGGGATGCCTGTACAGGTAGAAGTTGAGGCCGTCGGCGAACGCATCCATCATCTTCTTCAGCCAGTCGGGGCTGCGCGTGTACATCGCCTGCATCGAGTCCGGATCGATGAACAGTTTCTGGCGCAGGTCACGGTAGATCTCCGACGCACCCTCGGCCTCGGCAAGTCGCCCGATCGAGTAGAGGTAGTTCGTCTCGACGCGGTTGAAGTCGTCCTCTGCCTGCGCGTAGAGCATGCCGAACACCGCATCGGCATCGGTCTTCCCGTAAACGTGAGCAATGCCCCAGTCATCGCGGATGATCGTGATGTCCTGCGCCTGCCGCTGCCAGCGCGCGAGGTCCGCCGCCGACTGGGCGCGGGCTGCCGCCGGGACGAAGAGAAGACTGGCGGTCACGGAAACGAGTACGAGCTTCCTCATCACGGACCTCGGAGACATGGGTGATGTCCGGTACAGCCTTCCACCGCCGGACAACTTGCGGGATGGGACCGTGTCGGTCCAGTGCGAGCTGTCACGGGTCTGCGCCCACCGGCTGGCGTGTGGACCTGCTGGGCTAGCGGCGTGGGGTCCACTCCGAGCTGCAACCCCCCGGTGCGCGTGGCGGCGGGCGGCCGCGCGCACGGCGCCTGATTTCAGTTGCGTGTGCGCGTCGCGAACCAGCCGTCAGAGCGGATGCCGGCTCGCGCGCGACGCCGGGTCGACGCGACACCCTGCACACGTGGTCGACCCGGCGTCGCAGCTCCAGCTCGACTCGCCTGGAGACGAACCGGTCAGAAGTAGTACCGCAGTCCGAGCTGCACCTGGAACTGAAGCAGCAGATTCGCACCGAGCAGGTCTTCGGTTCCGAACGTGTCGTTGACGTTGTACCGGATCTGCCGGGTGTCACGATCGAAGCCGGCCGGCCTCAGCAGGTCGGTGTCCGCGCCGAACACGCCGGTCCAGCGACCCCATCCGCAGACACCGGACGTGAGGTCCGCATCGCGAGCGGACTCGTCGCAGAGAGCGCGGCCCAGGCCGTTCAGCACGTTGAACGCATCGATCTGGAGTTCGAAGCGCTGGTTGTTGATCGTGTTGAACGACTTCGATACACGCATGTCGAGGCTGTTCGTCCACGGGAACCGGCAGGTGTTGCGCTCGAGGATCTCGCCCTGGTGGTCGCCAATGCACGGGAAGCGATCGAGGATGTCCGCGTAGACCTGGCGATCCGCTTCATCGACGACGGGCAGGTCAGCGGGGGCGAAGATGAACGGCCGGTCATTGAACCGTACGCCATCTCCGTTGAGGTCGTCATCTCCGACCACGGACCATGGCCGGCCGCTCTGCCTGCGCAGGATCGCACCGAGCTGAATGTCCCACGGCAGGTTGGCGAGGCCGGAGACCACGAACGTGTGCTCGCGTGAGAAGCTGCTCACGCCCCAGCCCTTGTCGAAGTCGCCGATGCCGCCGACGTCGTTCGGTCCGTAGACGCCGATGCTCGGACCCGTGTAGCCGGCCGATGCCGTGCAGCACGAGTACGGTGAGTTGTCCCATGCCTTTGTCCACGTGTAGGACCCCCGCAGCTGGATCGCATCGCTCAGCCGGCGCTGCGCGTTCAGTGAGACGTTGAAGGACCGCGCACGCCCGTCGTTGTAGTTCACGAGGACATCGCCGAACTCGAGGTTGCGGCGTGCGGCGCTGGCGTTGCCGCCAGTCGGATCGAACTGTGAGAGTGGCGAGTAGATCTCGCGACCGCCCTCGTTGTCCAGCGTAAACTGCGGATCACGCAGGTTGAGGTTGCGAACCGTGTACATGCTGTTGCTCTGACTGAACAGAAGATCCAGCGACAGCTGCGTCCTCGAGCCAATCAGCGTCTCGTAGCCGACATTCGCCTTGAAGTGCTCGGGCAGCTGGAAGTCGGGACCCCACAGCGTGTGCACGGGAACACCGGACGCGCCCTCGTCCGCACAGGTCGTCGGATTGTCGAACCCGTTGATCGGCCAGTTGCGGAAATCGCGCGGCGACGGCGGCGCATCGGGGTCGCCATCAATGATCGAGCCCGTACAGTTGACCTCGAGGATCGGCCGTTCGGTCTGGAGCACGTTGCCGCCGACAACACCGGGGACCGAGCCGTAGAACAGACCGGCGCCCGCGCGCAGGACCCGCCGGCCATCACCGTTCATGTCGTAGGCGAACGAAACGCGCGGCGAGATGTTGTTGTTGTCAGTCGGCGCGAAACCGGTCGGAAAGCCGAACGCGCGTTCGACATCCACGATGGGTGTCGGACTGTCCCGGAACGACTCCTGGTCATAGCGCAGGCCGAGCGTGGCCGTCAATCGGGTTGTCAGCTGCCACTCGTCCTGGGCATAGATCGCCCATTCGGCGACATCGAATGCCGCGCGCGCAATGCCTCCGCCTTCCTGGAACGGGCGGAAGTACGACGACGGCCGGTAGTTCCTGAAATCGTCGATATTCGCGAACCGGTATTCGCCCGCACCCTGGCTCTGTGAGCCGGGCGCCTGGAACTGGTTGAGGTAGTGCGTGAAGAGAAGATTGCCGCCCAGCTTGAACGTGTGGTTGCGCAGCACGCGCGTAAAGTTGTCGATGAGCTGATACTTCGTCTCCTCGAGATTGTTGTTGAACGCGGCGAACGAGCCGCCGTACCTCGCCTGCTGCCCGTTCGACAGGTTGACTGTCATTGCCGGCCGCAGATCGGTCGCCTGGCGAGGCCTCTTCTCCGACGAGAACTGGACCCGCAGCACATTGAACGTATTCTCGTTGAGAACGGACTGGAGTTCCGTCACGAACGAGTGCGAATCGTCCTGCAGTTTCTCGGCGCGCGACCGACCGTAGGCGAAATCGAAGTTGCCATCCCACTCGTGATCGTTCGTGAACGTCGAGAAGTTGTGGCGCACCGAGAGCCGGTGTCTGTCGTTCAGGTTCCAGTCGACGCGGCCGAAAAGCGTCAGTGCGTCGTTCGAGGTCTCGAACGGTGCATATCCGGCCGCCGCGTCCTGGATGCCGTACTGATTCTCGAGGATGTCGAAGAACTGGCCCATCTCGGCGAACACGACCGGGTCCTCGCGTTCCCCGCCGGGAGCATAGCGGCTCTGTGTAAGCGGCAGCTGCGGTTCTCGCCTGCGCTGGCCATCGACGGACGCGAAGAAGAACGCCTTGTCCCGCACGATCGGGCCGGACACTGCGCCCGCGAACTGCTCGACCTGATAGTCCGTCGTGACCTCGGGATTGCCCGGATCCTGGACGAACGGGGCCGCGGTCAGTGCGTCGTTGCGGAAGTTGCCGTAGACACTGCCCTTGAACTCGTTCGTGCCGCTGCGCGTGAGCACATTGACGATTCCGCCACCGAACCGGCCGTGCTCGACGTCGAAACCGTTCGTGATGATCTGGAACTCGCGCAACGACTCGAGCGAGAACACGAACGGGATGCGCGAGCCACCCCGGTTCTCACCGAAGAACGAGTTGTTGGCATCCACGCCGTCGATCTGGATACTGGTCTGCGAGGCACGCATTCCGGCGATCGAGAACTGACCGCCGGTCGTGACGCCCGGATCCGGCGCGACCAGGCCGGAGAGGTTGATGAGGTCGGTGAAATCCCGACCGAGTGTCGGCAGCTCCTCGATTTCGGTCGAGCTCACGAACTGTGTGACACCGCCGTCGGCCACATCGATGGGCGGCCGGCCTGTAACCACCCTGATCCCCTCGAGTTGGACGGCCCGTGGGCGCAGATCAATGTTGACCGTCGCGGCGGAGCCAATGCCGACACGGACCGTGCGCGTCTCACCCGCGAACCCGATCATGTCACTCGTCACTTCGTACGTGCCCGGCGGCAGCAGCCGGATGACGTACAGACCTGCGTCATCCGAGAGCGACGTCCGCTTCAGGCCGGTCTCCGTGTTGCGCGCCGTGACGATCACGGCCTCGACCGGCTGACCCTCCTGATTGACGATGCGGCCACGGATCGCGCCGGTCGTGGTCTGTGCGACCGCAGGCAGTGCGTTGCCTGAAACCGCTGCAACGGCAGCGAACGCGACAGTCGCGTACAGCACCACCGCCCTGCGGACACGCAGGTACAGCACATTGCCGGCCGCCTGCCGGCCGGCGGCGGCCGATGCCGTGTGCCCCGGGGCACTGCCGGCGGATGAGTGACGGCTCAGGGTCGCCCACAGGCTGTTCATTGATTGGTTGCTCCTGTGTTCCCTCACGTTCGTCACCGGGCGCCGCGGATTCAGTTGCACGGGACCTCCACGATGTCGGTGACGGAGCGCGGGAATATCTGGCCGGCGCCGGCGAAGTTCGCGCCGAAGCCGGTGATGTCGTAGCAGAGTCCTACGGTCATGAGATCATTGAGAGTGTTGCGGTCGGCCACACCATCGTCGATGCGGATGGTCGTTGCTCCGCTGCCGTCGTTGATGATGCCGTTCTGGATGTTGGCGCCACCCGCGCCGAACGCGGCTGTCAGCGCGGCTTTCTCGATCGTGATCAGCCGTCCCTGGAGCGGGTCGGTCCACGACGTTCCGGATGCCGCGAGCTCGCCGGTCGTCACGACCCGCGGAGTGAGCGCGCCGACGCCCTTGACCAGGCTGCGGAACACCACGCCGCCGAACTCGAAGTCATTGGTGAAGTTGCCGGTCACGGCGCCGATCTCGACCTGGTCGCCGACCTCGATGCCGAGGCCGTCAAGCCCACCGAATGCGCGGACACCGGCCGTCTCATCCTGGATGTAGGTCCAGCCGGCCTCGATCTGGCCCGGACTCGATGTCACGATGCCGCGCACGATCGCGAACTCGCCCTGCGCCAGTTCCTTGGCGGCGAGGATCGTGATCAGGCAGCCGGACCGGCCGCGAACCTGCGAGAACCGCGTCTCATTCGGGTTCACGGTCACCTGGATCGGGTTCTGGCAGATGCTCATCTCGGCGGGCACGGTCAGCGTGTCGATCAGCAGGTCGTGCGTTCCGGCGGGCAGGTCCGGCAGCCTGAAGCGTCCGTCAAAGCCCGTCGCGGCCGTGGCGCCCGGGAACGTGCTGCCGGTACCCCGGTCCTGCACCTGGACCATCGCGCCCACGATCGGAATGTCGCCCCCCGTCGGATCGTACACGCCGTCCTCGATGACATCCCAGAACACGATTCCCTCGATCGCGCCCGTGCCGGTGATCTCGTACTGCGGCGCGAGGTCATCTTCGCACGCCGACAGGCATAGCACGGTGATGACCGCGAATGCGGCCGCACCGCTCAACCGGCTCCGTATCCCTCGTGGCACGGATCGATCTCCTTCAATGCGCTGGGTCGCCCCGTTGCGTTCCATGTTCAGCTCCCCGCCGGACCGGTGGCTACCACGACATCGTCGACACTGCGGTTCTCGATGCGTGGACCACCACCCTCCGGCTGATCGCGATCATCCGTGCCGGGCACGCCCGTCACGGTGACTGTGCTGCCGATGGCCGGCCAGTCCGCCGGCATCATTCCGTTCCGGCTGTCGACGTAGACCAGGAAATCGGTTCCGAAGCCGTCACGGATCGTGACGCGCTGGTTGTCGAAGCTGAGCGTCTGTACTTCCATGAGCGTGCCGGTCGCCTTTACCAGCTCACCCTGGAACAGGCCACCGTTGATCTGCGACGCGCTCACCGTGCGCGGCGCGGGTGCGGTGCCCGGTGTCGCCACCTGTATGTTCGTGATGTTGCCGAGCTGGATCTCCCCGCGGAACGCGGCGATCTCACCGGTGACCGTGACCATGTCTCCGATCAGCAGGTCGGGCGCGCCGGAGTGGAACGTGCTGAGGCCACCGGTCGCATCCTGGAAGAAGTAGACGCGCGTGTCCCACGGCGTCTGCCACGTGACCCTGCCCTCGACCGTGACGACCGTGCCGGACGGCATCGATCGAGCCTCCGCGATTGACGTGATGCCGGCATTGACCATTGCGATGTCGTTGCCGTCACGCAGCTCGACGCGCGGGCCCGTGTTGCCTGCACGATCATCGTTGCCGAGCACACCGGTCACACGGACCATGGTGCCGACTGCCGGCCATGTCGAAGCCGTCACGCCACTGCGCGAGTCGACGTAGATCGGCAGATCGGTGCTCGTGCCGTCACGCAGTGTGACGACCTGGTTGCCGAAGCTGTCGACTTCGTTCACGTCCTGGATCGTGCCGGTCACGGTGACCAGCAAGCCCTGGAACATGCCGGCGGCGATCTGTGCGCCGGTCACACCGACCGGTGATGGCACCGCGACGTTGCCAAGGACCTGAAGGTCGGTCGGCGAAATCTGGGTCTCGCCACGGAACGTGCTGATTGCGCCGCGTATCCGGACGAGGTCGCCGCGCTGGAGACCCGGCGCGCCGCTGTAGAAGGCGCTGATTCCGCCCGTCGCGTCCTGGAAGAAGAACACGCGGTCATCCCATTCGTTCTGCCACGTGATCACGCCCTGGACCACGACGGACTGGCCGTCCATGCCACGCGCGTTCGCGATCGACACGACGGAGCCGCCCGCCACGATGTCGGCCGGTCTACGTGTCTCGAGGCGGTGCGGATGGTCGACCTCGATGTCGGTGCCGCTCTCGCTTTCGTCGGTACCGAGCACGCCCGTGACCGCGTACGTCTCACCGACCGTCCACTGGGTGGAAGCTGTGCCGGTCCGGCTGTCGACCTTGACCGCGAAGGCGTCACCCGCGCCATCGCGCAGCAGCAGCATCTGGTTGTCGAAGCTCAGCACATCGATCTGCTCGACCGTGCCATCCAGCGTGACCAGCTCGCCCTGGTACATCCCGGCGTCGATCTCGGCGGCCGTGACCGGCCGCGCATCCGGAACACCTTCCGGTCCGAGATTGACGAAGCTGGCGACGTTCCCGATCTGGATCTCGCCGTCGAACGTGCTGCGCGAGCCCGTGATCTGGACGCGATCGCCTTCGGCCGCGATGGGGTTGTCACTGTCGAAGACCGAGATCCCGCCGGTCCCATCCTGGAGGAACAGCTGGCGAGTGTCGAAGCCCGGATGCCATGTCACGACGCCCTCGACGCTGACCGTCTGGCCTTCGGCCGACGCGCGCGCTTCGCCGATGTCGATCCGCAGGGTTCCGGTGAAGACCGCATCCAGCAACGGGAACTCGGCCGGTCCGATCGTGACGCTGAACGACGAGCCGCCCTCGATCTGCATGGTGGGCAGCAGATCGATCGCGATCGTGTACGTGCCGGGCCTCAGGAAATGGAACTGGAACCCGCCGGTCTCATCCGTGACGGTCTCCATGTCGATGGCGGTTGCGGCCGTAGCGTCGGCAGGTGCAGGCGTCGAGCCCGTCTTCGCCGCGAGACCGGACGAGGTTTCTACGGACGGCCGGGCACCGGCCGAAGTCAGGTGCACGGTGATCCCGGCCGCCACGAGGTCCTCGCCCTCCTCGTACGCGCCACTGTTGTTGTCATCACGGTAGAGCCGGCCTCCGATATGACTGGCCTCCCATGCGTACCGGAACTCGGAGGCCAGTGCAGTGGATCGGTACGGCGCCGCAACGACGGGGTTGGTCGCGGTGGCGAGTGTCGCGCCTTCGGGCACATCGCCGTTCAATGACAGCGAGTAGCGGCCGGGCGGCACCGATGCGAAAGTGGCGAGGCCGCCGGCGTCCGTCGTTGCCTGCAACGAGCCGTTGTCGCCTGTGGCAGTGATGCCGGCGTCTGCGATCGGGAGGTCGGCGCCATCAAAGGCGCCGCTCCCATCGACATCGATGTAGGCGCGGACGGTGAGCGTGGAGGGTTGCCCGCTGTCGAGTGAAAGCGTTTCCTCGCTGCACGCTGCAAGCGCAACGAGGAGAGCGACCCACGGAAAACGGGGAAATCGCCGTGGCATTGCCGGACTCCTGGCGGCGTGTCGTGGTCTGCATCCCGAGCGGCGGACGATGTGGAGCGGCGCGTCCGCGCGCAACCGCCGCACCGGATTGTCACCGTATGGTGACCCGGCCGCGACGATTCCGCAATCGTCCCGGGCCGAACGGCATGGACTCCGGGAAGAGCCGCCGCCATTATCTTCCGGGCGACATCATGGAATCGGACCTCGGCTCGACTGGAATGACCCGGACCCGGAACCGACCCGGAACCTCGCCTTCGAACCGGCGCCGCGGCAGGCCCGCCCGCCTGTGTGCGGGCGTCGCGATCCCGGCGCTGGCGGCGCTGGCCGCCTGTGGCGGCGACTCGATCACCCGCGAGCCACCGCCCGGCGATGAACCCGGCATCACCATCCTGCGCGTCCTCGATCTCGGCGAGAACGAGAACGGTGGCGGCGGCGACGCACTTCTGGTGACCGACTCGACCGCGACCGGCATGCGGCACGTCCTGATCGATGCGGGACCGGCGGGCGCCGGTGGTGCCGACATCGGCCTGGTCGCCCGGCGTCTCGTGGCGCTCGGCGTCGAGACGCTGGACGCACTCATCCTCACGCACGCGCACACGGACCACTTCGATGGCATGAGCGATGTCCTCGACGATGTCCACGTGCGGGCGTTCTACTACAACGGCCAGGTTCGCAACTTCTCGCGCTACACCAGTCTGATCGTGAAGGCCGGCACCGACGCCGGATCACGAGTCACCGTCACGCAGCCCATCGATTTCGACCTCGGCACGAGCGCAGCCACTCACATGCGTGTACTGCCGCCGCTCGCCACCTGGCTGACCGACCCGAACGCGACCAGCTCCGAGATCAACGACGGTTCGCTCGGCACGCGGGTATCGCGCGGTGGATTCTCACTCTTCGTCGCCGGTGACGGCGAGGTCGAAGCCAACCTGAACTGGCGTACGAACTGGGCCGCCGAGACGAGGGCCGTTACCGCGCTCAAGGCCGGCCACCACGGTGCCAACGACGCCGTCTTCGACAATGGCTCGTTCGGCCGGTCCACCTGGCTCGAGCACACCGATCCCGCACTCATCCTGATCTCCGCAAACGGTACCAGCCACCCGCGGATCCGTGCGCTGGCCTCACTGATCGCGCAGACACCGCAGACTTACTGCACTCCGGTCCATGGCGACATCGAGGTCCGAATCAACGATGCCGGCTCGAACTGGACGGTCAGCGTCCAGCGCAACGCGACCGCGGACTGCGTGGCCGGCGGCGACGCCACCAGCTGAGCGTCAATTCGACCGGAGCGCTGCCAGCACTGCGTCCGGCAACTTCCCGGCGAGCGCGTCGACCGTAAGGAGTCGGGCGCCATGGGTTGGCGACCCGGAAGGAGATCGCCTGCCCGAGAATGACAACGCTCAGGAGGTCAGTTCGAGAGGCTGCGCAGCAGGCGATGAGGAAGCCGGCCGGGTTTGCGGCGGTCTGACGCGTGGATCGGGCGCCGTCGCGCGCGCAGCCACCGTCTGTGGCTCGTTTCCGAAGTCTGTTGGCTAGAGCAGGGGCCCGAGCAGGCGGCAGGTGTTCTCCGCGAACCGGCGCCAGGCCGGGCGTTGGCGCCATGCGTCGAGATCGAGCCGGTCCGCGTCGTCGAGGTACCTGTCCTGGAGAGAACGGAGCCGACGCGTGAAATCGCGGTCATACACGAGCAGCGAGATCTCGAAGTTGAGCCAGAGGCTGCGCATGTCCAGGTTGACGGAGCCGAACACGCTCATGTCCCCATCTATGGTCAGGCTCTTGGTGTGCAGAAGGCCGCCCTTGAAAAGGGCGATCCGGGCACCGGCGGACATGAGGTCATCGAACGTGGCCTCGCTGGCGTGGCGGACGAGCACGGAGTCGTTCCGTGCCGGAACGATCAGTGTCACGTTCACGCCACGCAATGCGGCGGTCAGCAGGGCGGTGAGCATTGATTCGTCGGGCACGAAATAGGGCGTAGTCATGACGAGTTCCTGCCGCGAGGCGTAGATCGCCGTCAGCAGCAGCTGGTGGATCGCTTCCGGTCGAAGGTCGGGACCGGACGGCACGATCTGGATCACCGGTCCTGCGGGAGCAGCCGGCTTTCCCGCGAAGACCGGTGGCGCTTCGAACGTGGCTCCGGTCTCGACCGACCAGTCGAGCCGGAACACTCCGTCGAGCGACGCGGCCGCCGGGCCGGTGATGCGAGCCATCGCGTCCACCCATGCGCCGACACCCGCCCCCTGTTTGAAGTACCGGGGGTCAACCAGGTTCTGGCTGCCGGCCCAGGCGATGCGGTCATCGATGACGACGATCTTGCGGTGATTGCGCAGATCGGCCCGGGCGACCAGCGTCCTCAGGGCTCCGGTTGGCAGTGCGGCCGCGACCTCGACGCCCGCTTCGCGCAACCGGACTGCGAGGCCACTGCCGAGGAAGCGCTCACTTCCCATCGCGTCCGCCAGCGCCCGGCACTGCACGCCGCGTTGCGCCGCGCGGATCAGCGCTTCCACGACGTCGTTCGCACGGCCACCGGCGTGCCAGATGTAGAAGCAGAGATGGACGGTGCTCCGTGCCTCGTCGATGTCGGCCACGAGGCGATCGAAGATCGCGTGAAAGTCGCTGAGCAACGCGATGTCGTTGTCCGGCAGTGCCGGGAACCCGAGCACTCGCTCGGCATGGCGCATCAGCGGGCCCGCCGAAGGCTCGACCCGTGAGGCTGCCGGGTCGTAGCGATCCGTAAGCGATTTCTGCCAACGGGCGACCTCGGCGAGACTCGCGTTGATCCGGGCCGCACGTCGCCTGCCCAGGCGTTTCTCGCCGAACAGCAGATAGACGCCAGCACCAACGAACGGAATGCTGAAGATCACCGCCAGCCAGGCCATGGACACGCCTACTGGCGGCCGCCGTTTGATCACGCGAATCGACAGGCTGATGATGATGAACCAATGCGCGATCAGGATGAATGTGGAGTCGAGGTGGATGCTCATGACTGCGCGATTGAGCGCTCGCGATCCGCCGTCGGGACGAATTCCGCAATGGCTCTCCCGCCCATCCTCGACACGACCACCATGACGATTCTGGTCACGTTGAGGATGCCGCTGCCCGTGATATCGTCGGCGTACAATGCTCGCGAGACGAGCGCTCCGATCCGGCTGACCTGCTTGCCGGCATTGCCGAGGCTCTCCTCGAGGACGAGCGTGGGCACGAGCGCACAGAACCCGAGCAGGAAGCCGCGGAACCTCGCGCGATCCAGCAGTCCATGAATGGCCTGGGGCATGTGCATTGTCGTAATGTGGCTCGCGGTTACCCTGCCGGCCAGCCCGATTTTCGCCCCGCGCCCGGCCCGGGAGCGGGCCGGTGCATCGCTTCTCTGCTGCCTATGTCCGGGCCTCGCGTGAGGTTCATGGATGGAGTTCTGCAGGAGCATGATGAGGATCGGGAGGTCGCAGGCTGATCATCCCGATCCATGACATTTGACTTGACAGTGGTTCCTTCTTCAGCGTGTGCCCGATCTTGAGACGGGCCGCATCCAGAATGGCGGCAGGCAGACCCGGCCGAGCGCAATGTGCGCGACGTGAACGACCCTGCCGCGTCGCCTTGTACATGAATGGCGATGCGTTGGAGCTCACTTCGTTGCACTCCTGGATCGGCGGCCGCTGCGGCGACTCGCTCCGAACTCCATCCATTGGTCGATTGGCCCGCTCCGGCCATTATGGTAGTGTTCATCAGCAGTTGGTCACACCCCTCCGGCAATCGCGCGGGCAGACGACCGGATCTGCGGGCGTTGTCGGATCAATGCGGAGAAACCTGTATGCTGATGACCCTGGCCATCATCCTGATCGTACTCTGGCTGCTCGGCATGGTCACCGCCCATACCATGGGTGGGATCGTCCACGTACTTCTCGTCATCGCCGTGGTGGTCCTGGTGGTGAGGGTGATTCAGGGGCGACGAGTCGTTTGAGCGGACCAGCCCATGGTTCGCAGCCGGATGCGGTCCCTGTTTCGACGCGCGCAGCACTCACGTGCTGACACGTTCTGCACATTCTGAGGAGGTTTCCATGTACGCGAAGAATGGGTCAACCGGTTTCCGGTTCCCACGCGCCGCGCTTGCAGTTCTTACCATGCTTGCTCTTGGACTGACGGCCTGCGGACTCAACAAGAAGGAGAAAGGCGCGATCATCGGCGGCGCCGCGGGCGGCGTCGTTGGCGGCGTGATCGGGAACCAGACCGGCTCCACGACCCGGGGCGCCATCATCGGTGCTGTTGTGGGCGGTGTAGCGGGCGCCGTGATCGGCCATCAGATGGACCAGCAGGCCAAGGAACTGCAGCAGGACATTCCAGGGGCCACGGTTACTCGCGTCGGCGAAGGAATCGCCGTGACATTCGCGTCCGGGCTTCTGTACGATTTCGATTCGGACATCGTCCGCTCCGAGGCGGCGCAGAACCTGCGCAACCTCGCAGCGAGCCTCGAGAAGTACCCGAACACGGATCTGCTTATCGTCGGACACACGGACGCGGTGGGATCGAGCGAGTACAATCAGGCGCTCTCGCAGCGGCGCTCCACGGCGGCAGCGAATTATCTCATTGGCCAGTCAGTGGATCCGACGCGGCTCCGGGCAGTTGGACGGGGCGAGACCGAACCCATCGCTTCCAACGACACCGAAGGAGGCCGTCAGACGAACCGACGCGTCGAGA
>Ga0210096_1000198_pt1 | contig 22748 bp, 20 predicted proteins | sample China_Galinas_PW_4_FD_184864 | JGI IMG/M metagenome (GOLD analysis project Ga0210096, IMG submission 184864) | Wetland microbial communities from San Francisco Bay, California, USA, that impact long-term carbon sequestration - China_Galinas_PWA_D2... | ecosystem: Environmental > Aquatic > Marine...
ATGGCCAACCTCGTGAGCCGATCCGCGACGAGCACTACCTCGGCCAGTTCAACCGAAAACGCCTCGCCCAAAGGTTCGCCGCAATTCTTGATCAGACCATCGGGCCCAGATAGCCGAATCTTGTCGCCGGTCAAGGACGGCGAAATGGAGCACGTATGCGCGGAAACTGACTTCCCCGAGCTTCCCCAAGAAACTGTTGGCCACGCGTCGTAAGACTAAACTCCATTCCATCCGAAGTTGCACGCTTTCTTGACTGCCCACGGCAACCGCGGGGCATGTGCATTGACAAGGGCGTGTCGGCTCAATCCGCATTGTTGATGGCCTCTTCCATCATGAGCGCGTCGGCGAAGAACTTCGTCGCCCAGTTTGGGTACTGCCATGGATGGTAGCGGCCATGGATGGGGTGCGACCCCTTGATGCCCCCGCGCTCCTCAGGCGGCCCGTTAAGCTTCTGGGTGCTCTTGGTGAACCGATTGATGAGAGAGACGGCGTCCCGCAACCGAGTGTCTCCGTTGATCTGATAGAGCCTTCCCCAGTTAATGGCGATCTGGGCATCGCCCGTCAGGCAGGACCACTTCACGGTCGGGCGCCAGGCTTCGTCGAACCTTCCCGGCAAAAACCCATTGGCCGGCAGGGCGCGCAGCAGAGCGTTGCCGACCTTAATCGCCGCCTCGATGAAATCCTCCCGTTCAGCATATACGCCGACCTCCAGGAAGCCACGCATGGTGTAGGCAATGGTGTGCACAAAGGGCTGGCTGTCGTCTTGAAGGCAGTTGTGGGGAAACCATCCGTTGGAGTGTTGCTGCGCCAGCGCCCACTCCAGGTTGCGCACCGCCGCATCGAGAAATCTTTGCTCGCCTGTGATGCGGTGTACTTCGGCCATCCCCCAGGCCGAGCGGGTATTGTAAAGATTGACGTTGCGCGTGGTCAGTGGTGAGCCGAAGCGTCGCCAGCAGCCGTCTTCGTCCTGCACGGAACACAGCCAGGCGGCAGCCCGGACCGCGGACTCTCGGTAGCATTCGTCGCCTTCCTCGACGAAGGCGCGCGTCCAGCCGAAGAGCACCTGGCCGGTGTTGAAGATTGTGGGCTGATCGCTGTCGCCCAGCGCGCCGGCCACTACACCGCCCTCGGGCAGCTGGACTTCGCATTCCCAGTCGGCCATGCGCTTAGCTCGAACGCGTGCGTCGGCATCTCCGTATAGCACCGCGTAAGCGTAAAAGGTGGGTATGATGTATCCAGTGGTTTCGGGGTAGGAGTTGGCCCAGTGCCGATATTTGACCAAATACGTCTGGGCTACCCCGTCATCAGGGGTTGCATCTTGCGCTCTCTTCAACCAGGCTATCGCTTCCGCAAGGTGCGTCGGATTATCACTCGGCGCAGAAACTCCCAGACCGACCTCCTCGGATAGGATGCGAAAACGCCTAGAAATGCGTCCGGTCAACGAATCACGCAGATTGGGGCTATGGGTAGCTGCCATGAGTATGAAATTTCCGGAAGCTCCGAAGGATCTCTGACGAGCAATCCAGTGGCTCGGGGCCCTACAGAAAGGTTAATCCAATCGAGTCGCGAAACAGTCGCATCGTTAGCAAGTTTGTCTTGAAACCGCTGCGGCCTCGGTTTGCCCCTATGCTCGATTTTCACAGGATCGGGTAAGGAGAAAAAGCTATTCCGTTGAATCATGCGAGTTCAGCGAGCGTGCTCCAGCAATTTGGCCAACACAGACCTCACGCCGATCCGGTCATTGTCCCAGGACGTACATTGTATCTCCTTTCCCCCAAAAGACTTCTTAAAGCTGTAGAGGCCGTGGGAAGGGTGCTCACGATCTCTGGCATCCAGCGGAACGCCGCCGAGGTTCAGTCGCTCTGTGCCCCCGTCACGCAATGCTCGCATGACTTTCCACACCAAGTAAGAAGGTGCGGATGCCTGAAAACCGGTGGGCGATGCTCCCGCCATGGTGTAATACGCCCGCTTTTCGAAAGTATGCAACAAGCAGCCGGATGCGGGGTGACCATCGATGCGCGCCAAGAAAAGTCTGGCTAGCCCCTTGTTCAGATAATTGTCCGCAATAAGCCTCACCGCAGCAGCCGATCCGATCGCATAATCTTCCCCTCTCTTACGTCGGCGCTCACGTGACGACGATTGGAGCGAAATTAGCTCACGCACCCCTTCTTCGTCATTCTTTTCTTCAATCCAGCAATTGCCCTGGCGGTCTCTTTGTCTGATTGTGCTACGACGCTTCTTCGACATCCGTGACAAGATCTTCTCGTCGTTGCCATTCAATTCCATTTCGAACTCGATCCTGTACGAGGGCGTGAAGCCGAGCCTAGTCAGATCCCTGGGAGAAACAAGAGAATCCTCCGAACCGAGCGTGATCCTTGAAACACCCCTGCGCTTGACCTCTTCTATGATGAGTCGGGCGAATGCGTCCAGGCCCGCTGACTCCTCGTTGGAGACTATGGGCGACGTATCCACTTCGAAGGAACGGCAAAGGGAGGTCAGCGGTCGGCGAGTCCAGTGAGACCGGAAATAGCCCAGCGCAAGCCCCCTGATCTCTTGGCGGTTGTCCAACAAATGAAAATAAACGGGTATGCACCCTTGTTTTCTCAGTATCTGCGAATATTCATAGCTCAAATAAAAGGATCCGTTCTGATGCCTTCTCTGCAGCTCCCACTGCTGAGGATCGATGGTGCGATCGTCAAGAAGAGCCACGCGATATTCGGGCTGCGCCTTCACTGCTCTCTCCGGCAAGGCTATTTGCGGTCGTGTCTGGCGGGACTGGGTCGGTCAAGGCCAATGGCCTACCGATCGGAGCTTTCGCTTCAGGCCGGGGAGCTCGCTTCCTTTGCTGTATGCGGCTTCCGCGTGAAGCTTGGCCTCGTCATACTCCTTCAGGTCGAACAGTAACAATGCAAAATTGTAATGGAATTCCGCAGAATCGAGCCCTCGCTCTGCTGCTTTTCGATAAAGTGGAAGAGCCTGTCCGAGTTGCCCTTCGGCGTGTTTATGCATTCCGTAGATCATGTAATTCACAGAGTAACCGGGAGTAAACTTCAGGGCTCGTTGAAAATGGCATTCAGCAAGCCCGTCTGGTGCATTTCTTTTCCAGTGTGGATCCCTAGTATAACGAGACAACGCCCATAGCGCGCGCGGATGGTTTGGAAAACGTCTCAACGTATAGAGGATGTCGTTCTTCGGATCTGCCCCGGTGCCTCCCCGAACCAGCATCTCCACCTTTGGAGTGAAATGCACGTTCTCCACCAGCTTGATGTGGCCTTGAGGAGCGTCGTTCGACGGCCGCCAGTTCTTCGGGAGCGTGTAATCCCACGTCGTATTATCACTGCTACGAAAACCCACCGGGCAATTGTATCGAGCCGCGGTGGCGACGGTGGGGATGCTTAGGCAGGCCAGCAACGCCACGGAGCATCGGAAACGACGGCAGCTGCGATCAGACGGCTCAGTAGACGTACTAGAAGACAGGAGCATGGCAATGGTCGAGTTGCATAAAACTTGGATGGTAGCATATGCTGCGGCCTCGCGCAGGGGCCCGGTGGCGCAACGATGACGATCTCGCCGACCTCCATGAGGGCCGTCCTGGTGGAGGAGCGGGGCGCAATCAAGGCGGCGGAGCGGGCCGCCACCGTCACTACCCCGAGCGGTAGCGCGACCAACGACCCACGAGCGGGTGGCCCCGGTGCGCGAGAAGCTCCGGGCAGTACCGCCCAGGCTGGGTGAGGCCGAGACCTTTGGTGGCCTAAGCCGGCTACCTCATCCACAACAATGTCTGGACCCGCCAGAAGGCGCGCATCGAGCCATCGATCATGGTGGGGCGAGATGAGCACCATCCCGGCTGGCACGACTGTTTCGAGGAGACTGCGCCCCGCCCCTCGCCATGCTACGCCCAAGCCTCGCTCACAGCTTCTACAGAGGAGGCGACATCAAACGTGACACAGGAGGCCGTCGAGGAAGGCTCAACCCTCGTGGAAAGAGACTTGCGCGCCCACTCCCAGGCAGATATCCTTGGAATGAAAGAGGTTCTTGGGCAACGCCCTGGTGGTGCCACCGCGTGGCTGCCACCGTAGCCACTGGAAAGCTCGACCTGAACCCACTCATTGCCTCGTTCCGAAGGGTGAAGCCGAGCAGGTAGTAAGGCCAAAGAAGGTGCCAAGCTAGGCATGCCTGCCGATGTTCCAGGTATCCGCCGCATGTCGCCTACCTCAGACGAAGAGTTCGCTACGCGACACTCCGATGCCTGGATCCCAGGAGCCACTCTGCCGGGAACGGGATGCCCGCACTGGCGAACGGAGTTCAACTTTGCAAGGAACCTTCCCAATTCCCTGAGTATGCCGAACACAGCCCCAATGAAACTAGCGACCGTACTTTCCGCACCTGGCCGGCCGAGACTCGGTGTTTCGGCTCTATTGGCGGTTGGTGCCCTGGTGGCGCTCTGCGTTGCAGCAGGTCTTCCCTGGATCGAATTCGAAAATGGTGCGATCGCCGTAAACGGCACCGCCTTACCGATGGGAGTTATGTGGGCTGTTCTCCTGATCTTGGCCGGACTAGGCATTTCCCATGCTTTCGCCTGGTACCAGCTGGTGGCTGAGCAGAGCCCAGCCAATCGCAAGGGCATTGTACTGGCGACCGCCCTCGGCTTGGTGTCGCTCACGGGGTTCTGGTACGGCTATCGCCTGGATCACGCGCTCCATCCCTATGAGTTCCGTCCGGGTCTTGTACTGAGCTTATATATCCTCGCCGTAGTGGCAATTACGCGCATCATCGGCTCTCGGATTATGCACAGGACAGGCTCGCTTCTTTACGGGATTTCTACGGCAGATGGCCGCCGGCTCGCTGTCGCCAGCGCCCTGTGGGTGATGGCTGGCAGCGGTTCGCTTTCCTATATCGTGCTGGACGGTATGCCGCACATGGTGGACTCGTTTACTTATTTGATGCAGGGACGCATGTTCTGGCACGGCCACTTGACCCTGGAGGCCCCCCTCTACCCCGAACTCTGGGTGCACGACCGCATTCTCGAGGGGAATTCGACCTTTGGCAAGTACCCCTTGGGCTGGCCGGCCATCCTGGGTTTCTTTGACCTCTGTGACCTCGCGTGGCTGGCCAACCCGGCATTGGCAGCCATCATCCTCGTTCTGACCTACTGGATTGTCCGCAGGAAGGTCGGTTCGCTGGTAGCCAACCTCACGGCTCTGACACTCGCCCTTACCCCTGAGTATTACTGGCATGCGGCAACGGAGCTGTCGCACCTCGCCTCGACAGTCTGGCTACTCCTGTTTGCGGCTCTGTATCAAGAGACGCTGGACACCAAGAGCCCCGCCTTTGGAGTCCTCTCCGGCCTGGCCCTGAGCGGCGCCATCATGACACGCCCTCAGGACGCCGCCTTCTTCGCCCTGCCAGCCGTCCTGGCGGGTGCCTGGCTGTTGTTTCGGGGACCCAAGCAGTGGTTCCGGCCACTTGCGGCAGTGGTGGGCGGTGTGATTCCAGGGCTGGCGCTTTATCTGGGCATCAATGCGTACCTGATGGGCAACTGGGCGGTATCGCCTTACGGTAAGACTCCCGTACGTGAGCTGCAAGGCCACATGGCCCTCCACGGACACGGAATCTTCAGAGATGTGCTCTGGTTACAGGAATCCTGGGTAGGACTCACCCGAGAATGGTTTTCAGGGGCCTTTACAGCATCGGTACCGGTTGCTGCCGGGCTCTGGTTTGGCCGGCGCTATATAGCGCGACTGCCAATTTTGATGGCCTGCTCCCTAAGCTTCTTCATAACGTATGGTTTCGCAGCCTTTGCCAGCCGCACCTGGGCCGGTCCTCGCTGGTACGTACCGCTAATTCCGGTTGGCGCGTTTATCATCGCCTCCGGGGTGGCGGCTGCCATGAAAACATACAGAAGGCGTAGTGCCGCCGGAAAGCTGGCCGGCATTTATCTCGTCGGAGCGCTTGTCGCCGTACTTGTGACCTGGCTAATCGCCGTTCCCCTACGGGTGTTTGACCTCTGGACCAACCCTCCCCACGGGACGGACGACCGAGTGGTGACGGCCGTGAGAGAGGCGGGCTTGACCAATGCAGTACTCGGTCTGGAAAAGGATTATTTAGTTCCCGGGACCAAGACGCCGAACTATAAGATGATGCGATCCGGCTATTGGCAAATGCGGGTACCCTTCGAGGAAAGCGACGTTATCTACGTCGCAAAGGTGCCTGGCTGGAAGCAAAAGGCGGGGGAATCCTGGCCTGACCGGAAGCTATTCGAAATAAGCGAAGAACCTGGCGTATTCGACATCATTCCCGTAGAGCCCCGTGACACGAACTAGCCAGTACGCAAACGAGACCGCCAAGTCTAGGGCGAGAGGGGTGCGGGGCCCGCGCCAGGGAACTCCGTAAATCGTCCCGTCCGATGCGGCTGCAGCTTGCGGGCGGGGGGCGCTGCGCTATCCTGCTGCGCTGGCAATCAGGCAGATGGCTGTGAAAGAGTGCGCTCGATTGGAGCCCCCTCCATGAACACTGCCTCGATATGGTGGCGTAGCGCAAGGTCCCATCGGGGGGGAGCGAGATCGAAGCGATCTCGCAGACGGCCAAGATCCATCCGTGAGTTCAAGGGGCGCCGTGCCGGGGTAGGATATTCTGCCGTGAAAATGGGCCGGACCGACCTAACCGCCAGGCGCGCTCCCGCCTCTTTGGCCAAACCGAATATGGCCTCCGCGAAGCCCCTCCAGCTGGTGTAGCCGCCGCATACCAAGTTGCATACACCACCTCGTTCCTCGATCATATCCGCCCAGTCGCCCCGTCCCTGAGCCAGAATCTGTCCAGTAATTTCTGCGATCACACGGGCAGAGGTGGGTGCACCAATCTGATCATCCACAACGGAGAGCTCTTCATCTTGACTTCCTCGCCTAAGCATAGTTCTTACGAAGTTGCGACCATGCAGACCGTACACCCATTGGGTTCTGAGGATCAAATAGGCAACGCCAATATCGGCAATCGCTCGCTCCCCTGCGAGCTTTGTCTCCCCGTAGACGTTCAAAGGACCAACGGAATCGGCCTCCTTCCACGGAGCATCGCCGCTCCCACCAAACACATAATCGGTCGAATAATGAACAATAGCCGACCCAATCCTCTGACCCTCTTCAGCAAGCACTCCGGGTGCCACGCCATTGACCACCATGGCGAGATCGCGCTCATCCTCCGCTTTGTCTACGGCTGTATAGGCGGCAGAATTCACGATCAGCGCGGGCCGCAGCGCCCTCACGGCCTGGCGGACTGCGGTGAGATCAGTGAGATCCAGATCCTTGCGAGTCAAGGCATGCACTTCCCCGAGGGAGCTAAGGGTCCGTCTCAATTCCCAGCCTACTTGGCCACCGGCACCGGTGAGCAAGATGCGACTCCACTTGGGATTGATGGTAACCATCAAGAACGGGAATATCGAGGCAGGCGGTCTGGATCGATGTCGCGGAGACGTGGTGCCGCCTTGTCCTTGGCGGAAAGCAGTAGGTTTTCTATCGGCCAGTGAATCCCTATATCCGGATCGCTCCACAAAACGGCTCCCTCCGCCTGCGGGCGATAGTGCTCTGTGCACTTGTACATAAACAACACGTTGTCGCTGAGCACGCAAAACCCATGGGCGAAACCTTGGGGGACAAAGAGCTGTCGTCGACTCTCAGCGACTAGATTGACGCCAACCCATCGACCGAAAGTGGGAGAGCCAACTCGAATGTCCACAGCCACGTCGAACACCGCGCCCTCGAGAACCTGGATCAACTTGCCCTGGCCATGGGGATGCTGGAAATGGAGCCCCCGCAGGACGCCGCCCCGCGACGAGGAGAGGTTGTCCTGGACGAATTGGGCAGGGATGCCGGCCTCTCCGTAACGCTCCGTGTTGTAGGTCTCCATGAAGAACCCTCGCGCATCGCCGCACACTTCTGGCTCGATGATCAGGACGCCCGGCAGGTCAGTCTCGGTAACTTTCAATGTGCTGCCTCGACCCAACAGTTTTTGCCGACAGGCTCTTGCGCAGTCCGCTCAAGCCCGGCGCTTGAGCAGCTCCAGCAGATAGGTCCCATAGCCGCTCTTGACCAGGGGCGAAGCCAAGCGCTCCAGCTGCGCCGTATCGATGTAGCCCTTGCGCCAGGCGATCTCTTCGAGGCAGGCGATCTTGAGCCCCTGGCGCTCTTCGACCACCTGGATGAACTGCCCCGCCTTCAACAAAGATTCATGGGTGCCGGTGTCTAGCCAAGCCGTGCCGCGCCCCAGCATCTCCACGCGGAGATCGCCGCGAGCGAGATAGGCCGTGTTCACGCCCGTGATCTCCAGCTCCCCGCGAGCCGATGGCTTGAGTCCTGCGGCGATTTGGACCACGTCATTGTCGTAGAAATACAGCCCGGTGACCGCGATGTTCGACGGAGGGACGGCAGGCTTCTCGACGATGTCCGTCGGCCCGCCCTCTGAGTCGAAAGCGACGACGCCGTAGCGCTGGGGATCGCTGACCCAGTACCCAAATACCGTGGCTCCGGTCGGGCGCTCCGCCGCCATCTGGAGGGCACCGCCCAGGCCGTGCCCGTGAAAGATATTGTCACCCAGCACGAGACAGACGTTTTGATCGGCGATGAACGACTCCCCGATCAGAAAGGCCTGCGCGAGCCCCCCTGGAAGAGGCTGCTCCGCATAGCTGAAGCTGACGCCCCACTGGGCGCCGTCACCCAACAGGTCGTGAAACCTCGGGAGGTCATGGGGTGTGCTGATCATCAGTATGTCCCGGATCCCTGCCAGCATCAGCGTTGACAACGGGTAGTAGATCATGGGCTTGTCGTAGACCGGCAGCAACTGCTTGCTGAGGACCTGGGTAAGGGGATAAAGCCGTGTGCCGCTCCCCCCGGCGAGGATAATACCCTTCATGCCTGCCCCTCGAGTCCCAGCCGATCACGACGATAGGTGCCATCCTGCACACGTCGGCACCAGTCGGTGTTGTCGAGATACCACCGCACGGTTTTCCGCAGACCGCTCTCGAAGCTCTCGACGGGCTGCCATCCCAGCTCCCTTCGAATCTTGCGCGCATCGATCGCATAACGCGCGTCGTGTCCGGGCCGGTCGGCCACGAAGGTGATCAAGGAGGCGTGGGGCCGATGGGGGGATTCCGGCACCAGCTCGTCCAAGATGGCGCAGAGGGCCTTGACCACCTCCAGATTGGTACGCTCCTCGTTGCCTCCGATATTGTAGGTCTCCCCCGGTCGGCCCTCCCGGAGGACCTGACGCAAGGCCCGCGCATGGTCTTCCACATAGAGCCAGTCGCGCACGTTCTGTCCGGTCCCGTAGATAGGCAGGGGTGTGCCTTCCAAGGCATTGACCGTGACTAGGGGAATGAGCTTCTCAGGGAACTGGTACGGCCCGTAGTTGTTGGAGCAGTTCGTGGTCACCACCGGCAATCCGTACGTATGATGCCAGGCACGCACCAGGTGATCCGACGCAGCCTTACTGGCGGAATAGGGCGAGTTGGGCTGGTACCGGGTGGCCTCGGAGAACAGCCCCTCTGTGCCCAGAGACCCGTAGACCTCGTCGGTGGAGATGTGGTGGAACCGGAAGGCGTCCCGCGCCTCCCCGTTCAAACGCCCCCAGTAGCGCCGGGCCTCCTGCAACAACGTGTAGGTACCCAGAGTGTTGGTCCGGATAAACGCGTCCGGCCCATCGATCGAACGGTCCACGTGAGATTCCGCCGCCAAGTGCATGATCGCTTGAGGGCGATAGCGCTCGATCACCGCCCGCACGGCATCCGCATCGCAGACATCCACCTGCTCGAACTCATAACGAGGATCGTGCGAGACAGGCGCCAGGGAATCGAGGTTCCCGGCGTAGGTCAGCTTGTCCAGATTGACCACCGTGGTGGCCGTCTCCTGGATGTATTGGCGCACTACGGCCGAGCCTATGAAACCGGCCCCGCCGGTCACGATGATCGCCATGGGGATTTCGCGCTTGAGATCAGGTGACGGCCCCGCATCTCTAGTCTAGGGTGCCTGGGCAATGCCGCCAGATTCTACCACAATCGCTCCTGTCACGCTAGCTCGCGGTTGGGCGCTCACAGCACCCCAACTCGTGGTCAGGCTGCAGGCTGCAATCGCTCCAGGCCCAAATCGGTTGAGCCTGGTGACAAACAGACCATTCAGGGCGGACGACGCCCTGAAGGGCTTTCGCACGCAGAGTCTCCACCGCAGAGGGAACCATGACCCGCAAGCTCCGCCCCGCTGTGAAACAAGGGCACTCGCTCGAACGCCCTGGCGCTCGATACCAACCGAAAAGACGGCCGTGTGCTAGGCTTTGAACGTTGCAGCAAGAGAGCACGGAATCCCCTCATGCCTACGTGGATGCAATGAACCAAGTGCCCCGTTCCAGTCGTGACCTGCCATTCAGCGAGTCGGGAAGGGGCGTGCGACAAGACGCGTCTCGCAGGCAATGGCCCTAGGCTGCCGAAATCCCCCGCAAGTCCGAGCTAAGGAATTTAGCAGTAATAACCTGAAACATGGCCCCGACTCGCCTATGTTTTTAGAATGGACGCCGTCGAGATGATAAAGGTCAAGCATCGCGCCCTTACCAAATTGGCTGAATGAGGCAACGTTGCGCGTCTGGTCAGCAACGGAGGCTCAGGCGTTGGGCCGGGGTGGCGTGAGTACTGCGGCAAAGGCTGCGGGCCTGTCGAGGACCGCCATCTATGCGGGGCTGAAGTCGCTTGAATCGCACGAATCACCGGTGGCGCAGGGAGCGGGTCGCGGGCGCATCCGGGCCAAGGGTGGGGGACGCAAACGCCTGAGCCGCAAGAATCCGAAGCTTCTAGAGGACTTGGAGGCACTGGTTGAGCCCGCCACGCGCCGTGATTTTGTTTGACACCAAAAAGTAAGGAATTGATCGGGGATTTCAAGAATGGCGGCCAGGAATGGCAGCCTCAGGTCACGCAAAACTGGCGCGGTCGCTTCTTGCTCAGCCCAGAGGTTGTGGTGCATCTCATCAGCAACACCACCACCGCTTCGGGATTACGGATTCATGCTCAATTGGACGAGAATGCCAAAGTCGCTGGTATCTAGGTCTCCGACGAGGAGCTTACCGGCCTTGCTATCGAGCGGGACAACTTCCACGGTGAGTGGAGCTACAAAATCAACCCGCGAGCGCCGAGCAATCTAGCGTGAAATGTACAAGTTCTTCTCGCTAGGCTCCTTAGGTGCTGCGGTGCAGTCCTTTGTGTTTCAGCATCTCCATAACCTGGGAGACCGTGACGGCGGTCGCGGCAAAGGTTGCGACAAGCGCTCGCAGCTTAAGAAAACCCGGCAGTGCCGCGCGCAGCTTGGCCAACGGGCTCCCCTTGCTCGCGCGGCCTTCGACAGCTAGCACGCCCAGCGTTTTCTTCATCTCGTTTAGCAGCCATAAGCCGGGAACGTGAAACAGTGCCAGAAACGGCTAATTTCGACAGGCGACAATGGCCCGGCCCTGATCATGAGACGCAAGGCCGTGAATGGCGTCATCCCGGCTCGCCCGAACGGGACCTCCCACACACGGCCGTCCTGCGTTGGCCTGGGTGCAAAGGGCCAAGGCCATTCGCTTCGCACGACGCCTGGTCTGGGCTCATTTCGGGGGTTCTGAATGACGCGTTACGAACGGAACGGAGTACGAGAGGCCATCAGACGCTTTCTGGCCGCGGTGGTCATAGTGCTACTGGCCCTCCTGGCAGTGCCGGGGCCTTTCGCCGTGGAAGGGCTTGCAGCCGCTCAGACTGCAGCGGCAACACCACCGGGCCTCGATTCGCAACGGGTCGACGATCTGCTGGGCAAGGCTTCCGAGTTCGGGTCCGTTTCCGTGATCGTCGGGTTTGACGTCGGCAGCGAGTTTCGGCCTGAGGGTCTTTTCGGGCAGGCAGCCCAACGGACTGCCCAGCAAGCCGGCATTCGAAAAGCTCAGGACCGGGTGGTGGGGCGCCTCGGCGGGCTTTACGCCGCCCGTCTCAAGCGCTTCGCTCACATACCATTCCTCGCCCTGCGGGTGGATGTGAACGCTCTGGACGCACTGTCACGTATGCCGGAGGTCTCCAGCATCGAGGAAGACAATAGAGTTGCTCCCACGCTGACCGAAAGCGTTCCCCTGATCGGGGCCGATGTCGCCTGGAGCTTCGGCTACTCCGGCCTGGACCAGGCGGTCGCCGTGCTCGACACCGGGGTGGACAAGTTCCACAGCTTTCTCTCGGGCAAGGTGGTCTCGGAGGCCTGCTACTCGACCACCGGCGAGGGCGGCAGCTTTACCGCCACCACGGTCTGCCCCAACGGGCAGGACTCCCAGACCGCGAGCGGTGCCGGGGTCAACTGCTCTTTGTCGATCTCCGGCTGCGATCACGGCACCCACGTGGCGGGCATCGCCGCGGGCAAGGGTGCGACCTTCTCCGGTGTAGCACGGGATGCCGACCTCATCGCGGTGCAGATCTTCTCGCGGGTCAGCGACAAGAATCTCGCCGATTCCGATCCGGATGCCTGCGGCTCACTGCCGGACCCCTGCGCCCAGGCGTTCCAGTCCGATATCATCCTGGGCCTGGAGCGCGTCTACGATTTGCACGACAGCTTCGCCATCGCTTCCGTCAACATGAGCCTCGGCGGCGGCGCCTACACCAGCTCGGCGATCTGCGATGCCTCCAATCCCTCCACCAAGGCCGCCATCGACAACCTCAAATCGATCGGAATCGCCACCGTCGTGGCGGCGGGCAACAGCGCCTACACCAACGCGCTGTCATATCCCGCCTGCATCTCTTCCGCGGTCAGCGTCGGGGCCACCACCAAGTCGGACGCGATCGCCTATTACTCCAACAGCGCCTCTTTCCTCGACTTGCTGGCACCGGGATCGTCAATCTATTCCTCGGTGCCCGGCGGCGGATTCGCCACCTGGAACGGTACCTCGATGGCCACGCCGCACGTGGCCGGCGCATGGGCGGTGCTCAAGCAGCACGAGCCGAGCGCCTCGGTAGATCAGATCCTTGCCGAGCTGGTGGATTCCGGCGTGGCGATCCTCGACAGCCGCAACGGCATCACTACGCCGCGGATTCAGATCGACGCGGTGCCGGGGATTGCGGCGCTTGCTATCAATACGAAGAGTCTACCCGGCGGCGCGGTCGGCCAAGCCTACAGTGAGACGCTAACTGCGAGCGGCGGAAGCCCGCCCTATGCCTGGAGCCTCATCGGCGGGGCGTTGCCGAACGGACTTAGCCTCGACGCGTCTACCGGCGCGATCACGGGAACACCCCTGGTGGCCGACGTTTTCAACTTTACCGTCGAAGCAACGGACAGCGCCGGAGGAGCTGTTGCCGAGGCGCTTTCACTGACCGTGAGCGCCACCGGTCCGTTGCTACGGGACAACTTCGACAACGGCAGTCTTGCCGGCTGGACGGTGGTGGACCAGGGGACGGAGGCGGCGCCCTCGCACTGGGCGGTACAATCGGGGGTGGCAGTGCAGAGCAGCAACATCATGACCAATGGGACCTATCCGCTCAATCCGGGCACGTTCCTGCGCTACGACAGCGGTGGGGCCTGGACAGATTATCGGATCACCCTGAGCATGCGCTCGGAGGACGATGATCTGCTGGGGGTGATGTTCCGGGTGCAGGACAGCGCCAACTACTACCGCTTCGACTGGGCGAAGCAGGCCTCGTGGAGGCGCCTAACGAAGGTGGTCAACGGCCAGGCGAGCGTGCTGTATCAGGACAGCGTGCCCTACGTGCAGGGGCAGACCTATCAGATTGCGGTGACGGTGCAAGGCACGCACATCGAGGTGGCGATCGACGGGACCACGATCGTCAGTGTGGATGACCCCAGCCTGAGCTACGGCACGGTGGCGTTGTACAGCTTCGGTGATGCCGGCGCCTACTTCGATAACGTGGAGGTCCGCTAGCCATTTGAAAGGTGTGAATCTGAAGCGGCGAGCCTGTGCTCTTCGGAGCTGCGCCCCTGGTCGGCCTTAAAGAGGACTAGGTACAAGCCGTGCATCGTTGATGGTTGCTAAGCTAGCCGAAGTCAACGGCGCCTCGAAGAAACAGCCGCCATCGTCCGCGCAACATCTACCGCACCGCCACGAGGCTCCGGTATGTTACCCTAAACTTCGGCTTGAACCGCTCATTCCATGCTTTGCTTCAGGACCTATCGCCGGTAAGAGCTTAGCGACAACTTTCTTTGGTTCTGAGATTCCTGAACCCTGTTCGTCCGGTAGCCAAGGCAAGACTTGAGACCACCAACTCACGCGCATGTTCTAACAGTGAGGTAAATAGATTCGCTCATGGGCCGGAACGGAGCACCGATCAAGGCCGTCGAGCCCGCCCCTGCGGAAACGTGGGATCGCGCTTGGCAAGCCTGCGATTACGCAACGTATTTTCACTCTCGCGAATGGGCGGAGCTTTGGCGGCACCTGTCGGGCGGTAGTATGCGCCCGGATCCACTGCTGGTCCATTTCCGCGACGACACTAGAGCAATTTTACCACTGTCGACTCAGACAGTCGCAAGAGGCCTGATCACGGTGGCGCATTCGTCGCCCGGGGGCACTTTCGGCGGGTGGATCTCTTCCGACAATTTGAATTCATCGCACGGGCAAGCTTTAGCCTCGATTCTCCTGAAGCGTAGCGCGGGCCTAAACTGGCGCATCAATCCTTACGATCCAAATGTCGGTACTCTCCGGCTTCCGGGGACTGAGTACGACACTACCCACTGTCTCTCGCTGGCACCGGAATTCAGTGCCCTGGTACGTACGTGGTCGAAAGGCCACCGCGCCGCGGTCAAACAAGCCCAGCGGGAAGGCGTAACAGTGCGTGTCGCCCAATCAATCGACGACTGGCGCGCGTACTACCGTGCATATCTGGACTCCGTGAAGCGTTGGGGAGATCGGGTATCGACTGTTTACCAGTGGAATCTTTTTGACAAGATGCACGCCGTAGCATCACCCAACATCCGCCTCTGGGTGGCAATCTGTGACGGCGAGGTAATTGGAGGGATGCTTTGCTTTTACGCACCAAGGCACGTAGTCTATTGGCACGGCGCAGCCCTTGCTGACTTCTTCTCCAGGCGACCGGTCAATCTGCTAGTGTACTCGGCTGTGCACGACGCATGTGCAAGGGGTTTTCGGTGGTTTGATTTTAATCCCAGCGGCGGATTTGAAGGTGTTCGCCAATTTAAGAGGAGTTTCGGAGCCGAAGAGCTAGCGTGTCCTGTAGTGCGGAAGGAAGGACCGGCATTGCGCCTATATCGGGCGCTTCCGCGTTTCTGGGGTTAGGCATGAATGGCACTTACTTAAGGACGATTGTTTTGATCAATCAAAGGGTTGAACAATACATTGGCTTGCCGCCCCAGGGCATCCTGTTCTTGGAAGCACTGACGTCGACCCGGCTGCCGCAGGACGCCCGATTTCAACACCCGCGCCCGGCCGCGCGTACGCCTTGAGTGAGTGCCGTTCGCATTAGGCATCATGATCGAGCAAAGCATAATCAGATTCCTAGAGACGGCTTTCTTGCGCTCGGTGCGGTTGAAGAACCTGTATCCACCGCTTTTTATCGTAGGGGCGCCCCGAAGTGGCACCACAGTCGTAACCCAGCATATTATCAACACTTTTGATGTTGGTTATTTTTCCAACCTGTCGAAAGCACACCCCAAAGCATGTGTCTCCTATGCATGGTGGGCGCGCCATTGCCACCGATTTTCTCCGTCATACGAAAATCGCTATGGCATCATTGACGGAGCTCACGCACCGAGCGACGGGTGGGATATATTTCACCGATGGTTCCCTAGATATGACCATGCGAAACCGGTTCGAGTAGATCGACTCTACGAACTGCGAAATATCGTGCGGATGCTCGAGATAATTTATGATGCTCCTTTCGCGAACAAGAATAACGCGAATTCGACCAGGATTCCCTACCTCGATGCGGTGTTCCCAACGGCGCTGTTCGTTGATGTGACTCGCGATATTTATGACACCGTATTTTCCATCATGCAAGGAAGGCGGCGTAATTCTATTGCACACGACCAATGGTGGGGCGCCGCGCCCCCGCAGTTCCAAAATCACCGTTTTGGAAGTGAGTTAGAGCGCGTAGTGCATCAAGTGTGGGGAGTGTCACGTTGTATAGACGGGGCGTTACAAAGGATTCCAAGCGCTCGCTGGATCACCGTCCCGTACGAAACCTTTTGCGAGGATCCTGGCAGACTGTTGGGATGGATTGGCCACCGTTACGCCTCCGCGGGGGTTTCGCTGCGTCGCAGGTCAGGCTCGGCACCCGTGCGCTTCGAACGTAGACGTCATGAATTCGAAGAGCGCTCTACCCTGGAACAGGAAATCGACGAGATAGTCAAGAATCTAGAGGCGCTGCAGTGATCCCAGACGCTCCCGTATTCGAACGAATAGCGCATTACTTTGGGTGCACTTATGCGGTGCCAGTCGGGAGTGGGACGGTTGGGTTGTGCGTGCTGCTTCGCGCTTTAGGAGCCGCTGGCCGCCGTGTCGCGATCCCAGCGCTAGCGTGCCCAAACGTTGCCGTGGCGGTGTGCGCGGCGGGCGCGAAGCCGGTATTGGTCGATATGTCGGAAGCAACCTACGATATGTCCATTGAAGCACTCGCGCGTACGCTCGACGATTCATTCTCTGCGGTTATCGTGATCGATGCTTTCGGGTTTCCTAGCGATGTGGCCGGTGCGCGAGAGGTGGCCAAACATTGGGGATGCGTTGTGATCGAGGACGCTTGCCAAGCCTATGGGGGCAGCGTGGGTGGCACAGCGCTGGGAGCGCGTGGCGACGTGGGTGTCGTTAGCTTCGGATACGCCAAGCCCTTGGAGCTCGGCGGAGGCGGCGCCATTGTTACTGATGACGACGCGCTTGCGGAGAGAGTCCGACAAGCGATGCCGCCGCGCAAGCGAAGATTGCGCAGCACCATCAAGAACAAAATGGCGGTTCTCTTGATGAAAAGGGGCCGCTATGCTGCGATGATTGCACGGGACGCGCACTTCCGCCTGTTGCACTACGAATTTCCGCGCCGTGAAATGCTAGTCCTCGAACACACATGGGATCGGTGGATTAGGGCAACCGCCAGGATGCGTGCTGACCTACATGCGGCCGGGGCCTACCTGGCGTCCATGCATGAAGTTGAACCATTTGCTTATACAGGACGGGATTGGTTGCCGTGGCGTTACAGCTTCAAAATCGCTGGAAACAGCGACGCGGAGGCGTTTCGTCGCGCCTTAGCAGGATATGGGGTGCAAAGCTCGCGGTTATATCGCCCTGTCACTGAATGTCTCGCCGTCGAGGTTCGCCGCCCTATCGCGAATGCGTTCGCGCTCGCCGATCGAACGGTGAATCTAATTCATCGGAGCACGGTGGAAGATGCAGCTCGTTTGCGCGAATCGCTCGGACGCGCTTCCGGCCTTCTGAAAGGATGATCGCGAACTGCACCCGAGCCCTCGCTTAGTGATTTGACGCGACGAAGAGATAAGAGGGGGGATGTCCTAGGTATGACCTGCGTTATGTACAATACGTGGAGCCGGGCCAGGCAAGGAGTCGAGCGGGCATGTTGTGCTGTGTATGTACTGAGAAATCTTTGAATGTATTCAAGAACCGGTACGTTGCCAACCCATGATTCAAGGATGAACAATTAATATCGCTTGAAAGAAAAACTGTGAAAATACGTTCGGAGAAGCTCCTTCTCTCGCCACCAGGCAATACTAGAGTAGACGAGAACTCCCACAGGTATCCCGAAAACGATGCGTAACAGGGGGGAGGCCGAACGGAGCCATAAGTCGTCGACGATACTGACGGCGAGGCCCATGACGAGCGCGGCGGGCAAAGACGTGGAGAACGCCCGGAGGAACTCACTCGCGGGCTGGCCGATCAGCCACCGCCGGACGCGAATCCCGATGGGGAACAGAATGAGACCGGTCACCAGGCAGAGTGCCCATGCCACGCCCTGGACGCCGTAGCGGGCGCCGAACCAGATCGCGGGGGCATAGAGCGCCAATCTCAGGGCGTTGACATAGAAGCCGATATCGGCGCGCCCTTTGGCGATCAGGAGCCCCCCGAACAGGTTGCCGATGCTGTAAAGGGCCCCGAGTGGGACCAGCGTGGCCAGCACGGGCCCTGCGGCGCCCCAGCTCGGACCTAGGAACGTCCGCGTCAACGGATCTGCCAGGACCCCTATTCCCACGTAGGTCGGGAGAGTCACCAGCGAGACGATCCGGGTTACTTCCACGTAGCCACGGCGCAACTTCTCGTCATCCAGCCTGATTTTCGCGAACGCCGACACGCTCACGCGCGCCACGATGGGGCTAAGCAGCCGATAAGGGGCGCGCATGATCTGAGAGGCGACCTGGTACACGCCTAGAAGATCGGCATTGAGAAGGATGCCGATGAGAAACTTGTCGAGGTCCCGGGAGGCTTGGTTGAGGCCGCGCTCTCCCAGCTGGAACAGCCCGAAGCGGACGTAGCCCCGGAGATCGCGCCGGTCGAAATGGAGGGCCGGCGGCCATTGCCTGATCCCGATTGCCAGGAGTCCGGCGGCCTGCATGCCCGCCGAAGTGAGCTGGCCCCAAACGATCGAATAAGCGCCTTGGTCGAGGAGCGCGGCCGTGGCCAGCGCGGTCGCCAGCCCAGCGGTCCGAGAGGCGATCTCCATGATCGACAGTGCCTTGAAGAGGAATTCCCGCTGCAACAGGATTCGGAACTGCTGCCCAATCGGCGTCACTAGAAGACTCAGGGCGGCGATGAGCAAGATCCCCTGCACCCTGGGCTCGCCGTAGAGCCGGCTGATCCAGGGGGTGGCGAGGACGACGATCAGGAACAGCCCCAACCCGGCGACGAGGTTTGTCCAATAGAGGGTCGAGAGGATGCGCCGGTCATTGTCTCCGCGGTAGATCAGGGCGTTGCTGAAGCCCATGTCGGCATAGGCCTGAGCGAATCCAACGACGACCGAAGCCATGGCCGCCAGCCCGAAGTCGGCCGGGCTCAGCAGGCGCGCCAGCAGGGCCACCTGGATCAGCTGAACAAGGGCGGCGAACCCGCCCGAAACGGCCGTCCATTGAATAGAGCGCGCGGCGGTTCTTCGCAGAGAACTCACCGTGGTGGCGGTCCCGTGGGCGGACAGTCATTCGCGTGAACGGTTTCGCCGAGGGACTGCCTCACATTAGTTTCGCGGAAGAATCGCTCGCTGCCGCAGCCTGCTGGGGTTTTCGGGCGACAAGCAAGTGCATCCAGGTGAACCCGGCCCAGCCCGCGTGAATCCGCTGGTCCAGCCGATCCATGGGGCCCATGACCAGGTTGTTGAGTGCGACCAGCCCCTTTGCCAGCGTCGGGAGGCGCCGCCCCAAGATGGCGGCGAGGTAGTAGCTCCACTCGCTGCCCACGGTGAGCCAGAAGCCGGAGAGGGGTTGCAGCTCGACGATCTCCCAGCCCGCAGTTTGGAACAAATGGCTCAGCCCGAAACGACTGAAGCGGTAGAAGTCCCGGGGTGCTTCGTGCAGGTGCCAGAGGAAGGGCGCTGTGTAGATGGCGTAACCGCCGGGCCGGAGCACACGCAAGGCCTCGCGTACTGCCGTCGCGGGCTCCTCGAGGTGCTCCAGCACCGCGGTACATAGGACCGAGTCGAAGGAGTCGTCGGGCTGGGGGATCTCGTAAGCCGTTCCGACGATGTCCACGGCGCTTCTGTCGTGCAGACTGCCCTCGTGATCCAGCCCGACATACTCTGTCACCAGATCTCCGAGCAGGTCCTGCTTCCACTTGGCACCGCATCCGATATCCAGCAAGCGGCCCGAGAGGTACGCCTCACCATATTCACGAACAGCCTTTCCCGCTGTCCGACCGACAGCGCAGGAAGGGCTGGTCAGAGGGTAGCGCGCAAAATAGCGCTTTACGGTAGCTTGTCTATTCATGCAGTAATCTGGGCCAGAGACTCTCTCGGAACAACAGTCCCATGGATGCCCGGGTGGACTCCGCCGCAGTGCGCACGACCAAGCTCAATTGGCCGCCTGCGTGGCCCCCTCGGACGGAACGTGCCCAAGGTTCGGTCGCCGGAGCTATTGGACGGCTGAGGTCTCCATGTCCTCCGGTAAGCGGCGATATACCGGAGCGTCGGCGTCTCCGGCGGCTATCATGCGGTCTTCGATGGTCCGGGCGACCCGGACGACGCTGTTAGGGCCGACCCAGGAATCCTGCCCGATGGTTGAGCCCGGCAGCACCATGACATTGGAGGCGATCCCCGCACAGTCTTTGAAGGTCACCGATCCTTGGAGCACACACAGGGACTCCGGATCCGCTCCACTCGAATACTTGTACAGGAAGCCGGGGCGGGTCCCCTTGTAATGATAAATCTCCGAGAGCACGATAGCCCGCGGTCCAAGGGCGCTCTCGCGCCCGAGGAACACGCCTCCATGCCCCAGGATGATCGCCCCCAAAGCGATGTTGCTTCTGTCGCCGATGATGACGGTGCGGCGTTCGTCGTGGCGGTCCCTCGCTTCGGCGCAGAGTATGTCGCGTGTCTCGGCCGAATTGGGCGGTCCTGTCCATATGATCACGTTCTCGCGCAACATCTCATCGTCTCCGATCTCGATCCGCGCCAGGCTGCTGAGCTGCAGCCCGGGCTTCACGACCAGCTTCTGGTCGCAGCGCTTGAAGCGCCGAGGGATCATACCAGAACCGCAGCAGTATGCCTTCCTCTCCCGGCATGTAGACCAAGAGGGTCATGAAAGTCGAGCGAGGTAGGCGCCCGAGAAGCCGGAAGAATGTTCGCCCCCTTAGCCGCTCCCGCTGCTGTGTGCCTTGAAATAGGCGCGCATCACCTTCACGGTATTCGGTATTACGCCGAGCCGCACCTTCGTCCGGGCCCCTTGCGTACTTCCAAGAGGAGGGGAGCCTGCATGTGACGGTGTTACCGTTATCTCCACGCCCCTTGTTAACACAGAGAAAGTGGCACGATCTGCATTCCGTCTTCCTCGCTGGCGGGGCGCGGCACTAGCCCCGGTGCCCTCCCAGCGCGGCCCGTACCGATACTAGCACGTCCGAGACGTCGTCGTCGGAGAGCTTCGGGGAAAGGGGTAGGCTGACCGTCCGGCGGCCGATGTCCTGCGCGTTGGGAAACGCCGCCGGCTGCCACCCGAATCGCTCCTGATAGTGGGGGTGTTCGGGGATGCTCAGGTAATGGACCCCGACGCCGATCTTGGCTTGGGTCATCGCCTCGAGAAAAGCGTCTCGCGACATCCCGCACCGCTCTTCGTCCAAGAGAATTGTGTACAGGTGATACGCGTGCCGGGTATCGGGCTCCGGCTCGGCGGGGTGCGCGATGGGGAGGTCAGCAAGCTCTCGCTGGTATCGCGCCCAGATGGCCCGGCGCCTCTGCCAATTTGACTCGACACGCTTGAGCTGGTGGATCCCGATCGCGGCCTGAATATCCATCATGTTGTATTTGAACCCGCACTCCGTGACGTAGTAGTGCTTGTAGCCGGTGTCGCCGAATCGGCTCCAGGCGTCCTTCGACATGCCGTGCAGAGCGAGCACCTTGATGCGGGCGAGATCCTCCTCGTTGCGGGCGAGGACCATGCCGCCCTCGCCGGTAACGATGTTCTTGGTCACATAGAAGGAGAAACAGCCGAAGGCGCCGAAGGTTCCGGCCGTGCGGCCCCTGTACTCAGTCTCGATGGCGTGGGCACAGTCCTCGATAACCTTGAGCCGGTGGCGCTCGGCGATGTCCAGGATCGCGTCCATGTCGCAGGGACGGCCGGCAAAGTGTACCGGCACGATAGCTCGGGTGCGCGGGCCAATGCGCCGCGCGATGTCGTCCGGGTCGATGTTCATGGTGCGTGGGTCGACGTCCGCGAGCACCGGCGTCGCCCCGGTGTGGATGATGGCGTTCACCGTGGCGCAAAAGGTCAGCGCCGTGGTGATGACCTCGTCACCGCGTCCAAGGCCCGCTGCCAGCATGCTGAGATGTAGGGCGGCGGTGCAGGAATTGACTGCTGCGGCGTGGGGTGTCCCCTTGTAGCGGCCGAAGTCCGCCTCGAACCGGGCGACCTTAGGGCCCGTGCCCAGCCACCCGGAGTGCATCGAGTCGACGACCTCCTGGATCTCGTCTTCTTCGATGGCGGGAGAGCCAAAGACGAGGAAAGACTTCCGGGTGGGAGGCGGCTGATTTCTCATTGCTGACCTTGTCGACTCGGGTGAGAGATGAGGCCGTGAGCCCTTTCGGCCAGGCGCTCATTGTCGGCTCGCTACTGGTCGCTCATCGACCGTTAAGAACGTCTAGGTAGGTACGCCCGAGGGCCTTCGCATTCTGCCTTATGTCGTGGTGGGACTCCACATGTTTTCTTGTCGCTGCAGCGAAGCGATCGTACTCCTCCTGTCCCATCTCGCAAGAGCGGCGGATGTGGGCGGCGGTGCCCGCAACATCCCGCTCGCCTGCCAGGAGTCCGGTCCGCTCGTGGACGACCTCACCCCCGGAATGTCGCAGTGGGTCATGGCGATCACGTCGGACATGGTGGCGATCCGAACGAGCCGCAGCTCGCCGGGACGCTTTTCCCTCGCGACGGGTTAGATGCTCGCGCTGCGTACCGCCAGGCCCGAGACCCCGATCTTTTCCCGCGGGCAGCCCTGTCGCTCCAACAACCCGGCGCCGTGCGTCCCTTCGCACAGGAAGAGCAGGGTAGCCGGCTCATAGCGGAGGTTGGCTTGTCGACTGCCGCGCACGTCTCGCCGGCCGTTGTGCGGAGCGG
>Ga0210096_1000200_pt1 | contig 22649 bp, 19 predicted proteins | sample China_Galinas_PW_4_FD_184864 | JGI IMG/M metagenome (GOLD analysis project Ga0210096, IMG submission 184864) | Wetland microbial communities from San Francisco Bay, California, USA, that impact long-term carbon sequestration - China_Galinas_PWA_D2... | ecosystem: Environmental > Aquatic > Marine...
TACGATAATTCGCGCGCGTTGGGCAATCTGCTGCGTTGTCGTTCGTTTCTTGATGATCTTGTCCAGGGCAATGCGATCTTGTTCCGCTAGCTCGATGGGGTATTTGGGTCCGCGCATTCGGTGTCTTCCTGAGTTGCTGAGAATGTCCCATCGAAGATTCTCATACTTCAGCGGATTTGCCCAGCTTTTTCTCACCTACTTGCACGGCGCTGTACTAGGACTACGCATTCACGCTTCGCTCCTTGGCGCGTAGCGTCTGAACGGTATCTTCGTGGAATAAACGATATCCCGGCCGGTATAGAAGTGTAGATGCGTAACCTGGCCGGAGGAGGCAAAAGAGAGATGGCAAAAATGATCGCTGAAGATTTTAGGCTAAAACTATCTACCCGTTGGGGCAAGGCGTCCCTGAAGTGTAACGGGCGCTGGATGGCCCTTTTCCTGATGCCTTTCATTGTGTTGTTGATAGTGCTCCCGATCTGGCTTCTGGCTAAGTAACGTAGATGCAATTCCAAGACGGTCAGCGTTTTCCCGGAGCCACGCAGGCCGCGGACGGCGAGCACCGGGGAGGCCGACAGGAGGTCTTGAAACCGCTCCTCGCCGCTGTCGTCCACGATGATCGCATCCCGCGCGTGTCGGTCGAGAAAGCGTCCTACCGAGTCGTGCCGGGCCACCCCGTGCCGTACTCGGGTCCAGGGATCTCCGAGCCAGTCGTCCCGGTTGCAGAAATGCTCGGCATACGAGCCCGAGAAAAGACCGGCGACAATGTCCGGCACGTGGCGCAGGCGCGCGTCGAGAAAGTTCCGATCCCAGAAGCCGATGTCGATCCCGGTACGCTGACAGAACGCATCCCTAAAATCCATCCACTTCTTTCCCCATCCACTGTCATCCAGAGGGTGAGGACAACAATAAACGAAAGCATTAGGCCGAGGGAGGTCGGCCTCGTCGAGCCATTCTGCCTCGAATTTCACGACTGCCTCGCGCACCTGAGTCCATCCCGGTGCCTCGGCGATGTCCTTGCACTGGTAGAGAGTCTGGATGGCACCGGCCTCAACCACTATGTCGACTCCGTAGTCCCTCTGTCCGCTGCGGCCGAAGAAGCGGGGCGTATGTCCTTCGGCGACCAGCAGCCCCGGTTGTCCGTGGAGAAATACTCCTGCGCCATGTCCGGCAGGCTGGCGCCCCCGACCCAATCGCGCACCATTCGGGCCAGGAGGTCGCCGTCGCGGCCGCAACCGCCGGTGGCGGCTTCCAAATTCTGGTGCAGCTCGGGGACTTCCAACAGCACGCCCATCAGTCGTTGCAGGGGGCGAATATCGGTACCGAACAAGCTATCCGGTGCCCAGACATCCTCCTTGATTCGCTCCTCGCGCAATCGGCTCAGAGTCAGGCCGATGGTCTCCCAGGAAAAGCCGGTGCTGTCCACCAGCTTGAGTCCTTCCTTGCCGGCCAGGCGTGCCCCGTATCGCAGCACCCCGTCCAGCAACTGTCTGGCCCAGACGCTATGGGTGCGGCGCAGGGCCTCGAAACCGAGGGTACCGCGCAGGACGCGCTCGATCTCGTTGGCGAAGCGATCCGGATCGCCGATCTGCCGGTACGTGTGGACCAGGTATTGGAGGAAGGCGGACCATTCAGGGCGGTGGAACAGGCGGTTCAATTCCAAAGGTGCGCCATTGGCCATCGCCTGCTGGACCATGGCGATGAGGGTGGAATTGAGTGCACTGACCTGCCGGCCGACGAAACCGCGCAGCAGAGAGGCCCTGGCGTCATCGGTTGCCGCCAGCGCAACGATCCCGACACTGCCCTGGTCCACACGGCCGGCGCGGCCCGCCAGGTTCCAGAAATCCGCGGGCGGCATATCCTCGCCGTAGGGGTATTGGTGGGCGGCCAGTCCCACGCCCGACACGGGAAAATTCACCCCTTGGGCGACAGTGGTGGTCGCCACCAGCACCCGAATTCGCTCCTCTCCGAGGAGCCATTCCATCAGGGCCTTGGCTTCGTCGGGGAGTCCGGCGTGATGGACGCCGACGCCAGGGTGCGGCGTTGTGGCGGCAGCATCTCGAAGATGGGGCGTCCGTGTCGCTGACCTCGACCATGTCCAACCACCTCCTCCACGAATCGGCTGACACGCGAGTTGACGGCCCGCGTCACAGTCCAGATGCTGTTGTCCACCATCTGGGCGGCTGTCCGCCGCAACAAACGCGTCAGCGTGTGCAATTCCAGCAGCTCGGCCCGCTCGCAGGCGGTCAGGGCGCGGTCGAATTGCCCTCCCAGTTGCTCGCGCACGTCGAACCCCCCATCCACTTCGCCCTGGGTGGTGTAGATGGTCAGGATCTCTGCGGCCTTGGCCAGGTGGTACAGGCACACCAGCTCCCACGCATCGGTGCGGGCGCTGCTGTTCCTCGTTGCCAGGTAGCGTGCCTCGTGCTCCTGCTGCGCCCGGCGCAGGTCCAGGACCCGTTGTTGGGCCTCCTCCAGGTCGCGCCAGCCGTCCTTGCGCAGAACGCGCAGCCAGGCGTCCGATATCGCTGCCAGCACGCGCTCTATCCAGGAATCGGATGTGAGCGGCAGCGCTCGCCAGGGCGACTCCCGCAGGATTCGCTCCGCATCGGCTCCCCGCTCGCCCAGCACGGCCAGGCAGGCAAGGCGAAGACAGTGGGTGGCGTTGTCCTGGGGATCTGCCGGGCGGGCAATCACGCGGAGGATCGCGAAGGCATCGGCAGCGGCGCGGCGCATGGTGTCCAGGCCGTCCTCCTGGTCCATCGCATCCAGGACCGCAAGCTCGAGTCCGTCTGCTACGAACCGGAGATCCTGGTCCGTTATAGCGCCTTCCCTTGAGCCTGTTGCGAGTGCCTCGCGAAGCAGGCGGCGCGACACCTCGGTACGGGCACCTTCGAGGCGCTCAGGGCCGAGGCTGTCGAGGATCCAAGCGCTCATGGGGAAGCACCCATGGCCAATCGGGGCCATCGATCGATGGGCTCGGGTAGATACCACGCCTGGAGCACGGCGGTGGTAGGGGCGTCGATACTCCTGGCCAACGCAGCGGACCTTGATTGAAGATCCTTATCGGTTGGCGCGGTGTCTCTTATGAGCACGCCGAATAGGACCATGAGCTTGCCGCCGCTTGCGAGGTAATGCGTTACGGCTTCCTGGTACATCGGCCATGGCTCAGTTCCCTTGCAACGTGCGTGCAGCCAGCTGAGCAGGCTTCGCGGTTGACGCGCAGATCTTGGGCCAGCTGGTCGAGCTGGTGGATCATCCCGCTGCGGCCGGAGAGCACGTTTGGTGGAGCATCACGATCGGACGAGGTCTTTACCTCGCCGAGCACAAGATAGACGGTTCCCGCTGTGCGCACGAAACCTACGAGGTCGGCGCCGGGAAGGCTGGCCCGGGGGGTACGTTTGTCGCGCTCGGAATTCCAAGGCCAAAGGATGCCCGAGACATCGGCTAGCAGGCATTCCGCCAGAGCTTCGCCGACCTCCCAGGGGCTCGGATCGACGGTTGCGGCAAGCCATTGCGAGAGTGCATCGGACGCCATGTCGGTGGTGGCCAAGACGCGCAAATCGGACTCGAAGACCTCAGTGGGCGACGTATCGCGGAGACGCTCTCGGACCGGCCCGGAAAGATAGAGTCGAAAGGCGTCGGCATCGTCGATGCAGTGACCAGCAAGGGTCACGGACCCTTCGGTGGACGAGTACTCGATGCGATACGTGGGTCTGGACAAAAAAGAACTCCCTTCTGCATGAAAGACCTATCCCCTGTGGAAAACATCCATTCAGCCTGCGTCCGCCCGTTCCACATCATCACGACCGCTAGGCAGCTCTGGGCGGACATCCGGCCAGCGCTAAGGGCAGGGGACAGGCCGAGTCTTCGTTGCCACTTTGGAGATACCCGGGCTCGTGCGCGGGTGCCATGGCACGATTCTCAATGGGCAGCGGCGAATAGCTTTTCCATGGCCGCGTTAGGCCTCTCTTCAGAATCCAGACGGGCAAGAATTCGCGCCCCCGAGTCGCCGTCCACGAGCAGGCGGGCAGGGATCACAACTTCTCGGGCAACTCGCTGAGGGCCTGGAGCTGGTGCAGCAAGGCCCGCTCGATCCGGCTGATCCTGCCGCACCGTCTTGATGCCCTCTGGTGGAAGCGCCATACTCATCATGGTCTTGACCATCACACCTCCTCCGGCAATCTCGCCGGTACGGGAGCGAAATCATGCGCACATCCCGAGGCGAGGCCCCTGATCCGAAGCTCGAGGCGGCCCTGCAATACGGCTACAGCCTCCATCTGGAGGGCCCTTGGGAGACTAATGGGCAAGGACAGATCATCGTGAATCCACCCATCGGTCTCACCCACGCGAAGCGCGCGGATCGTCTCATTGTCGGAATCCGGGCTCGGCTCCCAGGCTGGCAGGTGTGGCCGGAGGTCGGTGTCCATACGTCGGACGGCGTGAAGGCCCCGGACCTGGCAGTCGCAGCCCCCGGCTTCGGGGAGGAAACCGACTCCCACGGTTTTCTGCTGAACTCACCCACCATCTGCGTGGAGATCATGTCCCCGTCCAACAGCTGGGACGAAATGCGCCACAAGATCCGGCTCTATCTGGAGGCTGGGGCAGCGGAGGTGTGGATCTGCGACGGCGAAGGACGGCTGCATTTCTTCACCACCGGTGGCGAGCAGGCAAATTCGTCCCTGGCACCCACCATGGAGTCGCAGACGGACTGAATCCGGCCATCGATTGGGCAGCGCACCGAGCACGGCTAGCAAGCCTTCCTGCCGGGGGCGGGATAATCTCGCCTGGATCTGGATTCACAGGCGGGACCCCACGACGAGCCGTACACGCCCTTGAGCAGTTCCATAGCCCACGCCTTACCGGCATGGCCGAGCACGGCTGCATGGCGAGATTTTCGCTGTCGAAGATGGTCAAGCGGTTCTGGCCGCCCCTCAGATCCCCAGCTCGAGCCGCGCTGGCACCTCCCTTTTCGCGGCGGTAACCGGCTCCACGTCCGCGGTGGTGACGCGAGAAGGATCCAGACCACCCTCTGCGGTCAGCACATCTACGACCGCCGCGGCGCGCCGCTCGGCCAGCGCCTGGAGTTCGGCGTCGGGGCGCGGCGTCTGCTCGACCATGTAGGCGAACAGGCCCTGGTAGAATTCCAGGTCTTCGCTCGCCCGACCAATCAATGCCAGGGCGAAGTTCACCCGCTTGGCCTCGCGTCCGGTGCGCTGCTCGAAGGCCGCCTGGAACTCGCCGACGGCCTTGTCACCACCGAGCTCGTCTGCGAGCTTCTCCAACGCACGCTGGGTCTTGGCGTCGTCAAAGGGCACGGGGCCCGGGTCCTCGCCGTCGGCGAGGGCCACGTCGAGCTTGCGTGCCAGGGCCAGGCGAAGATTCAGGTCCTTGATGGCCTCCCCGTCGACCACCGGGTCGAAGCCAGTGAGCACCGTCAGCTTGAGCTGGGGACGCTCGGTCAGTGCCTTGGCCATGGCGTCGAGCTTCTCCCGCTCGGGGGGCGCCAGCTCGGCCGATCCCGGGGCGAACGCCAGGGACGCGAGCTCTTCCGCGTCAGCGCCGAGGATCGAACCGAGGGCACGGAAGGGGGCAGTCACCACCTTTCCGATCAGATTGGCAATGGCCTGGCCGATAATGTGGCCGAAGCTGAACTCGGGGCTGTCCATATTCCCGCTCACGGGCACCGCGACGTCGATCTTGCCCTCGCTGTCGGTGAGCAGGGCGATCGCCAGATCCAGCGGCAGGTTGGCGGCCCGGTCGCTCTTCACCAAGTCACCCAGGGTGAATTCCCTCAAGACCACCTTGTTGGCACCGGACAGGGCGCCCCTGTTGAGCTTGTATTCGAGATCGAGATCGAGCTTGCCCGAAGCGATGGAGCGGCCGGCAAAGGTGGCGCTGTAGGGCGAGAGCGAGGACATGGCCACGTTACGGAAGGCCACCTTGATGTCGGTGAACCGTGTCGGGTCCGAGGGCAGCAGGCTGCCGCCCACCTTGGCCTGTCCGTACCTGTCGACCTGGCCGGCGAGCTTGAGGGTGGCCCGAACCTTGGGATCGGTCGAGATGCCGCTGACCGAGCCTGCGAATCGATGTATCCGCGCCTTGAACGGAAACACCAGGCTGAGATCGGCAAAGTCCACGGTGCCCCTGTCGACCCTCACCCGCTCGATCGCGACGGGAAACCCAGGGGAAGACTCCTTGGACGCCGTGGCCGACGGCTCGGCGGGCGCGACGGGTCGCATCACCTTCGCGAGATTCACCGTCTGGTCCTTGAAGACGATGATCTTCGCCCCCGGCTGCTGGAGGCGGACCTCCTTGATCGCCAGCTTGTCGGGGCCGAGTCCGAAGTCGATGCCCTTGACCTGCAGCGCCTTCCACTCGAGCAGGCGATCACCGGTATCGGCCTCGTTCAGCAGCAGATTCTCCACAGCCACCGCGCCCTGCGCTTTCAACGGGGGCTGGCCCTCCGCCCCCGAATAGGCGATGCGGGCATCGCCCGACAGGCTGCCGGACTCCAGGGTCAGGGTCGTGAATTTGCCGACGAGGGGCGCCAGGGGCGAGAGCGCAATACTTTCCAGCTTCACCTGGGCATCGGCGGTGCTCCCGGTCGATGACGCCTTGCCCGACACCGCGACATGCCCCCCTTGCCGGACGTCCAGGCCCAGCTCGTAGGCGATCGGGGTCTCGCCGTCGTTGCGGATATCCTTCAGCGAAGCCGTCACCTTTTCCAGGTCGTAGGACACGGCGGGCTCGGTCATCTCGTCGCGAAACCCGAGGGCGAAGCCCGACAGGCTCAGCCGGTCGAGGCCGAAACGCCAGGGACGGCCTTGGGCGGCTGCGGCCTTGCCCACCGCATCTACCTCCGTGTGGACCGCTCCACGATCCCGGGGACTGAGGGCCTGCAGCTCCGCGATGCCCCCGTCGACAGCCCTTGTCAGATGTGTGCTCCCGCCGCTCACCTCGATCAGCGGCAGCGAGATCTCCCTGTTGGTCAGATCGATACGCCCCTCCTTCAAGCCGATGTCGCTGAAGGTCAGCAAGGGCTCGGCGACATCCTTCTGTTTGACCGCGACCTGGTGCAGAGCCACACCCAGTCCGTCGATCGACAAGGCTGTCTCGCCCCCCAACTCTGCGGCGAGCGAGAGGTCAATGCCGACATCGCCCACGTCTCCCACCAGTGGGGTCTCTCGGCTGCCGTCGGTGTAGTGCAGTGCGATGCCATTCAGTCGAACTGCCTGGACCTTCACCTTCCAAGGGGCGCCGGGGGGAGTGGGCGGCGAGGCCGGGCTCCCGGCATCCGATGCGGGGGTAGCGGCGTCCGGGACCACCAGCGTCGACCAGTTGACCGAGCCGCCCGGGGAGACGGCCGCCGCGGCGCTGCCGCCCCGGATCAAGAACTCGGGCACGACCAGCTCGCGAGCGCCCAGGTCGAAGCGCGCCCCGGGGATCTCGACCTCGGACACCGCCAGGATGGGGGAGGCCCCACCCCGCTCGCTCAGCGAGAGTCCTTGCAGGCTTAGACGAATGGGCTCGACGGCGAAGCTTGTCTGCCCGTCGGAATAGGCGAACCGGTAGCCGATCTGGGCATCCAGCTTGCCCGCGGGCTCCGCGAGTCGTAGGCGGTCCTGGAAGAACTGCCAGGCCGTGGATACCCGGAAGCCTTCCACATGGACGGTGCCGTTGGAGGCGACCGGCTCCAGGGAGATCTCGCCCTGCCAGCTCAGGCTGCCCCCGTCGGGCAGGCTGGCGGTCACCCCGTAGGGGCCGCGTCGCTCCGGTAGGGTCGAGATATCCGAGAACTGCAGGTCGATGGGCTCTATGATGGTGCCGGCAGGCGTCGGATTCGAGCGGTCCGTGAAGCTGACGGCCCCGTCGGCCAGCGAAGCCCGCTCGATGATCATCCGTGTCGGCTCGGAAGGCTTGGCGGCCTGCTCGGGGAGCGGCTCCCCTTTCGGGATCTCGTCGGCGATACGCGCGAGATTGAGCAGCCCGTCCGGGTCCACCAGGAGATCCAGCCTCAGGCCCTCCAGACGAATATCGGCGAAGGTCCAGGCCCATCGAAACAGGCTCTTGGCCTCGAAATCCACGAAGAACCGGTGGAAGGCGGCGATGGGTGCGCCGTCGTTCTCCGAAAACGAAAAGTCCTTCGCCTCGAAGGTGAGCAGAAAGGGGTTGACGCGCACCTCGCCGATGCGGGCGTGCCGGTGCAGCTGCTCCGTAGCCAGCTTTGGGACGAAATGGCGGACCAGGTAGGGGGCCAGGAGGAAGCCGGCCGCCGCGTAGAGCCCCAGCACCAGCACCGTGGTGACCAGCCATCGATTGAGCAGCCAGCGCCGCCATCCGGGCTGGGACCTCTGCGCCTGGCCGACCTGCTGCGAATCACCTGTTGGCATGGCTCCGTCTGCTCCCCGCCGAGGGCCCGAGGGCCGTTCTTTTCAGGTTACTACATGGGCGGGGTTTAAGGGCTGCGGCAAGAAGTAAATGTCTCGAGATTGCGAAGGGTGAGCTGCACAGCAGCAAACGGCTTGGGCAGGAGGCCCAAGACCGGTGCCCAAACGGAGCATGCAAAGCTCAGCGCCGGGAGGCCCCGGATTCAAGGCGCGGCAGAGGGCACATAGCAAGGACGATGTAACCCTTGCGGCAACGCCGAAGCCGGGGCCAGAGACCAGCAAGATGGGACATCTATTTCTTGCCGCAGCCCTAAGTGCATCCCCACCGAAAATCCGTATGCGACCGGGTATAAAATGCGCCAATGGACGTCTCCTACATTCTCCAAGACCTCAACGCCACCCAGAGGGAAGCGGTGACCGCCCCCCCCGGCAGCACCCTGGTGCTGGCGGGGGCGGGCTCGGGCAAGACCCGGGTGCTGGTCCATCGCATCGCCTGGCTTCTCCAGGTGGACGGCGCCTCAACCTGGTCGATTCTGGCGGTGACCTTCACCAACAAGGCGGCACGGGAGCTGCGCCATCGCATCGAGCATCTGCTGGGTACCCCGGCGGGCGGCCTGTGGGTGGGCACCTTCCACGGCCTGGCCCACCGTCTGCTCCGCTCCCACTGGCAGGACGCGGGACTGCCCCAGGGCTTCCAGATCCTGGACTCGGACGACCAGCTGCGTCTGATCAAGCGCCTGCTCAAAGAGCTGAACATCGACGAGTCCCGCTGGCCGCCACGCCAGGTCCAGTGGTTCATCAACAGCCAGAAGGACGAGGGCCGGCGATCAGAGCACCTGGACGACGGCGGCGACCACTACCAGCGCAGGATGATCGAGTTCTATGGGGCTTACCAGGCGGCCTGCCGCCGGGCCGGGCTGGTGGACTTCGCCGAGCTGCTACTCGCCGCCCTGGAGCTGTGGCGAGACCGGCCCGGCATCCTCGACCACTATCGGCGCCGCTTCGCCCATATCCTGGTGGACGAGTTCCAGGACACCAATGCCATCCAATACGCCTGGCTGCGCCTGCTCGCAGGGGACCGGGACAATCTATTCGTAGTGGGCGACGACGACCAGTCCATCTACGGCTGGCGGGGTGCTCGGGTGGAGAACATGCAGGACTTTCGTGCCCACTTTCCCGCCGCCCGGCTGGTCCGCCTGGAGCAGAACTACCGGTCGACCGGCAACATCCTGGCCGCCGCCAATGCAGTGATCGCCCACAATCCCGAGCGCCTGGGTAAGAACCTCTGGACCCAGGGCGCCGAGGGCGAGCTGCTGCGGGTTTACGCGGCCTTCAACGAGGTAGAGGAGGCCCGCTTCGTGGTGGAGCGTATCCGCAGCTTCGTCGAGAACGGCCACAGGCGCAGCGAGTGCGCCCTGCTCTACCGCACCACCGCCCAGTCCCGGCAGCTGGAGGAGGCGCTGCTCCAGATGGGCATCCCCTATCGCGTCTACGGTGGCCTGCGATTCTTCGAGCGGGCAGAGATCAAGGATGCCCTGGCCTATCTGCGCCTGATCGCCAATCGCGGAGACGACGGCTCGTTCGAGCGCGCGGTCGCCCAGCCCCCCCGAGGGGTCGGGGCGCGCACGCTTGACGCGGTACGGGCCCACGCCCGGGAGTTCGGCTGCTCCCTTTGGCAAGCGAGCCGGGAGCTGGTCTCCGGGGGACGTATGACCGCGCGGGCAGCCAACGCCCTCGGGGGCTTTCTGGACCAGATCGACGAGCTGGCCGCCTCGGTGGCCGATCTGGACCTGGCCGACACCGTGGCCCAGGCAATCGCTCACAGCCGGCTGGAAGAGCATTTCCGCAAGGCAAGGGACGGCAAGGGCCAGGATCGGATCGAGAACCTCGGGGAGCTGGTCAACGCCGCCCGGCAGTTCGAGCAGGAGCATCCCGAGGCCGAGACCTATTTCGCGGAGGATCCCGCGCCCGAGCAAGCTGCCGCGCCCCCTCTGCTCTCGCCCCTGGATGCCTTTCTGGCCCACGCCGCCTTGGAAGCGGGGGAGGCCCAGGCGGGCGAGTGGGAGGACTGTGTGCAGCTGATGACCCTGCACTCGGCCAAGGGGCTGGAATTTCCCCTGGTATTCCTGGTCGGGCTGGAAGAGGGCCTCTTCCCCCACTCCATGTCTCTGGACGATCCCGCGCGGCTGGAGGAAGAGCGCCGACTCTGCTACGTGGGCATGACCCGCGCCATGGAGCAGCTGTATCTGACCTACGCCGAGAGCCGGCGGCTGCACGGGCGCGAGGAGCGTGGCTGGCCGTCGCGCTTCCTCCGGGAGATCCCGGCCCAGCGGGTGGAGGAGGTGCGTGCCCGGGCCTCGGTGTCCCTCCCCTACGGGGCCGGCTTCCGCTCGGGCCTGGCGACCGAGGGGGACTTCTTCCTGGGCCAGCGCGTCGCCCACCCCACCTTCGGCGAAGGGGTGGTGCTCAACGCAGAGGGTCAGGGCGCCACGGCCCGGGTGCAGGTCAATTTCGAGCAAGAGGGGATCAAGTGGCTGGTGCTCGCCTATGCGAACCTGCAGCCGGCCTGATCCCCGGCACGATCGCACACCAAGCCACCGCGAAGGCGTCCGACACGACCGACAACAGCAGGAGGGAAGACTAGATGCAGCGTAGAGATTTCGTCCGCTCCATGGGGGCTGGGTCCCTGGCCATCGGGGCCGGCCTGGCCTCGTCCGGGGCCTTCTCGGCCAAGCCCGAGCACAAGTGGAAGATGGTCACTACCTGGCCCAAGAACTTCCCCGGGCTCGGCACTGCCGCCAACAAGCTGGCCGAGCTGATCGGCCTCATGAGCGGGGGACGCATCCGGGTCAAGGTCTACGGGGCGAAGGAGCTGGTACCCGCCTTCGAGGTCTTCGACGCAGTTTCACGCGGTACTGCAGAGATGGGCCACGGGTCGGCCTACTACTGGAAAGGAAAGAACGAATCGGCCCAATTCTTCTCCACGGTGCCCTTCGGCCTGACCGCCCAGGAGATGAACGCCTGGGTGTATTTCGGCGGCGGCCTGGAGCTCTGGACCGAGCTCTATGACCGCTTCGGCCTGATCTCCGAGCCGGCGGGCAACACCGGCGTCCAGATGGGCGGCTGGTTCAACAAGGAGATCAACAGCCTGGCCGACCTCAAGGGACTGAAGATGCGCATCCCCGGCCTGGGAGGCGAGGTGCTGGAGCGGCTCGGTGCCACCCCGGTCAATCTCCCCGGCGGCGAGCTGTTCATCGCCCTGCAGACCGGGGCCATAGACGCCACCGAGTGGGTCGGCCCTTACAACGACCTCGCCTTCGGGCTCTACAAGGGCGGCCAAGTACTACTACCCCGGATTCCACGAGCCGGGCAGCATCCTGGAGGCCATGATCAACAAGAAGGCCTTCGAAGCCCTGCCCGACGACCTGCAGGCCATAGTGCGCTACGCCTGCCGCGCCGTGAACCAGGAGCTGCTCGCCGAGAACACCGCGCGCAATCCGGCGGCGCTCAAGACCCTGCTCAACCAGCACAAGGTGGATATGCGGGCCTACCCGAACGACGTGCTGGAGCAGCTGCGCACCCTCTCCGCCCAGGCGGTGGCCGAGCTGGCCAAGAAAGACGAATTCTCCCAACGGGTCTACGACTCCTACTCGCGGTTCCGTGAAGATGCCATGGCCTGGAGCCGGATCTCCGAGCTGGCCTACCTGAAAGCCCGTGAGACCAGCTGACGAAGGAAGCAGACGAGCATTTGCGTCGCCCAGGGATTTTCGGGAGGAGCGATACATGATGCACCGTTGGCGATGCGAAGCAGGACAGCGCAGCATTTCGCACAGCGCCGCTAGCGCGTGCGAGGGACGTGCATCGTGACCGAGAATCATTGTCCGACGGCTATCCCCCTCGGGCTCTATGTCCACCTGCCGTGGTGCCTGCGCAAGTGCCCCTACTGCGATTTCAACTCCCACCCCCTGGACGCGCGGGTGGACTTGGGGGGCTACGTCAGTGCACTGCTGGCCGATCTGGACATGGATCTCCCTTTGGTGAGGGAACGGCCGCTTGGCAGCATCTTCTTCGGCGGCGGCACCCCGAGCCTGCTGCCGGGGAGAGAGCTGCAGAGGCTGATGCGGGGCATCTCCGAGCGCCTCGAGCTCGCCCCTGATCTGGAGGTGACTCTGGAGGCCAACCCCGGCGCCTCGGATGTCGTATCCTTCGCAGCCTACCGGGAGGCGGGAGTCAACCGGCTCTCCATCGGTGTCCAGAGCTTCGATGCCGCCTGCCTGAAGGCCCTCGGGCGCGTCCACGGACCGGACGAGGCGATGGACGCCTTTCGGGCGGCCCGTCGCGCCGGGTTTTCCAATATCAATCTCGACCTCATGTTCGGGCTGCCGGGCCAGACCGAAGCGCGTGCTTCCGATGACCTGAAAGCCGCCCTGGATCTGGGGCCCGAGCACCTTTCCTATTATCAGCTGACACTGGAGCCCAACACCGCCTTCCGCCACTCCCCGCCCAGTCTTCCCCACGAGGACACGATCGCGGCCATTCAGACAGCGGGACAGGCTCGTCTGGCCTCGGCGGACCTGGGCCAATACGAGATCTCCGCCTACGCCCGGCCGGGGAATCGCTGCGGCCACAACCTGAACTACTGGGAATTCGGCGACTACGTGGGGGTAGGGGCGGGGGCCCATGGCAAGCTGACCCTGGGGCCCGGACGGGTCGTGCGGCGCTGGCGCCAACGCGATCCCGCCCGTTACCTGCGCAATGCGGGCACCGAAGCTGCCCTGGCCGGCGTGAGTCGGCAGGGCGACTCGGATCTCGCATTCGAGTTCGCACTCAACGCCCTGCGTCTCACCGAAGGCTTCCGCCTCCGTCGGTTCGAGAGCTGCACAGGATTGCCTCGTACATACCTAGCGACCCCCCTTGCAAAGGCGCTATCCAGAGGCCTGCTCCAACGGGAGGCCGACTGGATTCGCCCCACAGAGCTCGGGTTCCGTTTTCTAAATGACTTGTTGGGCCTCTTCCTCCCGGACGTCACGACACCCGCCGACACAGCCCTGGAATAAGCTCCCGCTTAGGCTAAGCTTCAGAGACTCCCTCGGTTCAGCCCGCCATGGTAACTGAGCCCAACCGCTCCGTGGCCTGCGCTGCCGCACCCTGGATATCCGCACCCGCAACGGAGCGGAATACCTCCGGATAGAGGGCGACACGGGCCAACGACGCGAGATCCGGCTGGACCCACTGACTCGTGTCCAAGCCGAGGTGGTCGGGGAAAGCCGAAACCACCCCAGGCGGGAACGTGAGCTAGCTCAAAGTTAGTTGATGCGCATTGACAGAGGCTGAGAGTAACCCAAAGGCTGTTGCGCACGGCAAGCAAGCTGGTCCAGATATTGCCGTATTCTCTGAAGAGCACGGCGGAGGTCCTGGAACGGCCTAAGCTGGCGGAAGAACATCATGAGCGTCGCAGGATTTCACAGACGCTGGTCGGTCCCCGTGCGGCAGTCTAGGGGCCGACGAGCCACGGGAACCCCCGAGTTCTCCGTGAACCGACTTCCGACCGCACAATGCTGGAGTCGGCATTGAAGGCTCGTCTCTAACGGGCGAATCCATGACCGAGAATCGCAATTTTCACGACAGCTTCACCGAATGGGCCGCACTCGCACGCGAGAATCCGAATGCCTTCGAAGCACTGCGAGCAGCCCGGGTCCGGGGCGTGATCGAGCGCGCCCCTGCGGCTCGGCGGCGTCGCCTCGAAGCGCTACAATGGCGCATCGACCAGGAGTGCACTCGGGCCGCAACTCCTCTGGAGGCAGCCCGCAGGCTTTCCGGGATGATGTGGGACAGCCTGCTCGGCTCTGGTGGCTTCCTTGAGAGCCTCCGAGGGTCTTGCCGTCGCCCGCCTCCCGGGTCGGCCGTACCCGGGACGGAAATCGACAAGGTCGTGGAGCTGCATCCCAGAAGACCGTGACGACGCCAACCCGCCCGCGTGTGGCAGCGCAGCACGTCCGCACCGAAGCCGTCCGATCGCCCCTGACCACATTCAAGGCATCCTGGTGAGTCGACAGGGATCTCCCCAACAGGCCGCGGGCGATAGCGCTCCGGGTCGCTGAACTGCAGGCTGTGGTGTTGCTCCAGGCTCGCGATGTCCGGCACGATGCGGTACATGGGCCCGTCTCGTGGGCCGTGGCAGAGCTTATGCGAGTCCCACCCTACCCCAGGAGCGCCGACCCTCCCACCCGCCTTGCTGACTCAGGCTCCCTCGGGCCAAGATCCTCGCAGCACTATCGATTACCTTGGGGCAGTTGGCGTCGGTAGGGACAGTTTAAGGGGGGACGTGGCAACGGGCTTGCAGGTCGCTCTGTTCTCTATCAAGGTTCATGCTCTCGTCCTACGCTCAGGCCTCTCGGACCTCGTCGACGCGAATCACAATGCATCCAGCCACCCGACGACTGAGGCCATGCGCGCCTTCGAAAACGCCGTTGACCTGCTGGTCGATCAGGCAATAACTGATCCGTCCAACCCTTGACCTATTTGTCCGCATTTCCAACGGGCGAGGAATCCTGGCGAGCCCACATGAGCAATCGCATACTCGGATCAGGTATCATGCGCACTGGCCGTCGCGGGGTTCCCCGGCGACGAACCGAGATTTCACCGATGCCGTCAAAGAATTTATCGAAAAAGCACTTAGTCATCGTGTCGCTCATCGCCTGTGGTTTACTCGCTGCCTCAGGATTGTTGATGGTCGTGTCACCGGAGTGGTCGGTACCCGTGTTGCTGACCGCGTCGCTGGGGACGATAGTGGCCTTTCAGCTGGTTACAATGAACGATATGCGCCATGAGCTGCGGCGAGTCGTCGCGCACAACTCGGACTGGCTGCGACGCCAGACCGAGGCGTACTTCCAGATCTACTCCACAATCCACCCGCGAATCCCGCTACCTAACCTCGATACCTGGGCTATATCTCCACATACGGCGGCCCATTTGGTTCGGATGGTCAAGACGAGACGACCCGCTCTCGTGCTTGAACTGGGCTCCGGAAGCTCGACCCTGATTACAGCATATTGCCTCGAGGAGAATGGCGCGGGACGTGTTGTTTCTGTCGATCACGATCAACACTATGCCGAACAGACCAGGAGGCAACTGGAAGAGCACGGCCTAGCCGGTACTGCGCAAGTGATTCACGCCCCATTGGCTCCTCTTGAAGCAGCCCGGACAAGCGGTGTCTGGTACGATCTGAATGCGTCGGACATGGTCAAAAGTATGGCGCCAGGCTCTGTGGACATGATACTCGTTGATGGTCCGCCGAACGAACTGCAGACATACGCTCGATATCCCGCAGTATTCGCTTTGATCGATCTGCTTCGGCCCAAAGGGTTTTTTCTCGTCGACGATTACGACGTGCCTGATGTAAAGGCGTGGGTCGCCGCGGCGGTACGGAACTATGACCTGAAGGTCGAATCCGTATCTGCGGACGACAGCTCGGTTGTGCTGGAAAAGAATTGAATCCTATCGTGTCCGGTTCAGACGCATTTGCGTCCGCGCCGACCGCCGAATAGGTCGGCGGGGTTCGAACATGGCCACAATACGAGCTTCCCTCGCGCTGTCCTTTGCAGAGAGGTACAGTGCGCTAATCATCCAATTGGCTGCCAGCTTGATCTTGGCGCGGCTTCTGACGCCCGAGGAGATAGGTGTATACTCGGTGGGTGTCGCGGTCGTCGGCCTGGCCCATACGTTGCGCGATTTTGGTATTTCCAATTACCTTATCCAGGAATCCGACCTGACCACCGATCGGATTCGAGCCGCGTTCACCTTGACTCTCGTCGTGGCCTGGCTCCTGGCTGCCCTGGTGTGGCTCTCCGCGCCTTTCGTGGCGGAGTTCTATCACGAGGACGGGATCGTCTCGGTGATGCACCTGCTTTCTTTCAACTTCATTCTCATCCCCTTCAGCTCGGTCACCGTCGCGCTGCTGCGCCGGGAGATGTGCTTTGGATCACTCTACCGAATCAATGTGCTCGCGACGCTATGCAACGCGTTGACGTCGGTAACTCTGGCCATCATGGGGGTCGGCTTTATCAGTCTGGCGTGGGGCGGAGTTGCCGGCGCGGTCGCGACTTTCGTGACGGCTACCGTGTTGCGGCCGGAGACAGCCACATCCGTTCCCTCATTGCGAGAGGGACGCCGGGTCTTTTCGGTCGGGAGCCGGTTGAGTGCCGCCTCTGTGATCCATGAATTGGGGTACGTCGCCCCGGCTCTTTTCATCGGGCGCATACTGGGCCCAGGTCCAGTCGCCTACTTCAGCCGAGCCAACGGGCTGGTCAGCATGTTCGATACCACCGTCATGGCCGGGATCCGAGCGGTGGTCCTGCCCTATTTCTCTGAAGAGCACCGTGTTGGCGGCCGATTAAGCAGCGTGTTTCTGCTCGCGGCCAGCTACGTCGTGTCGGTCGCATGGCCGCTGTTGGCGTTTACCAGCCTGCTCAGCTATCCCATCATCCGTGTCCTTTATGGCGACCAATGGGACTCTGCTGTGCCGGTCGCTCAGGTGCTTTGTGTCGCGTTTGCCTTTTCCGCGGTCATCAGTATGGCTTATTCGCTGATACTTGCCATGGGCGGAGTCCATACTTTGATGGTGGCGCAGATAACCCGAGAAGGCGTCAAGATTCTGTTGATTCTGGTCGGCACTATGTTCAGCCTTCAGGCCGTAGCCTGGGGCCTGTTGCTGGCCGAAGCCTTTGCCATGTTTATGTTCCTGGCGCTCGTCGGAAAGCGAACCGGCATCCGGTTTGTAGAGATGCGCCGGCCTTTCTATGACGGGATCGCGCTTACCGCGGTGTCTACTGCTTTCCCGGCATGGGTGGTCATCGCAATGCCACCCGAGAGCGGGAGCCTGGTTTTTCCTCTAGTTCTCTCGGCGCTCGGCGCAACTGCAGCATGGCTATCCGGGGTTTATCTGCTGAAGCTTCCGATTCGCACAGAAATCACCGGCCTCATACAACAGCTGTTGCGTGTCCTTCGTTCCGTAGACTGAGCAGCTTAACGGTATTGACTGAGTGCTAGGGTGTCAAGGCATTGGTAGCGCATCTGGCGGAGCGGTTCGGACTACCGTGTCCGTTCATCTAGGTGCCGAATCCGGTCTAGCGCGAAACGCTAGGCTTGGTCTCGCCGAGGCTGCTGTGCTACCCGATGTTTTCGAGCCCTCGGTATAGAGAGATGATTTCGCGTTCGGAGAGGGGGGTTGGATCCTTTTCGCCGACGAAATAGAACGAAGAAGCTCCGTCGTAGGCCCCGGTCTTATGCTTCAAGTGCTCGTCGAACAACGGAAGGAAAAATGACGTCAGCTTCGCAAACGCCCGTATGTATTTCCGCCTTTTCGGGTTTTCGGAAAAGCTCAACAGAAAATATTGCCATGCCCAGGCTAACGCCATTCCGGGCCCGCCCATCATTCCGCTATGGATTTCCTTGAAATCGCGGAACAGGCGGCGGTGGCCGAGATAAGTGAAGCGGGTAAAATCGAAGCGACCAAGGTGGACTTGCTGCATGAAAGGCGTGATCGAAAATACGCGGCCGCCCGTCTTGAGTACGCGAACTACTTCAGCCGCGCAGCGGAAGGGGTCTGCGACGTGCTCTAGAACCGAGTCCATAACGACTGCGTCGAGAGACCCATCCGGGAAGGGAAGATCGTGTGCGTCCACCACCACGCTGACCTCCGGGCCGAGATGTACGTCCGTATAAATGATATCGAGCTGGGCATGTGTTCGGAAGGTCCGCTCGCCCGAGCCCAATACCAGAACTGCGCTGTCGGGATTCGGTAGCTCGTTCAAGAAACTGTCGATCGATACGTCGCCCACGGGGCGGCTGTTGGACGGGATCAGCTGCCTCAACCGAAACGCGCGCTTCGACTTGCCAGGAATCGACTCCGAGAATGTGGTTGCCTTCCGTTCGCTGAAGTCCCGGAAATTGAATACGCTACGCTCCTCGACGATGAGTATGGGCACATTTCCCACCATGGGGTAGACTGCTCCGCACTCGGCATCGACGCATCGCTGGATCGAGCCTTCCCGCTCCAGCGCCGCATGGCAGCGCGGGCAGGCTATCAGGGACTGCATCGCGTTTTGTCCGGCCGTCGGTTGCGTCATCTCCACTTGCCCTCGAATCAGGATGTGCCCCCCCAGACAGGGGCCCCCAGACAGGGGATTGGTCCGAGAGGATGCACGCAGCTCCCGGTCGATCTCCCAGGCAACCGCGCAGACAACAGACTCTACTGCGATACGGACAGCCGAAGCAAGCAGCCGGGGTGGTTATAGCGCATCGGAAGTCAGGTGGAGTAAGATACACTCGTCCTGATTCCATGCGCAGCGCCCAAGATCCAGCACCACCCGGGGCTACGTTACATTCAGCTCGCTCACGGGTGCCCACGAGCGCTACTATCGTCGCGGGCTGGGCAATCCATTGTTCGAGGAGGCCGATTCCGAACGCACCTTGGAGGTCCAGAGTCTCGACCACGAGGCCTTGGTCGCCATCATACTAAGTATTCCGGGCCTTGGTCGCAGCAGCGGCGGCACTGTCACCCAACATCGAGAGCAACATGGTGCTCTCCCTGAAAGAGCGCATCGACAAGGCCTACGAGGCCGCCTGCGGACTGGCCGACCGCGAGGCAAACAACAAGCGGGCGATGCGACACCTGGTCGGCGTGGTCATGGGCGTGGTGCGTCGGGGGATGGCAGGCTATTCTCTGGCGGAAGACGAGTTGGACCAGAACGAGAAGGCCCGGGACATCCGTTACGGGCTGCTTCAACTGCCGTTCTTAGCCAATCTGATGTCCCCCGACGGGCCTTCCAACATTGCTCTATTACCTTAGCGTATCTGAGCCGGAAATCCGAGATTCTGAGTCATTTCGTTGGACATGGGATTCGTATCTGGCCGCTTGAAACCGAAAATACCGCCTCCATGGGCCCACAGAGGCGCCGGAAGTCTTGTAGATCGGCAGGTGCTGAAGAGGAGCGTCAGCATTTCGACGCACCCTAGGTCTTACGAGAATGATTGCCTGTTTCCCGTGCAAAAAGTCACGATTGTCGATACGGTCATAGGCGAAGTCGTTATACGACAAATTTCCTGCATCTCGGCGGGGCGCAGCACGACCTTGGGCAAGACGGGGAGCGAGGTCCGGATAGGAGAGCGATATGGAGACATTTTGTTCGGGAGCACAGTCGTACTCGAGGTCCCTGATAATATCGAGTTGACCGTCGAGGCCCCGCTTCAGGGGCGCCCCCCACAAGCGCGATGATAAGACGATCGTGCCGGGGAATCCGTGGTGGCTCGGTACAACACGCCGAAACTCCGCATTCGGCGGGTTGTCATACCGCAAGGCGATACTGCGATAGAATGCCGGCGATCGGCTGGCAGTCGGCGCGCGTGTCGGGGTCCGGAGCGCGCTCGGCCCTCAAGCGCGACCGACGTCACGTGACCTGTGCGCGCTCAGCCTCTCCTTGTCGCGGGATGAGGGCGGATTCAGATATACTCGACGCCGCGTACTTGACAGCTGGCGTGCGAGACGGCGGGCAAACCCCTAGACACCCCTCAGACAGCTCGGAAGAAATGTCCTTGTATTCGTGTTGGTTGGGCCGCGTCCCGTGAAATGCCTGCTGATCGCGAGTATCTTTCCGCCGATCAACGGGGGGTCTGCGGTCGTCTATGAGAGTCTGTGTCGATTTGGCCCGCCGGGCTCCATGACGGTGCTCGCGCCCTGGCGCCATTACTACACCGGTGACGTCATACAGGGCTGGCGTGAGCTGGACCGGAAAGCGCCTTACAAGGTCTACCGGGTGGAGCTGCTGCGTCCGCTCATCAAGCATGCGGGAAATCTCTTCCAGTCGATCTGGCGTCAGCTCACGACGGACCTCCCTCTCAAGGTGCGATTGATGTGGGTAACTGCAGCCCTGGTCAAGCGAGAAAACATCGACGTGGTCTGCATCGGCGAGCTCAACTCGGGCAGCTGGCTGGGATTGTTCTGCCAGCGATGGCTGGGATGTAAGATGATCAGTTACATCCACGGCGAAGAGATTACCACTCGGACCACTTACTTGTCGTACGGTCGCCTGCGCGGTGCCTACCTGCGCCGCGCCGACGCCGTGGTGGCAGTGAGCAACTTCACCCGCCAAGCCCTTCAGGACCTGATGGGCGTCCCCTCTGGCAAGATCACCCTGCTCGAGAATGGGGTGGACTCCGAGCGTTTTAAGCCCGGACCGCGGCCCGATCGGCTGGTTTATCGTTATGGCGTCGAAGGCAAACACGTGCTGCTCACCGTCGGCCGACTGGTGCCGCGAAAAGGCATTGACCGCACCATAGAGGCAATGCCCCGAATTCTCCGGGAGATACCCGACGCCCACTATCTCATCGTGGGCGAAGGCGAATACCGCGCGGAGTTGGAGTCCCTGGTCTCCGCCCGAGGTCTGGAGGATCGAGTCACCTTCGCCGGGCGGGTCGATGATGCAGAGCTGGTGGATCACTATCGGCTCTGCGATCTCTTCCTCATGCCCAACCGGGAGCTTTCGGACCATGACACCGAGGGCTTCGGGTTGGTCTTTCTCGAGGCCAATGCCTGCGGAAAGGCGGTGATCGGCGGGCGCGCAGGCGGGGCGGTGGAAGCGGTACGCGACGGCCAGAACGGGCTTCTGGTCGATGCGGATGAGTGGGCGCCGATCGCCGACGCCGTCATTCGGCTCCTAACGGATGAGACCCTCAGGACGCGCATCGAGACGACCGGCCTGGAGGTCGCTCGCGCCTCCAGCTCGGCCATGGGCGCCATGCGCTTCTACGAGCTGTGCTGCGGCTTGGTCGGACAAGACCCGGGGCTCCCATGACCACCGAGCGCAGGAAAACGGTCCTGGTCATCGCCGGCGAATTTCCGCCGATAAAGACTATCGGACGCATCCGCAGCGCCAAGCTGGTCGTGCACCTGCCCGTGAACGGCTGGCGCCCGATAGTGCTTACCGTGGACCGGCCGGAGCTGTACGATGCCGGACTGGAAGGCGAGATCCCGCCGGGCGCCCAGGTGTACCGGGCCCCCTATCCGGATCTGGAAGAGACTATCATCGCGCGGCTCAAGGCTTTGCTAGGCCGAACAGCGTCGCCGGCCGCTCCCGACGGGCGCCCCGACCGATCGGCTGTGCAGCCGCGGGAAGAGGGCGGAGGTCGCGAAGCAGCTTCATCGGGAGGGTGGGTGGACAAGGGCTCTCACCTGCTCAAGGCGCTGATCCGTCATTGGCTGCAGATCCCCGACGGATATGCCGGCTGGGCCCGTGGGGCTCTGCCCTTGGCCCGAGAGATCTGTCGCAAACACCAGGTGGACCTTGTTTACACCAGCCTGCCGCCTTTCAGTGCCGCACGCATCGGCTACCGCTTGCGGCGCGAGCTGGGCATTCCCTGGGTGGTGGACTATCGCGATCTTTGGTACGGCGACGTACTCCGGGAGTGGCTCCACCCCCTGCGCTCGAGATTGGAGCTGGCCATGGAGCGTCGGCTCATGAAGGCCGCGGATGTGATCATTACCGTCTCCGAGCAGAAAACTGCTTTCGTGCGCGACCTGATTCCCGGCGCCAATGCCCGTTTTGAGACCCTCACCAACGGCTATGACTCGGAGCTGTACGAGCCCTTACTGGCCGAGCCCCGAGTTACGGACGACATCGTCGATTTCACCTATACGGGACGGCTGTTCAAGAATCGGCGCGGCTATGCCTTCGCCGAGGCGCTTGGCCAGCTGGTCGGGGACCGGCCCGACCTCAAGGAACGCGTCCGCGTCCATATTCTCGGCGGCGTGGCTCCGGAGATCCGAGCAGAGTACCAGGAGATCCTGGATCGTTACGATATCTCCCGTATGTACGATTTCCGGGGGGACGTGGCCTATCGCGAGGCGATGCGCGCTCAGGTCCAGACCGACTACCTGCTGCTGATCGTGGACACGGGGGAGACCTCCTCCGGAGTCATCCCGGGCAAGCTGTTCGAGTATGTAGCTGCAGGGCGTCCGATACTCGCGCTCACCGACCCGGGAGCGACCCAAGAAATCATCGAGCGCGGTGGGCTCGGCTGGGTGGTGCCAACCGAGTCCGTGATTCAATGCCGAGAAATGCTCGCCCGACTTCTAGCAGATGGCCAACCTCGTGAGCCGATCCGCGACGAGCACTACCTCGGCCAGTTCAACCGAAAACGCCTCGCCCAAAGGTTCGCCGCAATTCTTGATCAGACCATCGGGCCCAGATAGCCGAATCTTGTCGC
>Ga0210096_1000201_pt1 | contig 22646 bp, 18 predicted proteins | sample China_Galinas_PW_4_FD_184864 | JGI IMG/M metagenome (GOLD analysis project Ga0210096, IMG submission 184864) | Wetland microbial communities from San Francisco Bay, California, USA, that impact long-term carbon sequestration - China_Galinas_PWA_D2... | ecosystem: Environmental > Aquatic > Marine...
TGCTTGACCCACATCCCCGACGAGGACCTGGATGGTCTGGACCTCAGCTCGTGGCGGTTGGCCATGAACGGGGCGGAGGCGGTGAGTGCGGCCACGCTGGAACGGTTCATCGCCCGTTTCGCCCCTTGCGGTTTTCGCCCGACGGCGATGTCGCCCGTCTACGGTCTGGCGGAATGTTCCGTGGGCCTGGCCTTTCCGCCGCTCGGGCGTGGTCCCCTGATCGACGCCATCGAGCGGGACACGTTTCTCGACGAAGGACGGGCGGTGCCTGCGACGGAGCGTGACGCAGCACCCGTCCGTTTCGTCGCCTGCGGCCGACCGCTTCCCCGGCACGAGATAAGGGTGGCGGACGAGCGCGGCGGCGAATTGCCGGATCGACATCAAGGCAGGGTGCAGTTCCGGGGGCCGTCCGCCACCCAAGGCTATTACCGAAACGAGATTGCGACACGCCAGCTGATTCGGGGCGACTGGCTCGACACCGGCGATCTCGGGTACATGGACGGCACGGAACTCTACGTCACAGGCCGGCGCAAGGACATGATTATCCGCGCCGGGCGCAATATCTTTCCCGAGGAGCTCGAGGTCGCCATCGGCGAGGTCCCCAGGTTGCGAAATGGGAGGGTGGCGGTGTTCGGCAGCACCGATCCCCGCTCGGGCACGGAACGACTGGTGGTGGTAGCCGAGACCCGGGTGGTCGATGGTGACGAACGTCGCGCGTTGAGTTCCCGTATCAACGAGATCATTACCGATCTGACCGACATACCACCGGACGATATCGTCCTGGCCCCGCCCGGAACCGTGCTGAAAACGTCCAGCGGCAAGCTGCGTCGAGGCGACTGCAAGGTGGTCTACGAAAAAGGGGCGATCGGCAGGAAGCGCAAGGCCTGGGCGCGGTTCGCCGCAATGGCGCTGTCGAGGGTGCGGCCTGTCTTCAGGCGCGCGTGGTCACGGGCAAAGCGCTATGTCTATGCCGGCTGGTGCTGGATCGTTTTCGGCTTGTTGGCCGTGGTTGCGTGGTCCGCGGTAATGTCATTGCCGACGGAAGCGTCGCGCTGGGCGGTGATGCGGCGCTGCGTCCGGGCGCTGGCGACGTTGACGTTCACGCCGATCGAGGTGGAGGGGTTTGAGCACTTCCCACGCGACGAGCCGAGCGTCATCGTGGCCAACCACCAGAGCTATCTCGATGGCTGTTTGCTGGTCGCGGTGCTGCCGGTCCGATTCAGTTTCGTCGCCAAGGCGGAACTCCAGCAGAAGCGATATCTCCACAGGTTCCTGAAGAGGATCGGTGTCATATTCGTAGAGCGATTCGACTCGAAGGCGGCGATCTCCGGCGCCGGTGAAGCGATTGTGGCTGGCCGGGCGGGGAGATCGTTGCTCTATTTCCCCGAGGGCACATTCACCCGCGTGCCGGGCCTGCTGCCCTTCAAGATGGGGGCCTTTGCCACGGCGCTCGAGGCGCATCTTCCGGTCGTACCCATTGCCATCCAGGGCACACGGGAAATCCTGAGAGACGGTTCCTGGTTTCCCCGGCACGGCATACTGAAGGTGAGGTGCGCGAAACCTCTGGTTGAGGATCGGCGACTTTCGGATAGCGATGCTGGGCAGTGGAAACAAATCCTCGATCTGCGACACCGGACTCGGGAGACCATCGCACGCTGTGGCGCGGACTAACAAGTGGATCGATGATCCGGCCCACTATCCTGTGTGTTTCTGTCACGGGTCGGTGCGGATTTCCGGATAGACTTCTCCCAAGGTCGTTGCGAACACAGAGTTGTGGCGCTTGATGGTGGCCGTTCGAGTGACGGCCTGTTCGAATGTCGCGGTCTCCTTCGCCTGATTCGTCACCTGGAAACGAACCCGCTTGACCCCGTCCCGAACGAAGAATTCGGGGTTTTTCGTGCTGATGGAGGCGTTGTCCGCGCCCGTATCGAGCTTGGTTCGGACCGACAACCCTGAGCGGGTAGACGATGGCGGTTTCCACGTACCCGGCTACGTCTTTGGCGTTCAACGAAGTGCCCGTGGCAAAGAGAGAGATACCCACCCAGGCTCGCGAAGATCCAGGATTCACCGTACCGCATGACCGATCTCCCGATTCGGTTGGAAATGCCGGTGTGTATTCCCCCCCTTGCGAACGGGAGATGAGACGCGCGGCACAAGGTCAGGCTAAGGCGTTCGGCGCGGTCGTTCCTCTCCCTTCGGGTGAGGCAAACGTCGACGGTTCCCGCTCATCGATGAGGAAGCGTTTGGGGGTCCGGTAGGGAAAGACGTCTTCGACGCACCCTGCGCGAATCTTTGCCTGCTTCCGGTTCCAGTAGTCGGCGTCCAGCAGGTCGGCGTGCAGCCGTAAAAATATTTGGCGTATCCTCGGATTTGTCAACAGGAACGACGGAAACTCCTCGGGAAAGATGTCATTGGGTTCGATCGAGTACCAGGGCTCAGCGGACATCTCGAATTCCGGGTAGGGCGGTTCGGGTATGTACCGGAAGTTGCATTCGGTCAAGTAGGAGATTTCGTCGTAGTCGTAGAAGACCACACGTTTATGGCGCGTCACACCGAAGTTCTTGAACAGCATGTCGCCCGGAAAGATGTTGGCCGCCGCCAGTTGCTTTATCGCCTCGCCGTAGTCATCGATCACCTGTTGCAGTTCGGGTTCCGCCGCGTTCTCGATGTAGATATTGAGCGGTGTGATCCACCGCTCAATGTACAGATGCTTGATGACCAGTTGCCCGTCCTCAAAGGTAACGCTTGATGCCGCCTCGGTCTGGAGCGCTTTGAGTAACTCGGGCGAGAACCGGTCCAGTGGAAAGGCGGCGTAGGAATATTCCAGCGAATCGGCCATGCGTCCCACACGGTCGTGTTGTTTGACCAGCTGGTACTTTTGCTTGACCGCCTCGCGCGTCATTCTTTTCGGTTCGGGGAACACGTCCTTGATGACCTTGAAAACATAGGGGAACGAGGGCAGGGTGAAAACGGTCATGACCATGCCGCGTATTCCGGGGGCGACCACGAATTCGTCACTGGAGTGTCGAAGGTGATGCAGAAAGTCGCGGTAGAATTCCGTCTTGCCGTGTTTTTGAAGACCGATGGCGGAGTAGAGCTCGGCCTTGGTCTTGGTCGGCATCAACCGTTGCAGGAACTGCACCACTGCTGAGGGTACATCGGTATTAACCATGAAGTAGGCCCGCGCGAAGCTGAATACATTCGCAATCTCACGTTCCCCGAGCAACAGGGTATCGACGAACAGTCCGCCCTTTTCGTTGTTGAGAATTGGCAGCGCAAACGGGGTTTCTTCTAGCCCGTTCACCACCTTTCCGACAATGTAGGCGGCCTTGTTGCGGAAGAACGGGAAACTCAGCACCTCCAGATGGAAATCCTGACGGCGGACCCTGATGCCGTCGAAATGTTTTCGCACGTGACCCAGGATGTTTCGGATGTCGCGGCGCATGTCCACGAAAGGCAGTGCGAACCCATATGCGCCCAGGACCTGTGCGGTACAGTTCTGGAAACCGTCCCGCGCGGGATAGTAGGAGCGATAGGCCGGTATGTCGGATTCGATATGTTCGGTGGAGACCGCGGGACTGACGAAGATGTTCCGGTTATTGAAGTATTTACGCTCGAATAAGCGGCAGAAAACGGAGTTGTAGAACGTTTCCGCGAGTTCGGGTTGCTGGTGCTGATGCAGCAGCCGAACGTATTCGACCTTCACCCGCTGCCACAGCTTTTCGTCCAGCCGTGCAACGTCGAAACTTTCCCGAAGCACCGCGACGGTTTCTACGACCCGCTGATCGTAGAAGTAGATTCGCTCCCGCGAAGCGTTCTGCACTGCCGTCCACTCGGCGTTCTCGAATCGCTGCCTGGCGCCTGCGGTAACCTTCTGGAACAGGGAGAAGTGTCGCTCGAATCCGCTCAGAACTGCACGTGCGATATCCTTTGCCAACCCCCAGGCCATGACTATTACCTCACATCAGTCGATCTCCGGAAACGACGATCCCGTCGTCGTCACAATACAGGTACGCCCCCGGGGTGAACGTCACTCCCGCGAAGCGTAGTGTCGATCCGTGCTGACCCTCGCCCCGCTTGATGCTTTTCAGGGGATGGGTCGCGAGCGCTCTTACGCCGATTTTCATCCCGGCGATATCCACCGCGTCGCGGATGCATCCGAAAACCACGATGCCCGACCAGCGGTTGTGTAGCGCCTGCTCCGCGAGCCGGTCCCCGAGTACCGCGCAACGCAGCGAACCTCCGGCATCGACCACCAGGACGCGGGTCTCTCCGGGCATCTGCACGGCCTCGCGCACCCGGGAGTTGTCTTCGAAGCACTTCACCGTGGCGATGGCTCCGGCAAAGCGAGTCTCGGCCCCGAAGCTGCGGAACACGGGGTCGCAGACCTGTATGCGGTCGGCGAACTCGTCGCATATGTCCGCGGTCTTGAACTCCATGGGTCATTCCCCGGCAACAGGGGCGTCCGACCGCCGCTGCGGGCGGACGCCTCACCGGATATCAGCCAACCGAGGACTTTTGAAACTGCGCCTCTTCGGTGGATCCGTCCAGCGCCGTCACCGAGGACGAACAACCCTGAATGACCCTGGTGAGCGCATCAAAGTAACCTGCCCCGACCTCCTGCTGGTGCGAGACGAAGGTGTAGCCGCGGTCGGCGGCGGCGAACTCGGGTTCCTGCACCATTTCCACGTACGCGCTCATGCCGTCACGCGCGTACCGATTTGCCAGATCGAACATGTTGAACCACATGCTGTGAATGCCCGCTAGGGTGATGAACTGATAGGTATAACCCATGGCGCCCAGTTCCCGTTGAAACTTGGCGATGGTCGAGTCCTCCAGGTTTCCTTTCCAGTTGAATGATGGGCTGCAGTTGTAGGCAAGCGGCAGTTCGGGATGCTCGCGCCGCAATGCCTCGGCGAACCTTCGCGCGAACTCGAGATCCGGTGTGCCGGTCTCACACCAGACAAGATCGGCATAGGGTGCATAGGCGAGGCCACGGCTGATCGCCTGATGGAGTCCGTTTCGGGTGAGGAAAAAACCCTCGGCGGTCCGATCTCCGGTCAGAAAGGGCTTGTCATTCTCGTCGACGTCCGACGTTAGCAGGTTTGCCGCTTCGGCATCGGTGCGTGCCAGCAGCACGGTCGGTACACCCATGACATCCGCCGCAAACCGGGCGGCGACCAGTTTCTGGACGGCGTCCTGGGTCGGAACCAGCACCTTGCCGCCCATGTGCCCGCACTTTTTAACGGCGGCCAGCTGGTCCTCGAAGTGGACCCCTGCGGCACCGGCGCTGATCATGTTCTTCATCAGCTCAAAGGCGTTGAGGACACCGCCGAACCCTGCCTCGGCGTCGGCCACGATGGGCAGGAAGTAATCGATATATCCGTCTTCGCCGGGGCCGATGCCTCTAGACCACTGTATCTCGTCGGCCCGTTTGAAGGCGTTGTTGATACGCCGAACCACCGTGGGAACCGAATCGTAGGCATAGAGCGACTGGTCCGGATACATATTTTCCGAGGTATTGGCGTCGGCAGCGACCTGCCAACCCGACAGATAGATGGCCTCGATGCCTGCCTTGGCCTGCTGTACCGCCTGCCCCCCGGTCAACGCCCCCAGGCAGTTCACGTAACCCTTCTCTGCGCCACCGTTCACCAGTTTCCAAAGCTTCTCCGCCCCGTGTCGGGCAAGGGTCTGTTCGGGTTGAAGCGAACCCCGCAGCCCGACGACTTCGTCCGCGCCATAGTCGCGCTTGACATTGGTCCATCGCGAATTCTGGGCCCAGTCCTTCTTGAGAGCCTCTATCTGGTCGTTTCTCGTCATGTGCATCACTCCGGGATGTTGTGGTTATGGCCTGAACGGGCCGCGCGCCGCGCAGTTTCCGGACTCACTCTGGCCTCAATTTTCGTCAATGGCGGCAATCGACGTACACGAGAGCCTTAACCTTCAGACGGGCATATCACAAAAACGGTAGAGAGAAACCGAGCATTGGACTAGGCTATTTTGGTAATAATGACTATCACTTTTTCTAATGCAGCAAAAAATCGATATGAGTACCGGGCGATCCCAGCCTTGCCCTCCGAATCGCCTGCGACAGCTGCGGGCATTCTGCGAATCCGCCCAGGCAGGCAGCATCTCGAAGGCCGCAGAACGGCTGTGCGTGAGTCAACCCTCCGTGTCACAACTCATAAAGAGCCTGGAGGCCGATCTGGATATTACGCTTTTCGAGCGCCGCGGACCCCGGATATCCCTGACCGAGGCCGGACGCCTGTTTCTGGAATCCGCCCTTCCCATCATTGAGGCGATGAATAACCTTCCGGCGCAGTTTCGCGAACGCCTTGGCGAGGCGGCTTCGGGCGCCCTGAACATCGCGGCCGGTGAGTCCACGATCCTCTATCTGCTGGCCGACTATGTCAAACGCTTCAACGACGAATACCCCCGGGTCAACCTGCATCTGCACAACGTCACCGGTCGAGACGGACTGGCGTTGTTGCGGGCGGGGGATGTGGACTTCGCCATCGGTTCGATGATCGATGTGCCCCAGGACATCGTGTATCTGCCGGTCTTCAACTACCAACCGATGCTGATTACCGCGCTCGACCACCCGTTGGCGAACAAGGATCCGGTCGCCCTGGAGGATGTGAGCCAATGCGGGCTGATCCTGCCACCCCGGCATCTGAGCACCTGGCACATCGTCGACCTCGTTTTCCGCAAGCACGGGCTGGACTACCAGGTGGTGCTGGAGGCCGGCGGCTGGGAGGTCATCAAGAAGTTCGTCGCCCTGGGGCTCGGTGTGTCCATCGTCACCAGTATCTGCCTGAGTGGGGACGAACCGCTGGCCGCAATGTCGCTCAGCGAGTATTTCCCGGAGCGGACCTACGGCGTGGTGATGCGTAAGCACAAGCAGCTCTCACCCCAGGCGCTCGGGTTCCTGAAACTTATGGAACCGGAGTTCCTGCAGCGTATGCCGCAGGCGAAGAGCGGAACCGGCAGTTCACGCAGGGGAGGACGGTCCGACGGAACGGGCGGGATGGATTTCATGGGTGATGATGAGTCATTGAGCTGAAAGCGTCCGCGCATTGCCGGCCTGCAGAAGAGGTACGATGTCCTGCGGTGCAATCGCCTCTCTGATTTGGAAGCCCAGGCCCTCGTTGAGCTTCAGTTCCCTTCCTATACTCGGGTGGGAACCTGTAACCGGGAAAGCCGGGGCACTCCGTTCACCCGGATCATGGTTCATACGACCAACGGACCGGAAGAAAGATAAGGCGATTTCTGTTAAATGACCGAGCAGTGATCGTTCCTGCAATGTCGCGCGAAATGAAGTGGCGCTGCCCGGATAATCCAGGAAGTCGCCGCGAGCTCGCTGCTGCGTCAAACTGAACAACTAGACCGGGTGAAGAAGTGCGGATCTTGCGAATCGTCATCAGTTCCCGATGTGCCGGTATACTGACCGAGGTGACATCGTCCAACGCTGCAGGTGATCCCGATATCCGCGTCGTCATCCCTGACAGCTGCGCTGGCTCGAAACCCTCGGAACCGAATAGTCGGGCTCCTTAGAGTTCATGCATCCCCATTCCGTCGTCTTCATCGTTGCGATTTTCGCTACCCTATTCGGTGTCACGCTAGCCGTACCAGCGGTTATTGCATGGTGGAACGTAGAGCCAGTAGAGATGTGGGGATTCCTGGGCCCAATGATCGCCTATTTGACGCTGGGTGGATCACTCTGGTTGGCGGGACGTCATCGTTCCCACGAATTGGGTACGCATGACGCTTTCCTCGTCGTCGCCCTGTTCTGGATTCTGCTGAGCCTATTGGCAGCGGGCCCTATGTTGCTGGTGCTGTCACTTTCGCCCGTGGACGCTGTGTTCGAGGCGGCATCGGGTTTGACCACTACCGGCGCAACGGTCCTGACTGGACTGGACGAGTTGCCCCGTTCCGTACTCTTTTACCGCCAGCAGCTGCAGTGGCTGGGAGGCATGGGACTGATCGTACTGGGGTTGGCGGTGATGCCCACCCTCGGTGTCGGCGGGATGCGCCTGTATCTGGCCGAGGTGCCCGGCCCCATGAAACAGGAAAAACTCACACCGCGTCTCGCGCAGACGGCCCGTTCCCTATGGATCATCTACGTGACACTGACAGCGATCTGCGCGTTGGGATACTGGTTTGCGGGGATGGACCTATTTGATGCAGTGGCCCACAGTTTCTCCACGCTGTCCACCGGTGGGTTCTCGACTCACGATGCTAGTCTCGCCTACTTCGACAGCGCGATCATCGAAGGGATCGCGGTGTTCTTCATGGTTCTAGCGAGTCTGAATTTCAGTCTGCATTTCATCTTCTGGCAACGCCGCGACCCGCTAGTCTATGTGAGGGACGTCGAGGCGCGCACCTTTCTCGTATTCGGCGCCTTGGTAGTCTTGCTTGTAAGCATCACCCTGCGTTTCGAAGGCAACTATGAGCAGTTCCCGCGCAGCCTGCGGGACGCGACCTTCGAACTGGTGTCGGTGATTACGAGCACTGGCTTCGCAACGGTGGACTTTGCCCACTGGCCGGATTTCCTGCCGATCCTCCTGATCCTGATCAGCTTTATTGGAGGCTGTGGCGGCTCCACCGCGGGTGGCATGAAGGTGCTCCGGGTCCGGTTACTGGTACAGCAGGGAATTCGCGAGGTCCGTCAGCTCGTGCACCCCCACGCCGTGATCCCGGTACGTTTGGGGTCTCGCGTAGCCGACGAGCGCCTGGTACGGTCGGTCTGGGGTTTTTTTGCCGCGTATGTCATGACCTTTGCCGTGTTGGACCTGCTGATGATCCACTCGGGGCTGGATGAGGTGTCCGCGTTCTCTGCCGTGGCCACTTCCCTGAACAACCTGGGTCCCGGGCTAGGAACCGTCGCCTTCACCTTCAAAGACGTCAGCGATTTCGGAAAAATCATTGCCGTGGTGGCTATGTTGATGGGGCGCTTGGAAATCTTCACGATTCTGGTCCTGCTATCGCCGACATTCTGGAGGCGATAGTAATTTCGGGACTCGGAGCAAGGATCGATGCCAGACAGCGATCGACTTCCCTGTTGGCAGGCTGGTGCTCTATTTCTAAGAGTGGGTAGGGAAATCGAGTTTCACCGGCTTGATGCCTTCGGATAGATACACAATCCAAGAGATTGTCGGCAGGCCTTTCGCAGGCTGGCTGCATCAATCATGTGCCATTTCCCGCCCGGTATCTGATTAACGGGGTCGGTTTTCCAGATCCGTAATCAGGGTGTCCATTTTCGCCAGCAGATCACCATACAATTGATGCAGCTTTTTCGGGCTCATTTCACCAAGATGGTCGTCGCTTTCTATCGACAGGAGGTTTGACCGCAGGACTTCTATTCTGGCTCGGTCAGCCGGATCCAGATTTGCGGCCAAAGCCAATCTGTCGATTGCCGAGCCCAACTCCTGATGGGCCTTGTCCAGCTGGGCGATCAACGCTCGTTCGTGCCCAAGTGACTCCTCGAACCGCAGCCGCGCATTGACAAGGGCTGTTCGAGCTGGCGTGTAGTAATTCGGCTCCCGGTCACGGAACTCAAATCCAATATAAAGGAGCGCAATCAGGGCGATGACGCCCACACCCACGACCAGAGACCTGCGCCGGCGCTGTGGGTCTGTTTGTGCTGGTAGTTCCTGTTCGATGGACATGCTCGATATTCTGTCACGTACCCGACTGCACAGCGTTGGCGCTCAGAACGAATCACTCAGCGGTGAGACCCTTCGATTCCAGTGTAGTTCCTTTTCCAGTGCTTCGATGTCTAGTAAATAGTGGCATATCTCTTCTTCGTCAACTAGCAGCACGGGAACCTTGTCGCCGTCGCGTTCACACCAGACGGGAATGCTATCCACGTCGTGCAGCCGCGGTTCGAACCCGTACCGTTCACGCGGAGTCTCGAGCTCGGCGCGCACCTGTTCGCAGCAGTGGCAACCGTTGCGCTGCTAGAGAGATGAGTGGGTTCATGGATAGCTGGCGCGGCGTCCGCTAGCCTGCCGTCCGTATTGAAGGTCCGGTGTCGATCAGGCCCCGGGACCGTCCCTATTCAGTGCGAGAACCGCCCGTTTTTCAGGAAGGCAATCGTTTGCCGGGCGGCTTCGGCATCGTATCGCATGAAGGAGTGGCCGGCGTTGATGACGATGAAGTCGGTCATGTTCTCCAGACGCGTGGATTCCACCGGTACCAGACCGTCCGTCCCGTCGGACCCTGAATCGCCGTCGCCCCGGATGCCGGCGATGACGCCGACCGGATAGTCCGGCGGTGGCAGCGTATTGGGGAAGCCGTCAGGGTCCGTACCCAGCGACAGCGCGAGGTTGCCCGCAGCCTCCAGCCACCAGGTGTCTCGGTACGTGTCGACGAACGGCGTTCCGTTGTTCGGGGTAGCCAGCAACACAACCCTGCCAACCGGTGTCTCCGGCCGGTCGCGCAGAAAGGCGCGGACCATCAGCCCGCCCAGCGAATGGCCGACGAAATGCACCGGCCCTTCGAGGTCACCGCAACAGGCGTCGATCTTCGCGATGACTTCCTCGAGGGCCTCCTTCGGCGTGGTTCGAATCGTGCGGTAGCCGATGCGCTCTGCGTGGAATCCCGCGTCCTCCAGCCGGTAGGCCAGCAGCCACACCGCGTGCGAGCTTCGGGCGAGACCATGCAGCAGGACGACGGTTTCGGGTTGCGTCGTTGTCTCGGGGGCCGGGTTCGCGTGTCCGGCTCCGGTTCGGCAGCCGCTCAGCGCCAGGGCGAATAGCGAGATCTGCAGCAGACGCCAGCCGGTCACCGATGGACTCATGATGCGGTGACCTGTAAAGATCGAACCGCGGCGAGGACATCCGTGCGAATCGCCTCGAGCAGACGATGACCCTTGTCCGCCGTCGCGAGCGCCGGATTACCATAGATCCCGTCGGGTGAGTAACCGGGGTCATCCGGGTCCAGCCGGTTGAAGCGCCCCTTGACCGGCTGGCTGTCCCAGGCTCGAGCCAGGTTCAAGTCTACCTGCTGCGGGCGCAACGCCAGCATGATCGACGTCTCCAGTTCGTCCGCGTGCCCACCGCGGGTCTGTTCCCCGATTCGTTTGGCTAGTTCGGTATAGCTTTTCCCTTCGTAGATGTTGACCAGCGAGACAGGTCCCACGGAACCGGCGGCGATCACCTGGCGCAGCGGACCGATAGTGCTGATGCCGGTATTGATCACGGCGACGGCCCCCGGGCCGGTCGTGCAGATGCAGGAGAGAATGTCCGTCGCGAGGGCGGTAAAGGTCCCGGCGGATACGCTGCAGCTTCCGGGATAGGTGGTGAAAGCAGGGTAGTATCCATAGGTGACGGTCGGCCAGACGACGACGTCGAGCTGCTCGGCGAGGAAACGACCCAGCGCCTCGGCCTGGATTTGGTCGGTGTTCAGCGGCAGGTGTCTGCCGTGGGCCTTGCAGGCGGCACCGACCGGCAGTATTGCCACGGCTCCGGCGCGGCGTCTGCGATCGACTTCCGGCCAGGTAGCGTCGGCGACCTGAAGCCCCGTGCTCACGAGGTGTACTCGCGGACCGAGGGGGAGACGCTACTCGTACAGGAAGGGATAGGTCCCGAGCTGGCCGCCGTCAGAATCCACCACCGTCACGCGCCATTCCCCCGTCATATGCGGCGGAAGCAGTTTGCTCGAATACACGCGCCACCGGTCGCCACCAATCCGAAAGTCGACGGTCGCCACGATGTCACCTTCGTACTCCCATCGATGGGAGACCGTCTGGCCCTCAAGGTCCCGAAACTCGGTGAACAGATAGACCTGTCGCGCAGTCGACTCCAGCGGGACGATGTTTGGTCCGATCGTATCAACAGGTTCGCGGTTCTTTATTCCGGAGGTGAGCACGGCACGTGCAATATGTTCGGATTCCGAGGCGCTCGCGGCGGTTTCGGGCGCGGTGGATGCCGCTTCGGTGGTGGTCGATACGACCTCGATTGCGGTCTCCTCGGAGTCACCGACCGTGTCGAGCGGCGGTGCCGGATCCAGGATCTCCGGTTCGTCCGTATAGGACGCGGTCACGTCGCCCGCCAGCGGTGGTGGTGTCGTGGCATCTGCGGACGTTTCAGCTGCGGATTCAACAGGGTCGGGTTCAGACAAGGTTTGCGGTTCAGGTTCGCGCGATGGTATCTGCAGCGCCACGGATTCCGGGTATGAGTCCTCGGTTGCGACCGGTACGTCCTGGTCTCCCGATACCAGACCGATTTCGCCTCCGGATTCCGCCTCGTCAGAAACGGCCGGCGTGGTCTCCCGCTCTGGGGTCCCGGCGGCAGGGGTGAGAGGGATCTCCAGCGGGGTCGACGCGGTCATGGACTCGTTCTCGGGGGGTGCGAGTTCGATTCCCACCACCGATTCGGGTCCGCCCGCGGCCTGTTCCCTGATCTCGGGACCACCGCTGAGAATCCGGTAGATGGCGAACGCCGAGGCGGCGGCAATCATCGCGATGACAACCAGCGATGTCACCAGGTATCGACTGGAGGAGCGTGGTGTCGAGGAGATGACCATCCGTTCCGGCGCCCGCATTTCGTACGGGGCCTCCTGGAGATTCTGTGGCGGGGGTTCGTCTCCGGCTATCCGGACCCTGATTTTCAGATTTCTCTGGGGCACGAGGCTTGACTCCCGGTACGTGTTACGGTTACGGAAGGAATGAAGGACAGTGTGTCAGGAGTCCGCACGGGCCGCAACCGTCGCGCGCCGCTGCGTCCCGTTTTGGTCGAATATTCCGTCAGGATCGACGCTGTTCCCGACAGAACCGCGAGGTGTGTCGGCGAAACGGGTTTTACGCAACTCGGGAGGGGGGATGAAGGATTTCGATAAGCTGGGGGCGTTCTATCTGGGCCGCGTCTTCGATCCTTCCGCCGGCGAGTTGAAGGACGATCTGCTGCTCTACGATTCGAGGGACCTGACCACCCACGCGATGTGCGTTGGCATGACCGGCAGCGGTAAGACGGGGCTGTGCCTGTCCCTGTTGGAGGAGGCGGGCATCGACGGCATCCCGGCCATCGCGATCGATCCCAAGGGTGACCTGACGAACCTGTTCCTGACCTTCCCGGAACTGCGTCCCGACGATTTCCGCCCGTGGGTGGACGAGGCGGAGGCGACGCGCCACGGGATGACGGCGGACGAGTACGCACGCCATGTGGCGGGGGTCTGGTCGAAGGGACTTGCGCAATGGGGACAGGACGGCGCGAGGATCGCACGTTTCCGCGACACCTGCGAGCTCGCCATCTTCACCCCGGGCAGTGCCTCGGGACGGCCGTTGCGCATCCTCGGCTCGCTCGAGGCCCCCGGGCCGGGTCAGACGGACAACCCGGACGCGACACGGGATCGGATACAGGGTGTCGTTTCAAGCCTGCTGTCCTTGATGGGGATCGATGCGTACCCGGTGCGTAGCCGGGAACAGATCCTGCTTTCGAATCTCGTCCAACGTGCCTGGGGGGAGGGGCGCGACTGCACGCTGGCCGGTCTGATCGCGGACATCCAGTCGCCGCCCTTCGAGCGTCTCGGGGTCATGGACCTGGAGACGTTCTTTCCCTCCAAGGACCGGTTCGATCTGGCCATGAGCCTCAATGCCCTGCTCGCGTCCCCCGGTTTCAGCGCCTGGATGCAGGGCGAGCCGTTGGAAGTCGAGCGTCTGTTGTTCAACGGGCAGGGCAGACCCCGGCTCAGCGTTATCTCCATCGCGCACCTGTCCGAGCGGGAGCGGATGTTCTTCGTTTCGATGCTGCTCAACGAGGTCGTCGCCTGGGTCAGGACGCAGCCAGGCACGTCCAGTCTGCGTGCACTGCTCTATATGGACGAGGTCTACGGCTATTTTCCGCCGACGGCGAATCCTCCCTCGAAGGCCCCAATGCTCACCCTGCTCAAGCAGGCCAGGGCACACGGTCTCGGCGTCGTGCTGGCCACACAGAACCCGGTCGACCTGGACTACAAGGGGCTGTCCAATATGGGGACCTGGTTCCTCGGGCGGCTGCAGACCGAGCGGGACAAGGCCCGCGTCCTCGATGGTCTGGAGGGCGCATCGAGCGCGACTGGCGCCGCCTTCGACCGGGGGGAACTGGACCGGCTGTTGTCGGGTCTGGGTAAACGGGTCTTCCTGATGAACAACGTCCACGATGAAGGCCCCGAGGTCTTCCAGACGCGCTGGGCGCTTTCTTACCTCCGTGGTCCTCTGACGCGGGAGCAGGTGCGTGAGCTGGCGGCGGTGGGCGCGAAACGGGATGCGTCGCCGGACGAGGTCGCTTCTCCGGACGTCGAGAGGGAAAGGGGCGAGGCGGCCTCGCAGCGGCCCCGGGAACGCCCGGTCTTGGCCGCGGGGGTCGACGAATGGTTTGCGGATGTCGCGAGTCATCCGGCGGGCACGCGTGTGGCCTACCGCCCGCGTCTGTATGGTGAGGGGCAGTTGCACTATGCCAATGCCCGCGCCGGTGTGGACGAATGGCGGTCGATCCGGCTCGCCGTCCCGCTGTCGGATCCCGTACCCCCGGATCCCTGGGAGGGAGCGGCCCAGGCGGAACCGGGGTTGACACCGGGAGAGGGGCCGGACCCTGAGGCGGGATTCACCTCCCTGCCGCCAAAGGGTATGCGAGCGGGGAGTTACACGACCTGGGGCAAGCGCCTGAGGACCGCGCTTTACAGGGATCACCCCATGACCCTGTACTACTGCAAGGATCTCAGGCTGTATTCGTCTCCGGGGCAGGACGAGGCGGAGTTTCGCAAACTCCTGCGACAGCAGTTGCGCGAGCACCGGGACATCGAGGTGGAGACGTTGCGCGCGCGGTACGCGCCTAAGCTAAGGACGTTGAAGGACCGGATACAACGCGCCGAGGAAGCCCTGGACAAGGAAAGGTCCCAGCATCGCGAGCAGCAGATCAACACGGCCATTTCGCTGGGTGCGACGATCCTCGGGGCGCTGTTCGGCAGGAAGGCCGTCAGCTCAGGCAGCATCGGTCGCGCCGCGTCGACGGCGCGCAGGGCGGGACGCGTCGGCCGCGAGCGGGACGACGTCGCACTTGCGAGCGAACGTCTGGAGCGCTCGGCGCAGAAGCTCGAAGCCATGGAGCGGGAGTTCGAGGAGGCTGTGGAGGCACTCGGCCAGAGATGGGCGTTTTCCGAAGACCGGATCTCGGAACTGATCGTCCGGCCGCGCAAGACGGACACCACGATCGACCGGTTGGGTCTGTTATGGGCGCCCTGGTTGGTGGGCGAGGACGGGAGCGCCACACCGGGCTGGGTGCAAAATGACAGTGAGAGTCCGGGAAAGGCCGCGTGAATATAAGCCGTTGGCGGTTTGCGTACCGTCGTTCGGTTCGTCTTGCTGTTGATTCATCTCAATGCCTTCGCGGGGTGGAGGCAGTGAAACGGGGTATCCGGACAGGATTGAGGCTGAATTCCCCCAGGATGGTTGATCGACGCAATGGTTCCTGCGGACTGACGGTCAGGGGGTGGCGGGGTTCTCCTTCGCCGAGAAGCGAAGTACCGCATCCTGCGCGGCATCCCGCAGGTAGAGCAGTCCGTTTTGGATCTCCCAGGTCCTCGCCGCCTCCAGTGCGGCAAGAAATTTCTGTTCCTGATCCATGATCGCGGGGGCACACATCTTTCGGGTCGAGCCCAACTGCCCGAACGTCACCTCGTTTCCGTGCAGGGACACACTGCCGAAATAGCGGTTGCAACCCGCGTTACCGCCGACCTGTCCCGGCTCCTGGAACTCGAGTGTGGACTGCAGCATGTCGATCACGCCGCGGCCTTCGATGTCCTCCGCCACCCAGGCCGTACCCAGCAGGCCCTCGGGGCCGGTGGTCCCCCCTTCCCGGGTATCGCAGCCCGATGCCAGCAGGATCAGTAAGGCTGGGCCCAGGGCGCCGAAAAGCGAATTCTGATTCATGTCATGCTCCCGGAAGGTGTCGGTGATGGTTTGAAGGCACGGCGGTTTTCGTGTGATTGCCGCATCCGGTGTCTAATCGGACCGGGCCGGCTGTGGTCTTTTTGCGGTTCCCGGTCTGGTCGGCGCCGCGGTATCGATCGGGGCCGCGACTGTCCTCGGGCCCCGGTGGCTCTTGACGATCGTGCCCGTCGCATCGACGTGGCAATCGACGGAGAATGCGATCTCTCCCCCTTCGGGCCCCATCTCTCCAGTGACGACGCCCCGCACGATATGACCCTTCGGCGTTGCGTCCACCTCGCCGAAATCGAGTACGCGGGCGAACCCCGGGTCCGCCGTCTCGGATAGCGCGGTTTTGAGACAGATCCTGCGGGCCGCAGCAGCATCCGGATCGATGAGCTGCTCGACCTGCATCCTGAAACCGGGAACGGTGTTGTACAGGACGATCAGGCCGATCGTGCCGAAGATCAGGAAGGGTACAAGCTTACGCAGGACGCCGTCCCGGTTGCGATCGTGCGGAGACAGTACGCCGCGATCCGGAGAGTGCCGTACGCCGTCTTTCAATGGGCCTCCTCGAGTCTTCGGTGTGTCGTCGCTGCGCTGGCACTGGAACCGGGTGAAGTATATCAACGGCTCACGGGCCTGTCCCCGGGACGGTGTCCTGCCGGGTAGTGCCGCGCTTGTACTTGCCCCTTAAGCGACAAGAGGATAGCGTGGCGAATCGGCGTCGCGGGTCCGGGCGGGGTCCGGACCTATGATTGTGGAGGGCAACAATGCGGAGAAGCCGACGGGCCGTGTACCTAAGGCGATTTCTGTCAAATGACATACCATCCTGCTTGTCTTTGTCGTCCGTCCTTCAGTGTTGCGCTCAACAGTGACATAGTTCGACTATGCGCCTGTTGTCGCGCCTTGATGACGAACGAAAATCCGGCGCAATCTGGTATGCCATTTTCCGGCAATCGCCTAAGGCATCGGACGTCGAGGAATGGGTATCCCAGGCAAAAGCCCTGCCGAAGAGGCTCACGTACTGATTAACGCGGCACGCAACGTAACGGCTCAGGCGGTTTCGATGAATGCCTTCAATTCGGCATAGCATCGGCAGATGATCTCGAGCGAATAGGCGGCGTTGGCGGGACTCGGGTTGGGCGTCACGAACACGCGTGTTTCCCCGATCCGGTAGTCCTGCGCCCCCCAGTTCGCAGGACCCGTGATTCCTTCTCCGAATTTCATCTGGTTGCGCCACGCGATCATCCCGTGAAACCAGGCGATCGGCGGCCGGTAGAGAAGAATTTTTTCGTGAAGGTCAACGGCGCCTCGGCGAAAATCTTCTCTGCGAATTGCGGACGCGCTTCGGGTCGGTCGCTTCACGACGTCAGTGAAACCGATGCCGTGAACGCGAAACAGGTGCTCGACGGATTCCTGGCCGGGCAGGAGATCCTCTCCCACGAGCCTCGATCGGTTGAGCGCCTGCCAGAACCGGTTGCGCGGGTTGGCGAAGTAATAGCCCGCTGCGACAGAGCCCATGGAAGGATTCAGGCCGATGGATACCACGCGCAGTCCATCCCGCAGATAGTCAGGTAACGAATACGCACCGGGCGTTTCGAAGGAATCATCGCTCATCTGTGTATTGTGTATATTAGATCGCGATTTAGCGCCATAGATGCGGATTCTATGTTGAATCACGTGGTCAACTCGATAGATCCAGGGGGGTAAAGATCTCGATGGACTCTCTCAGTGAACTTGAAGAGTACTTCTATGTTGAACGTTCACAGATTCATGGCAACGGTCTGTTCGCCAGGGTCGTGATCGAAGCCGGGGAGTGGCTCGGGACCTACGATGGTCCCGAAACGGATGAAAACGATACCTATGTCCTCTGGGTGGAGGACGAGCAGGGCCGCTGGCTCGGACGCGATGGCAAGAATCTGTTGCGCTACATCAACCACAGCGACTCACCCTGCGCCGAATTTGCCGACTACGATCTGTATGCGACCAAGCGTATCGAGCCTCACGAGGAGATCACCATCGACTATGGAGACGAGTTCTTCCCCGATGCGGAGTAGCGTCAACAATTAGAAGAAAGCTATATACTTAAATTCGTAATGCCGGTTTCTCGCGGCCGGATTCATTGATACGATGCCCACGCCATTTTTGTGACAACTGGATGTAATGTGGAGGGAAAAAGTGAAGAATATGGCACTTAGCGCAGTATTGTTGTTTTCGACCGGCGTTCCCGTCGCACAGGCGCAGGGGCAAGGACCAGGGGGGGAGCCTCAGAAAGAACCTGCAGTGATGTTCATAGAACAGCTCGACACCAGCGGCGACGGCAAGGTCAGCATGGAAGAATTCATAATGCCGGTGCAGACGCAGGCCGAGGGACAGTTCAAGAGCATGGACAAGAACTCAGATGGCTTTATCAGCCAGGATGAGGCCGACGCGTTCCAGAAGGAGATGCAGGAGCGCATGGAGCAGATGCGCAAGCAACAGGGCCAGCGACCCGGTGGGCGCTGATTTGCATCATCACGTCGACCCGGTTCGGTGGGATCCCGGATCGGGTTGCCGATTCCAGACAAGCTTCAAGATCACCTGCAGTACGGTTGTAACCTGAGAACGCTTGTCAAAAGCCGAACGAACTGGAACGTCGTACCCGGTTCCACGCTCGGCGTGAATGGTGCTCGAGGATTGCACACTTGAAATCACGTGCCCCCATAACGCATGAGGCCCATCGTGTACAGTAATGCAGCCACCAAAGCGGCCACCGTCCGAACATGGTTCCATGTCGTCCACCGATCCAGGTAGTGGCCCCATAGGTCGCGTGCGGCGGGATCCGCAGCGGGTATGGCGGCCAGCTTGTTGTTTAAGGGAACGTTGCAGAACAGGGTAACGAGAAACGTGCCGACGACATAAAGAGCGCCGGCACACAGAAAGTCGGGTGTGAACCCTCGGGATCCTCCCGCAACGAACCCAAGTCCGACAGACTGCTAGACGATCAAGTACGAGCGCTAACGTCCACGAGCACAAAGGGAAGAAACAGGATCTTCAGCAGATGCAGCTCGACGCCACAAACGATGATCGTCAGCAATGACGAAGCAAATGGCCTGTATACCTCTGTCCGAGTTAGAGCTTGTCGCGCCAGAAGACGAAAGCGATGACGGTGAGGACCACGCCAAGTCCGCTGCTCGCGGTAAAGGCAATGAACATGACCTGTGCGGAATCTCCGGGCAGGATCGCGACAAACAGGGTGCTCGCCGAGGCGAAACCCATACTCAGACTGCCCAACAATGCCGACGCGGATCCGACGATCTTCTCGAAGGGCGCAATGGCGCGCGAGGTCGCGACCGGCACCACGAAGGCGATGCCGATATAGATCACCGAGATAGCCGACAGCATGTTGACGAGCGTGACGCGATGCAGGTCATCGACCAGTCCAACCGCTAGCGAGCCCGTCAGCATGATACCGAGTCCCAGCAGAACCAGCACCGGATCGGAAAGGACGCGGCTCAACCAGGAACACAGGGTCGCGCCTACGATGAACGCGGCGACGATGCATAAGGCCACGGTAACAAACATCTTTGACGAGTATCCCATCTCCGTCACGACCAGATGCGGTGCCTCCACCAGCGAGCAGTAGGTCACGCCGATGCCGACACCGATCATCAACACATAGAACAGGTAAACCGGCTGGCCAAACAGGTACAGGTAATTCCGAATAAAAACAGATGGCCTGGTGGCCTCTGGATTCAGATGACGATTGGTTTCCCGAAAACCGAATAACAGTGTGATCAGAAGCAGAAAGGCCAGCAGCGCCAACAGATAGAAGTTGAACTGCCATCCGAAGTAATGATCGATCAGGCTGCCCGCGATGGGGCCAACGCCCGGTGCCAGTGCAAAAATCGTATTGACCTTGAGGAAGATGCGGGTGCGCATCGCTTCGGGAAAGGCGTCGCGCACCGCCGCATTCGAGAGGGTGCCGCCGGCACTGGCGCCGAGTGACTGTATCACCCTGCCGAACAACATCAGCGTCAGGTCGGTGCTGAAGGCGCAGATCAATGAGCCGACCAGGAAGGTGGAGACGGCGACCAGTATCACCGGTCGCCTGCCGAAGCGGTCGGACAGCGGACCATAGAGGATCTGGCTGAGCGCAAACCCTGCCAGATAGACCGTCATGGTCATCTGCGCTTGACCGTAGGAAACACCCAGACCCTGCGCGATGCCGGGCAGGGAGGGCGTGTATTCGGTGTCGCCGAAAGGGCCGAGCGAGGCCATGAAGGCCAGGATGAAAACGGATGGTACGGCTGCGGCAACAGCTTTTGGCACGGTGTTGTTCATGACGCGTGTGGTAGCGGTGTCAGAGTCTTCCCGATGCCCGCCACCAGCCGGTCAGGTTCCCGGTCCGGTTTCCCGCCTTGCCCCGCGATTCGCTGTGGGTTGACACCGGCGTATCTCAAGGCTAGCTTCAGATCCGGCAACCGGAAACCCTGTCCCGTGGTCAGTCTGTTCTCGACACACTTTTTCTGGCTGGCAATCGGGGCGTATGCACTCAACAGCGCGGTCCTCGCCGTGGCCGCCGGTTTCGCCGCAAAGACCGATGGCGGTTCACTTCCGGTGGTCGTGCTGCTGCTCACCATCGGGAGCCATATCCTCAGCTTTTTGTATTTCCTGTCCGGCAAAGGTGTTGAGGTGTTGGTCCATCGCCTCATCGATAAGCATCATGCGCATCCCGCGTCCCCCCGCTTTCAGAGAGTGAGCGATGACATACAGAAATACCGCACGCTCTATATCTTCATGTATCGATTCATCCCCGGGTTACGCTTTATTTCACCCTACATCATCGGGATGAATACAACTCGCTATTGGCCGTTCTTCATCATCGACTGGTTCGCGGCTCTGTTGTGGGGATCCCTCTTCGCCGTGCTGGGTTATCTGTTCGGCACGGCTGCGATGCGCGTGATTGACGACTTTTCCGATTACGACACCGAGATCTTCGGGGGCATCTTCGCCTTGGTTCTGAGCTATGTTATCGCAAGGTACCTCTATCGCAGACGCCATCGCTCTGTATAGGCGTCGACGCGTTTTTCTCGGACCGGTCGGCTTCACCGTTCCGGCGCATCGTAATAGGTCAGGTCGAGCCAGCCGGCGTCGTCGCCGCGTTTACTGAAGTTCCAGTCGTTGAGCCAGTCGTAGAAGGGCCAGAAATGCTCGCTGTTGCGCAGAATCGCGTAGCGCTTCTCCAGGCGGTGCCAGTCAGCTTCGGTCTTGACGGCAGAAAGGTCCCTCAGGAAGCCCGGCGCCTGGACCAGATCGAGATCCACGAACAGATTCGGATAGCCGTTCACCAGGGTCGGGTAGACGCTCATGGTGTCCATATTGGGCAGGGCCTCGCCGTTTTGAAACAGCAGTGTGTACTGGGTGGCATAAACGCGGTTGGCCACCAGCGAGTAGACGCGCTGCTCGCCACGATGGTTCAGACGCAGCACCGTGACACTGGGCAGGAAGTGCACGAATGGGCGATGGTCTACCGTGGTGAGGGTCGAGATCGCGCGCTCGAAATCGTCGAAGTCCCGCATCGGCGCTGCCAGTTCGACGCTGGGTTTGACCTGTGGGTTGAGCGGATCCGGCAGGTCGCTGATTGCCGGCCCCAGTCGTCTGGCGAGCAGCGCCACGAGTTCGTCCAGCGGTTTGTCGCCGGTCACCGCAACCCGGGCCGGTTGCGCTGCACCGGCGAAGGGCACGGCGTAGAGACCGATCTCACCAATACCCTGGGTCCAGCTGTCGCGAATGCTCTGCCGATAATGCTGCGGCAACAGCAGCAGGAAATGGTCTTCAAAGCTCTGGCGCAGAAAGTTAAAGAAAAGCAGGGTCTCGAGTTTCAGTGGGTCGCCTTCCCAGTAGGCAAAGCCGGCGACGGTGTCGTAGTACATGCGTTCAAAGCCCGCGTAGCTGATTAACCACAGGGTGCGCGGCATCCCGCCTCGGGCGCCTTTGAGCACCGAGACATTGGTCTGGTGACGCAGGATGGTCAGCCAGGCGTTCTCGTTGTCGCCATCGCCGTCCCAGACGGCGTCGAGCGACCAGCCCTTCGGCGCCAGGCGGGCCTTGGTTTTGGCGAAGGCGTTCAGGTACGTGGCGTTGCCGAACACGGAGCGATCCATCAGCGGCTGCGCGTTGCTCAGGCCGAGCAGCGGCTCCTGAACCGAGGGGTCATGGGCCGGGTCCAGAAAGAACACCCAGAACTGATCCTTGACCGCATAGGTGGCGGTCTGCCCGTTGCAGACCGGGCCGTAGGTGATGCCGCCGACCATCACCTCCGGGTTCTCCAGGATGAAGCGATAGCGTGACTCGGCCGGGATCGCTGCGAACTGTACAAACGGGTTCTCGATCCCGTAGGGGGGATGCAGGTCGGCTTTCTGGTTCCAGCCAGTACCGCTGTCGATGGCGAAGAGCCGCTTCAGGTGGGCGATGTCGTCCGGGTCGAGGCGCCAGATGAAGTGATTTTTCTGCACCGGCGGCTCGGTGCGCTTCTCGAGTCGGTACCAGAATTTGTCGACGCCGGCGTAGCGGTAGGGGTCGTCGTAGGGCAGGCCGGTGCCGATAACCTTGACCGGCGAGAGATGGATGTGCTTTTCACCGTTGGCCCCCTCGACGACCCGAGCGGGTGGCGTGCTGGAGCGCACCAGACGGAACTGATCGCCTGGGCTGTCCGTCAGCACAATGGTTGCCAGAAAGACATGCTGAAAGATGTAGC
>Ga0210096_1000202_pt1 | contig 22484 bp, 15 predicted proteins | sample China_Galinas_PW_4_FD_184864 | JGI IMG/M metagenome (GOLD analysis project Ga0210096, IMG submission 184864) | Wetland microbial communities from San Francisco Bay, California, USA, that impact long-term carbon sequestration - China_Galinas_PWA_D2... | ecosystem: Environmental > Aquatic > Marine...
CGAGTTCTCGTGCCGGCTCCCCGCCGGCAAGCGCGACCGCCTCCGCCTCCTCGCGCTGCATGCAAAAGAGTTTCCATTCGCCGGAAGGGACTCCTGCTCAGGCTGGCGACACCCCGTGAACGCCTACTAGATCGGCGCCAGGAAGACGTAGAGGCTGAAGTCGTACCACTCGATGATCGTCCCCAGCGCCCCGACAGCGACGGCGCGACGGGTGCCTGCGGGGGGCTCCCTGCTCACGCCGACATCTGTAACAGAGCGCGTTACCTCGCCGCGCCGGGCGGGAAGTGGCGTTGATGGACGCGATGGCCGGGCGAGACGAGCAGGAGGAATCGATGGCGAACCCAGGTGGGCTGAAGAGCGGCGCTCAGTCCCGCGGCGGGCGCGGCGAGATCAGCGCCACCGGCAGCGCGAGGCCGGCCGCGCGGCGCAGCGTGGCGATCCGGCGGCCGGGCTGGACCGCGTCGCGGACCTCGCTCGCCCGCTCGCCGAGCGTGGCGACGGTCGCCTCGAGGTCCGGAGCGAGGAAGGCGAGGCCCCAGAAGAAGGCCGGGTGGTCTCCCCCGGCCCGCTCGATCGCCTCGGGCGGCTCCTGCACGAGCTCGAGGATCGTCGCGCCGAGCCGGAAGAAGGCCTGGCGCGGCGCGCCGGCGGGGGTTGGCTGCTCGCGGACGCGGCGCAGGTCGAGGCCGGCCCGCTTCAGCGCCGCGACGGTGCGGTCGAGCGCCGGCGTCATCGCGACCACGTGGTCTACCGCCGTGAGGCCGTTCGGGTGCTCGGGCGCGGCATCGGGCGGCGGGCGCTCGGAGCGCGCCGTCGGCAGGCCGTCGAGCTCGAGCCCCTCGACGCCGCGCAGCGACCAGCCGACGAGGCGCTCGCCAGCGTGCGGCCCGGCGAGCCGGATCCGCAGCTCGCCGAGGACGCAGGTCTCGCCCTCGACCGCGAAGCCGAGCGCCTCCCAGGCCGCGGGCTCGTCGGCGACCGTCAGCTCGTCGATCTCGGGGCGCTCGCTCACGATCGAGCCAACGCTACCGGCGGGCCCGGCCGTGGGTGACGCCCCCTCCAAGTCACGGCGCTTCCCCCAGAGCCGCGGCGCAATGGCGCTCTCGCCCCGCCCCGCCTCCCATCGACCCTGGAGGAACCGCGCACTTGAACGGTGGCGGGCGGACCCCGGTCAAGTCAAGTCCGCGACCCCGCCGGGCCGGTCGCGAACCGGCATCGCGATCGCCGTCAGCAGCAGCCCCCCGCGCTGCAGCCAGCGACCGCTGAAGGCGTCGACGATCCGTCCTTCGACCGCTGGGCCCGGCACGAGCAGGCGCGCCACGAAGCTCGAGTCGAACCGGTCGATCGAGACTTGGGCGTCCTCGAACCCGAGCCAGCGACCGGTCAGCGGAAACCACGCCTTGTAGACGGACTCCTTGATGCAGAAGAGCAGGCGGTCCCAGCTCGTTCCCGGGTCCTCGGCCATCAGCCGGCCGATCGCCTCACGCTCGGGGGGGAGCGCGATGTCCGGCAACAGGCCCTCGGGGAGCGCTTCGTTCGGCTCGGCGTCGATCCCGAGCGCGGCCAGCTCGGAGCTGCGCGCCACGGCGCAGGCGCGGTAACCGCGACAGTGGGTGATGCTGCCGACCACCCCGGCGGGCCATTTGGGCTCTCCTTTCGGCCCGCTCGGGACCGCCGCCGGGGCAATGCCCAGCTCGGCGAGAGCGGCACGCGCGCAGGCGCGAGCGGTGGCGAACTCGCGCCGCCGCTTCGGCGCCGCGTCAGAGACCTGCCGCTGCTCCTCGGGGAAGAGGTCGGCCACGAGGTCCTCGCGTGCGGTCGATACCGCCGCGAACGGCGGCAGAAGCTGCTCAATCACGACCGAGAGCGGGCAGGATCCGGCGCAGCCGAAAGGGCCGTGCGCGCCAGGCGTGCTCACGCGGGTAGCCCAGCGAGACCTCCTCGAAGCGAACCCCGTCGTGCCAGGTCGTGCGCGGAATGTGCAGGTGCCCGTAGACCACGGCGCCGGCGCGGAAGCGACGGTGCCAGTCGGCGGTGCGCACCGTCCCGCACCACTGCGCGAACTCCGGGTGGCGCAGCGAGCGAGTCGGAGCGTCGAGCAAGGGGAAGTGGTTGACCAGGACGGTCGGCAGGCCGGGGTCGCTGTTCGCCAGGCGGCGCTCGCTCGCCTCGACCCGCGCCGCGCACCAGGCCTGGCGGCTCGGATACGGGTCCGGGTCGAGCAGGAACTCGTCTACGCAGACCACACCGGCATCGTAGGCGCGCCGCAGCGCTTCCTCCCGCGTCGGGGCGACGTTACGGCCGAAGCTGTAGTCGTAGAGCAGGAAGAGCGGAGCGACCTGCGCCGGCCCGCCCGCTCCATCCCAGATCGGATACGGATCCTCGGGCGTCGTGACGCCGATCCGCCTGCAGCGCTCGACCAGGTTCAAATAGCGCCGCTCGCCCCGCATCTCGGGCGGGTCGTCCTGCTGCGCTAGCAGCTCGTGGTTGCCGGGGGTCCACAGCACCCGCGCGAAGCGTTCGCGGAGCAGGCTCAGCGCCCATTCGAGCCCCTCCGGCGAGTCGGCCACATCGCCGCAGACGATCAGCCAGTCCCCGGCCGATTCCGGCCGTAGCCACTGCTCGACCGCGGTGCGGTTCTCGGGGTGATCGACGTGCAGGTCGCCGATCGCGAATAGCGTACGCGCGCTCAACGGGTCAGGTCGCGCGCAGCGAGTGCCCGCAGTGCGGGCAGACCTCGGGCGGGGAGCTCCCCTTCGCCGGCCCGCCCGCGTTCCGGTGCTTTCCGTCTGCCTCCTTTCGCGCAGCGCGCAGCTCGATCCTCAGATCGGCGACCGAGAGCCGCTCCTCGCTCGCCCTTTGCAGCCATTCGCGCTGTTCCTCGGCCCCGAGCGGCGCGAGCAAGACATGGTGGCTCCAGCTCAGCTTGTCATTACGCAGTGACACGTCGAAGCGCGACGCGACCCAGGCCATGTTTCGCAGGCTTGCGGGGTCGTAGCCGGTCACCCTGGCAGCCTCGGCGTATTTCTCGCCCCAGCGTGCGGTCCCGTAGCGAACCCAGTCGCCGATCCACCACTGGCTGCAACGGCCGATCGCCCCAAGGCGCCGCCCGGTCGCCAGCCAGTCCATGTGCCCCAGCTCACCGCCCGGAAGCCAGGAGACCTTCGATAGACCCCCCGAGCGCGCGCCAGCCGTTCTGCGACCCGCGCCGATCCTCGCTGGGGCTCGCTCTGCGGACGACCGGGGGGACGGAATCTCCGCCGCTGACGACGATGCGGACATTGAGCCTCGTATCTAATACCGCACTCCTCGCCTGGCGATCTCCCAATGTGGTATTTCGGTGACTTCTGCCTTGGCCATCTTGTAGCGGCGCCGCTCGGAAATCGGTCAGGAAGTCGACATCCCGTCCGACGCCGCGCCCGCGCCTTCGATCTCCTCCAAACTCAGCGCCACGGCAAGCTCGGCGTGGCAGGCCGGCAGCAACCTGCCCAGCTCCTCCTCGACCTTGCGCAGCCGTCGCTGAACCGTGTGTCGGTCCACATCGAGCGCGGCGGCTGCGGTCGCAGCGTTGAAACCCGCCGCGAAGTAGGCCCGCAATGTCTCGCGCAGGACCGCCCCCGAGTCGCTGTGCGCCTCCAACGGCTTCAGGTACGTTTCGAAGAGCGACTTGGCAAGCGCCTCGTCACGCAGCGTCGCGGCGAGCAGGATCACGTCGCGAGCGCGGGTGAGCTGCCGTGACTTGCGCAGCATCACCTCCTGCGCGGCCCGCGCCTCGCAATGCGTCAGGCGCCAGCCGGCGATCCCACGACGCGGCTCGCCGACCGCCAACAAGGCGTCCCCCGCGACACCCGCCGAGAGCAGACGCTCCACATCGGGCGCGGCCAGCGCGCGGCGTGCCCCGAGCCACGCCCAGACGATTTCACCCCCCCGCGGGACGGCGAGGACCTGGCTGTCGAGTCCGGCGGCCAGCGCGCGGACGCACGCTTCCGCCTTAGACCCCTTGACGATCATCCCCAGATGCCAGGCGTCGAAGGGGTACTCGAGGCCGCCGACGTCGGCCGGGTCCTCACCGGCGATCAGCCGCTGCACCCGCTCGGCGAGTCGCTGCGCCGGCGAGCGTCTCATTCTCGCGACCTCGTCCATGTACTCGGTCGCCACCGCCGCCATCAGGCGGTCGATCTGCGGACCGTGATCTCGCAAGATCTTGCGCAGCGCCTGACTGGGGAACCGGTGGGCTTCGTCCATGATGAAATCACCGAATAGCCGATCACCCGCCGCGTAGCGACGCAGCACGGTGTCGAGCCTGACGCCGGACCGGGCCGAGCGCTGCGCCTGCTCGGCCGCCGTAGAAGGGATCGGCCCGGTCCACTCCTCGCCTCGCTCTATGTGGGCGAGGGCGTAGTCGAGCGACTCGCTGACGGTCGCCCGCAGCCCGGCCACGTACTCCGGATCTTCCTCGCCGACGTTCTCCGAGAGCGTGCGCGCCCGGGCGAAGATCGCATCTTCGATCTCCGTCAGGCGCTCACGTAGGCGAGCCACGAGCTCGAGCCGGATCGTCTTCAGCGACTCGCCGTGGCTGTCGCGCAGCCGGTTCACCGATTACAGCGCAGCGCCGCGGGCGACTTCGAGCCGGTTGGGAAATGCGGAAAAGGCGCCCGTCCTCTTTTTTGGCCCCTCAATACACACGCCGTTACCAAGACTAAACCAATGGCGACGGCCCCGGCGCATCGCGATGGGTCACAGAGGGCCGGGAACCCCCTCGACCTTCCAGGAGAAAGCCCTCGACCGCGGATATCGTCTCCTTGGGAGACTCCCAGAGCACGTTATGACCGTGCGGGACTCTCGCCAGGCTCAGCTTCTCCCCCAGTGCCTCTCGATACCGGTCGGCCAGCCCGGAGCCCTGGAAACGCGGGGTCTCGGGAATCACGAGCAGGGTGGGACAGTCGGCTACCGGAGGCGCCGGCAGCGTCATCTCGCTCCACGCGACGACCACCGCGCCCGGGCAGAAGCTGAACCGAAAGCGGCCGTCCGGCCCCTTCTCGACATCATCGGCCACGAAGGCCGCGACCGTCTCCCGGGGGGCAGCGACAAGAGCATCGCTGGAGAGCATGGCGTTGAGCGCTCCGTCGACGGTGGCGAAGCTCCAGTCGAGCCGATCGATTTCCGCGCCCCGCAGCGCCCTGGCCGGGGTCAACTCAACGACCGGGTCGAGCAGGACGAGGCGCTCGGTCAGCCCGCCAGCCCGTGCGGCGAGCTCTGCCGCCAGCTTGCCTCCGAAACTGTGGCCGATCCAGGTCGCGGTCTCGACGCCCGCGGCGTCCAGCGTCTCCAGGACATCGGAGATATGGGTCTCCACGCTCCACGGCGGCTCACGACCCGACTCCCCATGGCCGCGAAGGTCAACGGCAAGGATGGAGCGACCGGCGGACGCGAGCCGCCTTGCGAGCCCGTCGAATATCCGGCCGTGCTGCGTCACGCCGTGCAGGCAGACGACGCAATCGCCCTCGCCGCGACCCTCACCCCAGCGATGGGTCTCGAGCAACACTGCTCAATCCTTTCCCACGCCGCTGCGAATTGCGCAGCCCAAGAGCGCGATATGCCGAGCGAAGACTAGCCCTACCGCTCCTCGGCCGGTCGTTGGATGTGGCCACCTACACACGCCCCCTCCACGAGCAGGACCCCCCGCACCACCCACCGTCTTCGAAAGTTGCGAGCGCAGCGGCAAGGCGGGCACGAGTCTGGCCCGGCTCGATCACCTCGTCGACGAAGCCGCCAGCGGCAGCACTATCGGCGCCCAGGTGCTCGCGTGCGTACGCCGCCGACAGTGCTCCACACGTACCGTCCCGGTCGGAGGCGGAAGCCAGCTCGCGTCGATGGATGATCCGAGTCGCCGCTTGCGCCCCCATCACGCCGATCTCCGCCCCAGGCCAGGCAAACACCAGGTCCGCCCCCAAATCCTTCGAATTCATCGCGATGAACGCGCCGCCGAACGCCTTGCGAAGGACGACCGTGACCCGCATCACGGTAGCCGCCGCAAACGCCCGCACAAGCGAGGCGCCGTGACGGATCACACCCGTCCGCTCCTGCCCCATGCCCGGCAAGAACCCCGGAGTATCGACCAGGACCACCAGCGGCAGGCGAAACGCGTCGCAGGTCGCAACGAAGCGCGCGGCCTTCTGCGAGGACTCGCAGTCGAGCACGCCACCGAGGTGGCGCGGCTGGTTCGCGATCACACCCACGGGCATACCGTCCAATCGCGCAAGGCCGGTCACGACGTTGCGCGCCCACCGGGGCGCCAACTCGAGGAACGAGCCACGGTCGAAGACCGCCCTGCCCACCGCCCGGACGTCGTAGACGCCACGCTCAGAGGGCGGGATATGTTCGCAGGGGTCCTCGCCCTCCGGCGGCGCGCCGTCCGTCCACGGTAAAGCTCCGCCAGCATGCTGAGGCAGATAGGCGAGCAGGGCCCGCACGAACTCTGTCGCCGCAGCCTCATCGGGGGCGACGAAATCGCAGACACCGTTGCGTTCGTGCACCCGCCGGCCGCCCAGCTCGCTCCCTTCGACGCTTTCTCCGGTCACATCCTCGACCACGGCAGGCCCTGTCACGAACATCATGGCGTCTTCGGTCATGACGACGAAGTCAGTCAGCGCGGGCGAGTAGCTGCCGCCGCCTGCCGCAACGCCGGCGACCACCGAGATCTGCGGCAAGAGACCAGAGAGTGTGACGTTCTGACGAAATATCCGCGCATAGCCACAGAGTGCGGCGGTACCTTCCTGCATGCGCGCCCCGCCGGACTCGATCAAGCTGACGATCGGCACCCGGGCGCGCCTAGCGAGACGCAGCAGCCGCTCGATCGTCTCCGCCTGCGCCACCCCGAGCGAGCCACCGACGAAACGCGCATCCTGGGCGTAGCAGGCGATCGGGCGGCCACCAACCCGACCAAGGCCCGCGACAACCCCGTCCCCGGATGAGCACGGTGCGCCGGGCCGAGGTGACGTCACAGCCGAGCGGATCGCTTCGAAGGAACTGGCGTCGCACAGTAGCTCCAAGCGTTCGAGCGGGTGACCCACCTCGCCGGTGTCGATCGGGCGCGTCAAGACGGCGTGATCCGCTCTCCGGCCTCCCAGCCGGATGGCGCTTCTCCTCCCGGGATGAGTCGGTCCAACCAACGCGGCATCCACCAGCCCCACCTGCCTAACGCTCTCATGACCGTCGGCACGATGATCAGGCGGACGATGAAGGCGTCGATGAAGACGGCTGCCGCCTGCGCCACTCCAAAGTCACGCACGGTCACAAAGCTGGACACGGCGAAGGAGAGGAATACCGCAATCATGACGATGGCGGCGCCGGTGACAACCGGCGCCGTCTGGAGCAGACCGTTCTGGATCGCCACCTCTGGTGACCCCGTGCGCAGGTATTCCTCGCGCATGCGGGCGAAAATGAAGACCTCATAGTCGATAGCCAACCCGAAGATGACCATCACCATCGCGGGCATCACGATTGAATCGACATAGCCCGGGCCGCCCAGCAACGAATTGTTGAACATCAGCGCAAGAAAGCCCAAGCTCGCGCTGACGGTGAGCAGATTGACGAACATAGCGATGATCGGGACGATCAGCGAGCGCATCACCGGGACCAGGACGATCAGTGAAATGAGCATCAGGACCACGCGTGCGAGCAACGTCCGTTCCCGGAGCGCGTGATCGATGTCGACCTGGCTGGCGGTAAGCCCGCCGACGACCACTTCCATGCCGGTCTTCCCAGCCAGCGCCTGAGCATCGTCACGCACTCGGTCCAACGTGTCCCGCCCCTGCGCGGTGGTTATCGAGTCGCGCGGGACGACCATCATGCGGCCGGTATGCCCACCATGGTCGAGGTCGATCATCAGATCGGCCTGGTCGCGCTGCTTCTTGTCTGCGCCGTCGAGGCCCGCGAGATAGAAGTAACCGGAATCGAAGAGCCCTGGCGACCGCCGGCGCAGGCGGTCCAGCTGGGAGCCGCCGTCGGACTGAGCGCTCAGACCCGAAGCCATACGGTGCAGGGCGTCAGCGAGCGACTCCTGGCCCTGCGCGCCTGCCGAAAGACCGCCCGCCAGGTCTCCTGCCTTGACCCCCAACCGACCGAGGCCAGACTGCAGAGATTCGGTTCCCTGGCTCAGACGCCGAAGCGCCGGTGACAGTTTCCCGCCTTCGGTGCTCAGGCGTGCCACGCCTTCCGACAGCTGCTGGGTGCCGTCCGCCAACCTTTCGATGCCGCGATCGAGCTTTCGCGATGCGTCCGCGAGCCTGCCGGCGTTCGTGCTCGCCTTGCCGTTGCTCTTGCCCATCTTGCCCGCCAGGTAAAGGCCGAGGTCGAACTGGCGCTGGGCACGGGCAATACCGGCGCTCACCCCGCTGCCGGATTCGTCCGGCTGATCGCTTTCGAGTTCGGAACCGCTGAGGAGTTCGCTCGCTTCCTTCAGCGCCTTCTCTGCTGGCGCGTATTCCGGGTCGGATGCACCGGTTGTCATCCGTTCCATCGCCTGCCGGGCGGCGGTGAGGCGGTCTTCGGCGCTCTCGAGCGGATCTTCAGCGTCAGCCAACCGCTTTTCGCCCAACCGCATCGCGCTCTTCGTCGCGCGCACCGTTCCCCGCATTTCCGCGACCTGCTTCTGCGAGCCGCTCAGCGCCTGCGCAAGGCGGGCGGCGCCGGAACTGACACTGGAGCTGCTATGCGCGAGCCGCCCACTGCCGACGCTGACCCTGCTGAGACCGCGGCTTAGCCGACTTGATCCGGTGTGGGCGGTGCCGAGCCCCTCCGCGAGAAGGGCGGCGCCCGCTGACGCCGATTCGACACCGTTGCCCACGCGACCCGCGCCGGACGCCGCCTCGCGCAGCCCATCGCCACCTTCCGCCGCCCCGCCTTCCATGCGAGCCAGCCCCCCGCTCAGCTTCGAAACGGAGTCGTTCTGCTTGACCAGCTGCTCTTCGAAGCCTTCCAGGGGCTCGAGGGAGCGTTGGATGCTTTCGAAGCCCGCCACCGTCTGCACGCCGCTGTCGCCTTCGACTCGACCCTGGAAGGCGGCCAGCGAGCGCACCTGTTCCGGTGATGTCATCGGCTTCCCGCCGCCGCTCACGACGACTTCTATCGGAGCCAGCCAGCCCGGCCCCAACGACCGTTCGATTTCTTCACCTTCGACCCTCCCGGGCGAGCCCGCCGGGAGCAGCTCGGGGGTCGCCACGGTGGAGTGGAGGATCGAGGCCAGGCCCGCAAGCGCGAAGACGGCCAGGATGACCGCGCCCACCGCCACAGGACTGCGCGTAATCCGGCTCGTGAGTCGGAGTGGCGTACCGCGCAATCCGACGCGCTCGGGCAACGACCAGCGATCCAAGCTGCCAGCCAGCAGCATCAGCACGGCCGGCGCGACCCAAAGCGCCGAGAACATGCTGAGCACGGTCGCGATCATGATCGCCAGGGCGGCCGAGCCCACCGCAGCTCCCGGCAAGATCTGGGAAGCGATCAGCATCGCCAGCAGGAGTCCGAAACCGGCGGGCAAGATCGAGCGGCCGGTCGCTTCGACGGTTGCCTGCACGGCTTCCTGGAGGTTCCCTCTGTGTCGCTCCTCCCGAAAGCGTGAAACGACCAGCAGCGAGTAGTCGACGCCCAGAGCGAGCCCCATCATCCCCACAGCGCCCAGGGCGAAGGCATCGATGACGAAGGACCCCAGGAGAAGTCGCATCACCCCCTCGGACCCGGCCACAACCGCCGCTCCGATGACGATCGGGATCAGTGCCGCGAGAACGGACCGAAATACGAGCAGCAGCACGATCAGCAGAATCGGGATGGCGATCAGCTCGCTGTTTTTTGCGGTGCTGTCGCTGGCTTCGCTATAGGCCTTGAACACCTTTGGCAAGCCGGTGATGTTCGCCTTGACAGGGTCGGCCACCGTCTTGTCGATCTGCCCTTCGACGACCTCGAGCATGTCTTCGAGGGCTTCATTCGGCCGGTGCCCGACCCGCACGACGATTCCAACCACCTGGGGCGTCGGACTCAGTCCAGCGATCGGCCTGCCGGCCGACCAGGGTGAGATAACAAGCGCTTCCGGCAGCGCTTCGATCGCAGCGACCAGTTTGCGCCCCTGTCGCTCGACCGCTGCATGGGGGCCGCGCAACGCCACGACCATGTTTTCGTCGCTCCCGAACTTCCTCAGCGTGATCTCGTGTGCTCGCTGAGATCCCGTTCCGTCTACGTAGAGCGGGTGCGCTTGCAGCTTGCTGCCCAGGTTGAACCCGAGCACACCGAGAACGAGCATCGGCAAGACCCATACGGCGATCACGAACCGCGGCCGGCGCGCCGCCAGCGCGCCCACAGCACCGAGGCCATTTTGCCGTCTGCGGCTCCTCGACCGCCGCTCAGAAGCGCCGCTCATCTGACTCGCAGCGCCCGGTGAATGTGATGCCTCTCGACTTTCGTGTGCTGCCTAGGTCCGCAGAGCGCCTTCGCGCGCAGCCGTATGCGGCCCAGACGGTAGGCGCCATTCTGCGCCTCGGCCGCAACCGGGCTGACCAGGCGGCGCGGACGGCCCATCCTGCAGAGGCCCTTCTCGAGGGAAAACAATCCGGACTCCCCGCCACCAATACGCATCGTGAAGTTCGAGAGCGGCATGTCCGGAAGGCCTGCCATTTCCAGTAACAGATGGCCATCCCTCCGGAGCGTCCTGCCCGCCACGTCGATCTTCACGCCGGACGTCCCAAGGCTGCTCCAGAGCCCCGGGAGACCGTTGCCCTCGGGTCGCACGAGATATATCGGCCCACGGAGCGGCTCGCTCATCAGCGGGGTATGCGCAATACCGGTCCCCACGCGGGCACGCCGGGGGCAAGCGTCTTCAGGGGCGTCGCCACGTGCACAGATCGCCTTAACCGCGCCGCCATGAAATGCCAGCACGCGAGGGAACTTCACCCTGAACCGACGAAGGTTCGTTCCCCTCTTGCTCATCCGAATGGCAAACCTCATGCCGGGGTGCCTGTTCCCATGCCGACCGCGGTGGCCGATCAAGGTCGATTTGAACGTCGGTCGAAACGCCATTTGGCTACAGCCGCGAACGGCGAAGGGACTGGAGGTGGACACCACGCGACCGTCAACGGCGCGGATCGTCGAAACGATTTCCCCCGGCTGACACGAAGTCGGATTGCGCAGCAGCCCAGACCGGTCGAGAGTCATACCGATCGTCCTGAAGCGAAGCGGTATCCCTTCGAAGGTCGTCGGTAGCGGATCGGTGGCCAGCGTGATCTGGCCGGTGCGGCGGTTGAGGCGCATGGTTCCGCGCACCAGCAGCCCGCCCAGGTCAAACGGACCTACCGATACCTTGAAGATGATCGAGAGGCCGAACGGCGCTCCCTTGTAAGCATCGGTCAGGTACACGTTCCCGCGCATGAGCGCCGGGCTCGAACCGGAACCGACCTCGGCCACCGCCGAACCGATTCTACTCGTACCCGGACAGGCGTTCATCTCGACCGCGCCGCCCGAACAGGGCTCGATCGATCCCAGCGAGACGCCCACGCCGGCGGGCAGCGTCGTGGAGAACCGCTTGGGCAGCTGTTCTCCGTCCTGCCTGGTCAGGGTGAACAGGAGATCCGCCTCCCCGCCAGCCTGCGTCTGCGTACTACCGACAGTCACACCGGGAGAAAACGGAGGGTTGGCAGGGCAAGGCGAGCCTCCCGCGCCGCCGACGTTCACAGTCGCTGACGAATCGACGGAGTCGCCTCCTGTGTAAGGCGCGAAGCGCCCCCGCGCAGTCTTGGCGCCGCAGGACAGCGGGGTTGCCAATAAAGCCCGTGAGCCACCGGCGAAATTCAGATCCATGTCGCTGAACGAGAGCTGGGGAAGATCGTTCAAGACGACCGCTAGCCGAGCGGTATCGGGGTCGCTGGTCAGCCTTCCGAGCGCCTTCAGCTCTGCGCCTCGCGTAGCGACATCGACGAACAGGCGAAACCGCGCACCAGGACGTTCGTGGCCCAGGTAGATGGCGCCCTTCAGCGGTTCGTCGAACTGTGCCGCCGAGATTTCCGCAGAGCCAACGCGCGAGAGCGGCGGGCATGCAGCAGGGGATTCCTCGTGGACGCCGAACTGCGCGTCGCTGCATGCCTGGAGACCTTGGGCCCCGCCCGGAGAGATCGTCAACCCGGGGGGCAGATCGACCCTCGCATCTCTGATCTGAGAGCTGGTCCGTTCATCGGGGCCGGGGTGCTCCGGAACGCTCAGCTTGACCCGCGCACCGGTCGGTGAGTCCACCGTCCGATCGCCCAGCGTGAAGCCGATCCGCGGAGCGAACGGCAGGTCCTCACACCCCGTGAAGGGAGGAGTTTCGGCCGTTTCGCTCAACCATGGGGCGCCCACTTTCCATGAACGAGTGCGAAAAGTGACCTTCAGCGGACCGCACCGCGTCGGGGTAGTCAACAGTGCAGTGCGTTCGGGGGGAGGGGTGCTGAGATGGTCTGCGGGCACCCCCCACAGTTCGACTTCGCCCCGATCCGAAGGGAACTGCGGCAGTTGGTTGGATTGGAGCCTGAGCCCGTAGTCGACTGGGCTGAGACCCACCTCGAACTGCGTTTTCCAGAGCGGCTTGACCCCGAACGCAGCAAGTTGAGTAGGGGCGGGAGCAATGCTGTAGAAGCTCCTTTCGTTCGAGCTTCCATTCAGTTCGCCGACAAACACGCCCACCTGCGTCTCCCTCGGGCACGTTTCTTCTTCGAAAACCGCCCGCGGGCAGAGAGGGCCGGTGCTCGGACTGCCACCCAACCCCGGGCCAAATTCGATCACATAGTCACGAGCGCTCGTACCGGTTCCTGACGCCACCAATTGAAAGCCCACCTGCAACCGATCGGGATGTGCTCCGGCGCGGGTGTCCGGATGGCCGTCGCTGTCGAGCACCTTGATTTCGAGGCTGCCCGGCACGATCCCGAAGTCTGCCGCACCCGCAGGTGAAGCTAGGAGCGCGAGCCATAGCAGCACACCGGCCGCACCCCAGGCGGCGGCCGTCCACCAGCCTCTCACCGCCAACCGCCCAACTTCAGCCTCACGCGACGAGAGGCCCCCCGCATACCATGCTGGCGAACGACCAGGCGACCCCTGTGAAATCTCAGGCTGGCCCGCCGACGACCGTTCGCCGTGAGGCGCAACCTGATGGCGGCCCTTCCGGGTCGCACCACGCCGCGCCGTCCTCGGGCCAGCACCACCTTCTTCCCGTGGCGACGCGCCCATACCGATGCCCTGACGAGCCCGGGCTCGAGGTTCGCAACGAGGAGCAGGGTCCTTGCGCCGACCACCCCCCTGCGGCCTCGTGATCTGATCCGGAGCAAACGGATCCGCTTGCGACGTTTGCCTTCGACCGGCGCAGCGCTGGCCGGCCTCTGGCGCGCGAGCGGAGCTCGCGGGGGCGAATAGCATGTGCTCCCCTCGCAGGTAGGAGCCTCTCCAGGTGGTTCCGGAAACCCGCCCCCGAGGCGGGCCGCATAGAGATCCAGGTCGCCGCCGTCTTCGTCCTGCCAGCTGAGCGTGGCGGTCGTGCCGAAGAGCACGGTCTTCCCGTCGCGGCTGATGCCCCCGAACTTCGCGTCGACTTCTTCGCTCCCAGGGGTCACCAGTCCCAGCTGACCGTCGTGCCATTCGTACACATCGAGCTTCTTGTTTCGATCCGCCGGGATAAGCGACTCGGACGTGGCAAAGACAATGCGGGCGCCGCTCGCGTCTATCCCGTAGAAGGGGTGTTCGTCCCCGACTTTGAGTTCGGAAAACACGAGCGGGGAGTAGACGTTGGCGTCAATCGCTGCGTTGCCTCCGGACGAACCGCTGGAGATCCGCCTCACCACGCCTGTATCCGCGTCGTACAGGTAGACATCCTGTGAGTCGTCGGTGTCGGTTGCCACGACCTTCGACGCAGTGACGAAGAGAGCCCTGGCGCCGCTCTGCGACAGCTGAATCTGGGGTTCACGCGAGAAGCCGGCGATCGCCACGAGGTGCATCCCACCTCCATCGGCGAGAAAGAGCTTTTCTCCGGCGTTCGCTTCTCCCGGAGTCATCGCGCCGGTTGCGCGGAAGTAAACCCGCGAGCCATCGTCGGATGGATATGCGACCCCATCGTGCACCTGCCCGCCCGCTTCGGGCGAGCCGCCGGAAAGCAGATGAAGTTGGCTGGAGCCGACGACGTAGCGATATAGGTCCTCGCCCGAGTCTTCGTCGTCGTCGGTAAGCTGCTGGGCAGTCACCAGGAATGCGCTGCCCCCGTCCGGCGTCGTGCCCCCAAAGGTCACGTCCTGAGGGGCGTTGCAGTCGCTTCGGCTGCATTGCGAAACCGAGATCTCGCTGGTGGTACCGGCTTCCAGGTCGGCCATGAAGACCCTTTTCGTACCACCGCATCCGCCCTTGGCTGGTGTCGTGAAGAAGACCCGTCGCCCCGAGGGAGACAGTCCGTTCGAGTGAGGTACCGTCGATCCGCAAGCCGACAGCAATTCCCCGCCGGGGCCGGTGTCGACCAGGCGCAAACCGGCTTCGCCCCATTCATAGATCGATTCCCCTTCGACGCGCTCGGCGTCACCCGGGAGAAGATGCTCTGCCGTCGTAAAGACCACCTTTTCCCCATCGGCGGAGAGGTCGGCGAAGCCGTTGTATTCAAAGATCGAACCTTCCCCGACCTTCGCAATGAACTGAGGGGCGCGCCTGCCCACCACCCTGTAAAGACCGAGCTGTTCCGCGGGAGGCCCATCGGGGGTCAGCGGCACCGTCGAAAGCCACAACGAGGTCCCGAGATCCGCGCTGAAGGCGACAGGCGCCTCCGGCGCGAGAAGGGCGAAGAGTTCGGTCGAGAAGGTCGAGAAGGGAAACCCTTGGGACTCGCTCGACCATCCCGCCGGCCCCCGCCGGGCGATACCCTCACCCAGGAACACGCCCGACGACGAGTCGGGCAGCGGGCCGAACGTCCTGTAAGCCGCCCGGTCCCCGCTGCGCCCCATCGGGGCAAGGAACCTAACCGTCGTCGAAGCCGGTTCCCTGAAGGTAACCAACTCCCATGCGCGCCCGCCGGCCGGAACCGAGGCACGCGCGGGGGGCGACAGCGCGCTTGAGAAGCCCACCGCGGCCACGAACATGGCCGCGAGCGCACCGGCGCGCAGCCGCGCCAATTCCGGCAGCGCCGACCGAAACCGCGAAGCCTCCCAATAGACCAATGCGTCCCTTCCCTGCGGTACTGCATTCTGCCGAGCACCCTGTCGCCCAGCGTTCAGAGCGCGTCCCAGCATACCAACGTAACGGCGGGCCTGCCCAGTCGATCTGACGCCTTGCCTGTGCATGCCGCACCGACGCTAGCTCGGTAGACCCTCGGCATCGAGCATTGCCGTCCGTTCACCGGCGACCGGCGGGTTGTAGCACCCAACGGGGGAGTACCCGACTCGAGCCGCACAGCCGAGACAGAAATCACACGCTGGACCTTTGTCGCCGTTTCGGAGATGCTTGTAGAGCAGCGGGTCCGCGATCATCGCACGCGCGACCGACACGGCGTCGCACTGCTCGGTCACGATGGCCTGCTCCATCGTCTCTCCGGTGATGAATCCGCCGACGGAAATCACCGGAATGTCTAGACGGGCTTTGAACTCCCGCGCATACGGCAGGAGAAAGCCCTCGCGCGCGGGCCACAGCCGGTTTGAAGCGCGCGTGAGGAGTGGGGAGGCCAGAGAGAGCGCGCGACGCCGCCAGGCTGGAAGCCCTCGCGTCAAGCGTCCTTCGTCGAGCATCACCCTGAGGAAGTCGTCGAAGCGGCCGTGGCCGGCCACAGCCCCGGATTCGTAGTGACCGGCAGTGATCTCGACCGCATCGAGCCCTTCCTCCTCGAGCGCCAACGCGACCTCGACCAGGTCATCCGTTCCGAGCCCGGCGCGCCCCGGGAGCGCGTCGGTGCCGTTCAGCTTGGCGATGATCGGGAACTCGGACCCGACACGAGCACGCACGGCCCTCAGGACCTCGGACAGGAACCGCATCCGATTTGCCAGCGAACCACCATACTCGTCCTTGCGTCTGTTCGTGTGTGGAGTGAGAAATGCGCTGAGCAGGTAGCCGACACCCGCCAAGATCTGGACGCCGTCGAAGCCAGCCGCCTGCGCTCGCTCCGCGGCGGCCGCGTAGTCGGCGACCGTTTCGCGGATCTCCTCCTTCGTCATCGCTCGCGGCTTGGTTCCCATGAACTGCTCTCGAACGGGCGACGCCGACACCGCCGACTCCAACCCCACCTCCCTCGGGAACACCTGCCGCCCGCAGTGCCCCAGCTGGGCGAAGACCGTCGAGCCGCGGCTCTGGATCGCCTCGGTCAGGCGGCGGAGGCCGGGGATCTTGTCGTCGGCGTCGATCCCGCCAGCCCGGTCGAACATCTTCCCCTGGCGGTTCACGTAGAGGCCACCGGTGATTATCAACGGAGTTCGCGCATAGGCGATCGGCTCATAGAAGCCGATCAGCTCGTCGGTGACGAATCCGTCGGCAGAGAAGAGGGTCTCCGTCGTGGCAGCCTTGAACACCCTCCCCTTCACGGTGAGGCCGCCTATCCGCAGCGGCTCGAAAAGCGCCTTCACCGCATGGCCTCGCCGCTCGATGGCCGTTGCTTCTTATGCCGGTCAGACCGCAGCGGCCGATCCGAGAGCACGACCTTCTGCGGCACCATGTAGCGTGGCAGCCGATCCCGGCAGTGACGCCGAAGGCGGCGCCGAACCTCCCGGAGCTGCTCGTCGCCGGCCAACCTGACGGTGGCGCAGACGAGATGGCCGGTAAGCGGCGACGGCTCCGCGGAAACCACTGCCTCCTCGACGTCCTCCAGCTCCTCCAGGACGCTCTCGACTTCGACCGGCACGACCTTCTGACCGCCGACGTTGATCAGCTCGGAGCGTCGCGACAGGACGTGCAGCCATTCGCCATCCACCTCGACAGCGTCCCCGGTCATCAGCCAACCGTCCTCGGTGAGCGGACTCGGAGCGTTGAGATAGCCGAGCATCGCGGTCGCGGCACGCACCTCCAGCATCCCATCGCGCACGCGGTAGTCGCAGTTCTCACCGGTGAACTTCATCCATAGCGAGTCGGAACTGCGCGACTTGGACACGGGGATCCCGAGCTCGGTCATCCCGTAGGTCTGATGCAGCTTCACCTTGGGAAGGCGCTCGCGAAGGGTCCTCAGGGTGAACTCGGGCATCGGCTCCGAGCCATAGGAGATCACGCTGAGGCTCGAAAGGTCATAGCGCTCGTCTATGCGGCTGACGAGGAGCAGGTTCAGAAAGGTTGGCGAAGTCGGCAGAAGCTCCGCCCGGTGCGCTTCGATCGCCGACCCGACTGCATCGGGGCTACGATCCTCCACGGTGACCAGGCAACCTTCGTGCAAGAGCGCGTGAAACATCGTGTTCACCCCCCCGACATGGTCGAAGAGCAGAAAGGCCAGCATGGAGATCGGCCGGGCCGGCCGCTCGAACTTCGACAGCAGCCGGACCACATCGTGCAACGCCCCCTTCGCGACACCGCTGGTGCCGGACGAGAACAGGATCAGCCCCGGCCTCCCCTCGTTCCAGAGCTCGACGAGAAGCGCGTTCTCCGCCTCGACCCCGGTGCGCCGAACCGTCACGGCGTCGTCGGCGTCAACCGTCACCACCCACTCCGCCTCAGCGATGGAACAGAGTTGGTCGTGTCGGGTCACCTCCTCGCGCCTCAGCGGCGCGACGACGCAGTCGAGCTCGAACAGGGCCAGCAGCGCAGCGATCGCGTTGGGGCTAAAGTCACCGAGCAAGGCCACGACGGACCCTCGGCCGACCCCCTGGTCGCTCAGCTGGTCGCACATTGCGCCGATCGCCTCTCGAAGCCCAGCGTAGGAGACCATCGTCCCGCGCCAGAAGATCGCCGGCCGCTCATCCGGTGCCCCAAGGCGATCCCGTATGAGGCCCTTTGGCATCAGGGCCCCCCGAGATAGATAGCCTGACCGGTCACAATGCCGCTCTCCGGCGCGATCAGGAAGTCGATCACCCCAGCGACCTCCTCCAGCGTCGCCAGCCGCGGAATCGCATGCCTAGCCAGCACCTGCTCGAGCTTCTCCTCGGACAGCCCCCGAATCAGGTCGGTCGAGACCAGGCCCGGCGCGATCGCGTTGACCGTGATCCCCAGCGACCCGAGCTCTCTCGCCAGCACCTCCGTGAGGCTTACGACAGCCGCCTTCGACGCGGCGTAGGCCGCCTCCCCTTCGAGCTTCAAGGGAACCGCCGCCGAGGTGAAGTTCACGATTCGGCCAAAGCGGCGGCGCTGCATCAGCCTCGCGGCTTCACGGCAGAACAGGAATCCCCCAAGCACGTTCGTGTCGAGGATCCTGCTCACCGAGTTCCCAGGCGTGAGCATCGAGTGGTTCAGAAGCGCGATGCCGGCGTTGTTGATCAGGTGATCAAGCCGGCCGAGCGAGCGGATCCGCCGAAACAGCTCCCGCACCGAGTCCTCTTCGGCGACGTCGAGTTGCACGTGTTCGTAGTTCTCGAGGGACCAGTCGATGTCACCGCGGCTGCAGCCGATGACGGTGTGCCCCTGCTCCACGTAATGATTCGCCAGGAATCGGCCGATTCCCTTCCGCGCACCCGTGATCACCGTGACTGGCTGACTCTCCATTCCTATACCAGCTGTCGGGCTGCCAACTACAGCCAGACCCTCCCATCCGTAACGAATTCGACTAGAGCATTTCGACAATGTGATCCGCAAGGGTGCCCAGCGTGCGAAACGGGCTAGCCCGACTCGACATCGCGCGCTCGTCCACGAGCCTGACATCCCTACCCGTCTCCGCGGCAAGCTGTTCCTCGACCGCCACCAGAAACGTGACCACAGCCAGCGAATCGAACGCGCTTCCCTCACCGACCAGCGGCGTCTCGGACTCCTTCGCGATTTCCTTTTCTACTTCTTCTTCCACCTCATCGACGAGCGGGACCAGAAGCTCCTCGAAAACCTTCTCACTTGTCCACACTGTGGTCATGATGAGTAGTCCTCAGCGTATCGGGGAAGCGCCCCTTGGGGCGCTCCGTCATTGCCTGGTCCAGGTACAACTTGGCGTACGAAGTCCATCAGCAAGGTCATCCACTCATCAGGTTTCTCGATCATCGGAGAGTGGCCGCACTCAGCGACCACATGGAGCTCCACGTTTTGAAACGTCCTTAGGTGCGGTGTCCAATTCTCAAGCGGGGTGGTGCGGTCGTGTTCCCCCCAGACCAACCGCGTCGGGCACGCGACCTGTCCGATCCTGCTCACGGTGTCGTACGCATCCGCGGCCCGAAGGACCTTGAGCAGTTTCAGAGTGGTCGGTCTGTGGCGCGCCATCGCCATGCCTTCCTCGATCAGCTCGGTGGGCAGCGACTCCGGTTCCCGGTAGAACATCTGCTTGCGGAACTCGTCCATAACCTCTTGCTCGTCATGCGTCAGGAAATAACTCGCATCGATCACCTTCTCGCCGAGCCCCGGACAACCGCTCATAATCATGCCGGCGGTGCGATCTGGGTTTTCCGCGGCAAATCCGAGCGCCAGCAATGCGCCAAGGGAGTTTCCGCATACCAACACCTTCTCGAGCGAGAGGTCGTCGAGCATCGCGAGCGTGCCCTCGCACAGCTCGGCGATCGCCGCAGTCGGCTCCCCCAGGTCCAGCTGCGCGACGGCGGCGTTCCAGACCACCGTTCCGTAGCCGGCGCGAGCCAGCTCCTCGGCGGTCGAGTCCCATATCCAGTCCTTCCCCACGAGACCCGGAAGGAGCATCACCGGGCATCCGCAGCCGGGTACATGACGATAGGTAAATGGTATGTGTCCCGCCCGCGTCATTGTGGTGTTCGAGCATATCGACTAGCAACAACGGACGTCATGACATCTCCTTGATCCATTCCTCGACGATTGCGGCGGTAGACGCTGCGTGTTCCTCCATCATCGTAAAGTGATCCCCCGGCGTCTTGCGAACCGTATGTGACTGCCTCGAGACTGATGGCCAGCCCTCGATCTCGGCCGCCTCAGCGATCGGCTCTTCGGCGAGCACAGACAGAGTCGGGCAACCTGGGGCGTCGGGTTCATAGCCGTCCAAGAGCCGGCCGTAGGCGGCCATCGCTGTGAGCCGCATGGCGTTCACCTTGACCATGACCTGATCGCGCTTGAACATTGCGTCGAACACCTGTGGCATTAGGTTGGATGCCGCCTCCTTCGAGTAGGTGTCGATAAACGCAATTCCCGCAGGCGGCGAGCCGAGCGCCGCCAAGCGGTCGGCCAGGGCATGGGCGAGCATGCCACCCGTCGAGTGCCCCAAGAGGACGAACTCTTTGCCGCCGACGTGCTTGCGCACCGACTCCGCCTGACATTCCAGCAGCACGTCGAGTCCGGCTGGCAGTGATTCCCCGCTCAGGAATCCCGGCAGGGCGCAGACGGCGACGTCCCTGACTTCGCGGAACGTCTTCGCGAATCTCGCATATTGATGAGGTCCGGCGCCTGCTAGCGATGAGGGAATGCAGACCAGGCAGGGCGACTGCTCTCCTCGGCAGAGCTGGACCAGCGCGGGCAGGTCTGCCTGCCCGAGCGGGTCCTCGAAGGCCGGTCGCAGCTGAGACGCGGACTCGAGCAACGCCACACCCTGATGGGCTGAACCGTTGTGGACGGCGCGACGGAACAGATCCTCGATGGCAAGGTCCACCTGGCCGTTGCCACTCGACGGGCGCCGCAGCTCCCGGGGGCCCGCCCCCGGGAGCTGCCCGGACTCGACCAGCGGTTCCAGCTGCTCGCGCAGATATCCGGCGAACGCTTCGAGCGTCTGGTACTCCCCGAGCAGCGTCACGGGAAGTTCCAGGCCGGTCACCGACTCCAGCCAGACCTGCATTTCCACCGCCGCCAGCGAATCCATGCCGAGTTCGAGGAAGGGGGTCTCCGCATCGAGCTTCTCGGGGACCTCATGACCCAGCGTGATCGCAAGCCGAGCGCGTATCGCGGCGACGATCGCCTCGTCGCGCTCCTCGCGGGGCACGTCTGCTAGGTGCCCGATGAGCCATCCGGGAGAGTCGGACGGGGCGCCTGCCATGGGCTCCCGATTGGCCGGCGCCAGGGCGGCTGCGTCCGCGTCGACATCCAGCCAGAAACGCTCGCGCTGGAAGGGGTAGGCGGGCAGTTTGGCCGGCTTCGCCCCGGCGCCCTCGAAGAGCCGCGCCCACTCGACCTCCCCGCCGCTCACCCAAAGCTCGGCGAGGGAGGAGAGGAGGGCCGCGACCTCGGGGCGCTCCCTGCGCATCAACGGCGCCGCGAAGACGGGCTCCTCGTCGGCCGGCTCGCGCGAGCATTCGTGGACCATCGCGCTGAGCACGCCGTCGGGGCCGAGCTCCAGGAACCGGGTCACCTCCTGAGAGCGCAGCCAGCGCGCGCCGTCGGCGAAGCGCACCGGCCGGCGAACGTGCTGGGCCCAGTACTCGGCGGAGCGCATCCGCTCGGGGCTGCCCTGCTCCCCCGTGAGATTGGAGACGATCGGGATCTTGGGGGCGGCGAAGTCGAGGCCCTCCGCGACGCGGGCGAACTCGGCGAGCATCGGCTCCATGCGCGGTGAGTGGAAGGCGTGGCTGACCTTCAGCCGCCTGGTCTTCACACCCCGCTCGGCAAAGGCGGCGGCGATCTCCTGCACGGCGTCCTGCTCGCCGGAGACCACGACCGAGGCGGGACCGTTGACGGCGGCGATACAGGCGCGCCCTTCCAGGCCCTGCGTGCCCTGCAGCAGCTCCAGCACCTCGCCCTCGGGCGCCTGGATGGAGGCCATCGCCCCGCCCGCGGGCAGCCCTCCCATCAGGGACGCCCGAGCCGCGACCAGGGCGCAGGCGTCCTGCACGGAGAGCATTCCCCCCACGCGGGTGGCGCTGAGCTCGCCGATCGAGTGACCGATCAGGAAGTCGGGCCTTATGCCCAGCGACTCGAGCAGCCGCGAGAGCGCCAGCTCCAGCGCGAAGAGGCCCGACTGGGCGAACTGCGTCTGCTCCAGCGCCGTCTGGTCCTCGGTGTCCCAGATGACCTCGCGCAGGGAGCGCTCCCCCGGCATCCTCGCCTCGAGCCCGGCGAGCGCCTCATCCAGCGCCGCCCGGAAGACCGGAGAGGCCTCGTGGAGCTCCTTGCCCATGCCCACTCGCTGGGAGCCCTGGCCGGGGAACAGGAAGGCGAGCTTGCCCGGTGGCGCCGCCCGCCCGGCGATCACGCCGCCCGCCGGGCGGCCCTCGGCGAGGGCGGCGAGGCCCTCCAGGAAGCCCTCGCGATCGCCGGCGAGGATCGCCGCGCGGTGCTCGAAGCCCGAGCGGGCGGCGAGCGCGAGGGCGACGTCCAGCGCCCCCAACTCGGGGTGGGCGTCCAGGTGGGCGGCCAGGCGCCTCGCCGCCTCGCGCAGGGCCGGCTCGCTCTTGGCCGAGAGCAGCCAGGGCACGGGGGCGCTCTCGCCGAGCCCCCCGATCGCCGGC
>Ga0210096_1000204_pt1 | contig 22349 bp, 21 predicted proteins | sample China_Galinas_PW_4_FD_184864 | JGI IMG/M metagenome (GOLD analysis project Ga0210096, IMG submission 184864) | Wetland microbial communities from San Francisco Bay, California, USA, that impact long-term carbon sequestration - China_Galinas_PWA_D2... | ecosystem: Environmental > Aquatic > Marine...
GGTACGAAGGCAACGACACACGGAGCCGACCGAGGGACCGGCCGCTTCCCGTCCTCGTGAGCACCAGGTCCGCCGCGGCCATGGCGTCTCGCGCCCGACCGTCGGTGAGCAGCAACGGCAGCGCCCGGTCCATCGTGGTCAGCTCCGCCTCGATCTGCACCCTGATCCTGCCACTCGCACAGGGCAGCACGAAGGACAGCCCGGGTCGTCTCTGCAGCAGCCAATCGGCCGCCTCCAGGAAAACCCGGCCCAGGCGCCGCACCTCGCCCATACGGCTGCCGGGCAGCAGGGCGATAACCTGGGCCTCCGCCTCCAGGCCAAGCAGGCGGCGCGCAGCCCCCGGATCGCTCTCCAGGGGGATCTCGTCGGCCAGGGGATGCCCCACGTAGCGGGCGTTGACCCCGCGTCGGGTCAGGAAGTCTGTCTCGAAGGGAAAGATGCTGAGCATCAGGTCCACGGCGCGCCGCAGGGTCTTGACCCTCCCCTGGCGCCAGGCCCAGACGGTAGGGCTCACATAGTGCACCGTGGGGATGCCGGCGCCCCGGAGCACCCGCTCCAGGCCCAGATTGAAGTCCGGCGCGTCGACACCTATGTACAGGTCCGGCGGATCGGCCAGGAAGCGCTCGCGCAGACCCTTGCGTATGCGCAGCAGCTCGGGCAGATGACCGAGCACCTCGAACAGCCCCATCACCGAGAGCCGCTCCATGGGCACCAGGCTGTGGCACCCCTCGGCCTGCATGACCTGCCCACCGACGCCCTCGAAGCGGACCTGACCCAGGCGGGCCTTGAGGGTCCGCATCAAGGCGGCCCCCAGGAAGTCGCCCGAGAGCTCGGCGGCAACTATGGCGATACGGAGCACGCGGGCCGGCCGGGGGGGTTCAACCTAGAAGCGGCAGTTGGACGGCCGCCAGGGTGCGTGCGGCGTGGTGGCTGGCAAGGCACAACGAGGAGGAATAGTCGCTCTATTCCAACGAGTTGTAACGCGGCCAGGCGCCACGCCGTGCGTGCCCTGGTGGTCGTAGCGGCCCTCACCCAGCAGGTGAGTCTCATAGGCTTCCAAAACTGTCGGCAACTCCATGAGCTGCCAGGTCCACGAAGCGGTCAACTGCCGTTTCTAGGTTCAACGGATGATGCTGCGCTCGCTGGTCTCCAACAGCTCGACGAGTGGCGCCAGCTCCGGGGACTCCGCGGCCAAGTCCCTGATCCGCTCCAGGGCGTCTGCCAGGGCGAAGCCCGATTTGTAGATCAGCTTGTAGGCGCGTCGGATCTGCTGGATCGACTCGACGGAGTAGCCCCGCCGACGCAGCCCCTCGGCGTTGATGCCATGGGCATGGGCGGGATGACCGCTGACCATCACATAGGCGGGGACGTCCTTGGAGATCACCGAGCCCATCCCGCAAAAGCTGTGGGCGCCGATCCGGCAGAACTGGTGCACGATGGAGAAGCCTCCGAGGATGGCCCAGTCCTCGATCCGGACGTGCCCCCCCAGGGAAGCGGCGTTCGCGAGAATCGAATGGTCGGCAATCTCGCAGTCGTGGGCGACATGGGTGTAGGCCATCAGCAGGTTGTCGTCACCGATGCGGGTGACGCCACGGTCCTGCACCGTTCCGCGATGCACGGTGGAGCACTCCCGGATGACATTGCGATCGCCGATCTCCAGACGTGTGGTCTCGCCTCCGTATTTTTTGTCCTGGGGGTCTTCACCGACCGAGGCGAACTGGAAGATCTGGTTGTCGACGCCGATGCGCGTCGGTCCCTTGATCAACGCGTGGGGCCCGATCCGGGTTCCCCTGCCTATGCATACGCCGGCCCCGACGATCGCGAAAGGGCCGACACTGACGCCTTCGTCCAGCTCTGACGCGGGATCGACGACGGCACGGGGGTCGATCAATCTCAGGCGTCCCGAGCGGTGCACATGATCTCGGCCGTGGCCGCGATCCGCCCGTCCACCGTGGCCTCGCCCGTGAACATCCAGATGCCCCGCTTGGTGCTCTTGAAGAACACCTCGAGTCGCAGCTGGTCACCCGGCTCCACGGGGCGCTTGAATCGCGCCTTGTCGATTCCGACGAAGTAGTAGAGGGAGTTGCCCACCTCGTCGGGGGCGGTGCTCATGGCCAGCAGGCCCGTGGCTTGGGCGAGCGCCTCGATGATGAGCACCCCGGGCATAACCGGCTTGACCGGGAAATGGCCGGTGAAATAGGGCTCGTTGAAGGTGACGTTCTTGATGCCGACCAGCCGCTGGCCGGGCTCGCACTCGAGCACCCTGTCGACAAGCAGGAACGGATAGCGGTGCGGCAGCAGGCTCAGCACCTTGTTGATGTCCATCGTGCTCAAAGCGATATCCCCAGGCGATCCGGCGGGACACGGCCCACCACCGAAAACTCAGACGCAGTCTACAGGCTCTGCCCACTCGGCGCCGTCGCCCCCGCCTTTGCCGAGCCGCTCTTCGAGCTCCTTGATCCGGCGCACATAGTCGTCCAGGCGCCGCAGATTGGCGACGTTGCGCCGCCACTGGCGGTTCGGCACCGCCGGCAGCCCTCCACTGTAGACCCCGGGCTCTCTGATCGAGCGGGTCACTTGGGAGAGACCAGTGATGTGCACATGGTCGGAAATGTCGAGATGCCCCGCGATCCCCACCGCACCGCCGATGGTGCAGTGACTCCCGATCCGCGTGGAGCCGGAGATCCCGGCGCAGGCGGCGATGGCCGTGTGCTCGCCGATACGCACGTTGTGGGCCACCTGGATCAGGTTGTCCAGCTTGACCCCCCGGCCAATCACCGTGTCGTGGATGGCGCCTCGATCGACGGTGGTATTGGCGCCTATCTCCACGTCATCCCCCACGGTCACGCTGCCGACCTGGGGCACCTTGACCCAGGTGCCACCATCGTTGGCCAGGCCAAAACCGTCGCTGCCGATGACCGCACCGGGATGGATTACCACCCGACGACCGATGCGCACACCTCGACACAGGGTGACCCGGGCCACCAGACGCGAAGCCTCGCCTATCCGGGCGCCTTCGCCGACCACGCAGCCAGGGCCCACCTGGACGCCGTCGGCAAGGACGGCATCGGCCTCGATCACCGCGCCCGGTCCGACCCAGGCACTCCCAGCGACCCGCGCGCTGTCGGCGACCACCGCCGACGGATGCACGCCCCCAGGGCGCGCCGGCTCCGGGTGCAACAGCGCCACGGCCCGAGCATAGACCAGATACGGGTTGTCCGTGATCAGTGCCGGAACCGAGCAGGTGTCTTGCCACTCGGCTGGCAAGATGACCGCAGAGGCAGCGGTAGCCGCCAAGTGCTTGCGATAGCTCTCGTTGGCGAGAAAGGCCAAGGCGCCGGGACCCGCGTCCTGCAGGGTATCGACATGGTCCACCTGACAGGACTCGTCCGCAGCGCCCTCCAGTCGAGCGCCGATACGCGCCGCCAGATCCGCCAGCCGCATGCCCACTCGGCTTTTCCTTCGTGCCGGGACTACTTGTCCTTCTTGAGCCGCTCCAGCACCTTGTCCGAGATGTCGATCCGCCTGCTGGCATAGACCACCACCCCGAGCACGACGTCGATACGCTGCGCCTTGGCCACTTCCGCCACCACCTCCAGGACCTTGCGACGGAGCTTGTTGAACTCCTCGTTCTGACGCAGGCTCAGGTCCTCCCGGAAGGCCGCCGCCTCGTTCTTCAGGGTACGACGACGGGACAGGATGTCCTTCTCCAAACGGTTGCGCTCGGAGCTGCTCATGATCTTGGAGTCGCGATCCAGCTTGTCCTCCAGCTGCTTGAGCTCTTTCTGCTTGCCGAGCAGTACCCGCTCGCGCCGCGAGAACTCGCTCTCCAGCGCCTTGGTGACCGCCTGAAACTGGGGCGACTCCTTCAATACCTTTTCGGCGTCGACGTAGCCAATTTGCGTGGGCTCCGCAACAGCCGCACTACCCACCGAGAGCAGGCCGGCCGCCAGCAGCACGATTAGTGATCTCTTCAACATATCTCTCCGCAATGTGTCAGAAGGTCTTGCCGAAATTAAACTGGAAATTCTCCACCTCGTCACCTGGCTCGTCATTCAGCGGCTGGGCGAGGCTGAAGGTCAGAGCACCGATCGGTGACAGCCAGCTGGCAGCGATGCCGACCGAATAACGGACCCCATCCGAGCCCCGATCCCGCTCGGCGAAAGGGTTCAGAGCCAGCGTGACTCTCTCGCGGCGGCTCAGGTAAGCGGGCGCATCCGCCAGGTCGAACACGTTGCCCGCGTCGAAGAAGGCAGCCAGTCGCAACGATTTTTTCGCCGCGTCGAAGGGAGGCGGAAACAGCAGCTCCACATTGGCCGCCGCCTTGGCATTGGCCCCGATGGGGTCGCCTCTGGAGTCCACGGGACCCAGGGAATAGGCTGAGTAGCCGCGCACGGTGCCTCGTCCACCCGCATAATAGTTCTCGAAGAAGGGCAGATAATCCAGATCGCCGTAGGCGTCGCCGTAACCCAGGTCCGCTGCCAGGCTGAGCACGAAATCCTTGGTCAGGGGCACATACCTGCGGTGCTTGTAGTTCACCTTGTAATAGGTCAGATCGCTCCCGGGCACGGTGATGTCCGCCGTCAGCGACTGGATGGCGCCACTGTTGGGGAAGACGCTCTTGTCTCGCGAGTCGTGGGACCAGGACAAGCCCGCCTTGAAATCCACGAAGTTGCTGCCCTGATCTTCCTCGAAGGCCTTGACCTCCCGGGAGGCCGCCGTGCCGTACTTGAAATCCGTGTAGATCATATCCATGCTCAGACCGATCCTGTTGAACTCGCTGACCGGAATGCCGAAGTTGACCCCGGCGACCGATCTGTCGGTGGCGAAGTTGGCCACGTCCAGGTCTTCGTAATCGCTCTGCTCGTAGCGTAGGGTGAAACCGCGGCTGATCCCGTCGACCGTATAGTAAGGGTTGACATAGCCCAGCGCGTAGACCGTCTGGGCACCGCTGGTGTTGAAGGCGGCGCTCACTTGCTTTCCCGTGCCGAGGAAGTTGGTCTGGGTGATGGAGGCGTTGAAGGTCAGACCCTGAGACTGGGAGAAGCCAAGGCCGGCGAGCAGCTGGCCTGACGGCTGCTCCTTGACCTTGATGTCGATGTCGATCTGGTCGGTGGTGTTGGGAACCGCCGGGGTCTCGAAGCTCACCGTCTCGAAATAGCCGAGCCGCTCCAGGCGTGTCTTGGACAGGTTCACCTTCTCGTTGGAGAACCAGGCCGACTCCATCTGGCGAAGCTCGCGACGCAGCACCTCGTCGCGGGTGCCGGAATTGCCACTCATGTTGATGCGCCGAACGTAGACACGCTTGCCCGGATCGACGAAAAAGGTCAAAGCGACCTGGCGGCCCTCGGAGTCGATCTCGGGGATAGTGTTGACGTTGGCGAAGGCGTAGCCGTAATCCCCGAGCAGGTGCGTGATGCGCTCGGAGGTCTCCACTGTCTGCTTGCGAGAGAAGGGCTCATCCCGACGGATGTGAATCAAGGGGAAGAGCTCTTCGGCGGGCAGCACCAGGTCACCGGCCAGCTTGATGTCGCTGACGGTGTGCACGGCGCCTTCATCGACGTTGATGGTGATGTAGACGTCTTTCTTGTCGGGAGTGAGGGAGACCTGCACCGAAGCGATCTTGAAGGCGATGTAGCCCCGATCCAGGTAGTAGGAGCGCAGAGTCTCCAGGTCGCCCGCGAGCTTCTGTCGAGAGTACTGGTCGCTCTTGGTGAACACCGAGAGCCACCCGCCGGTATCCAACTCCAGCTGGTCGAGCAGCTCACCGTCGTCGAAGCCGGTGTTGCCCACGATGTTGATCTGCCTGATCTTGGCGGCCTTGCCCTCGGTGATGCTCAGCTTGAGCCCGACACGGTTGCGCTCCAAGGGAGTCACGGCGACATCGATCTTCACCCCGTACTTGCCGATGCCGAAGTACTGACGGCGCAGCTCTTGCTCCATGCGATCGAGTACCGGGCGATTGAACACCCGGCCCTCCGCGAGCCCCGTCTCCTTGAGGGCCTGGAGCAGATCGTCGGTCTTGATGTTCTTGTTGCCGCTGAGCTTGATGGAGGCGATCGACGGGCGCTCGCGCACGAAGATAACCAGCACGTTGCCCTCGCGCTCCACGCGCACGTCCTTGAAGAAGCCGGTCTTGTAGACGGCACGTACTATGTCCTGGATGTCGCCCGTGCCTATGGTGTCGCCGGTCTTGATCGGCAGGTAGTTGAAGACGGTGCCGGGTGAGATCCTTTGCAGCCCCTCGACCCGGATGTCTTCTACGAAGAAGCGCTCGGAGGGGGCGGAGGAGCCCGACAGGGGCAGCCACAGCAGGCTGGCCAGTATGATCGCCAACAATAGTTTGAATCGCGGGTCCATGGGTGCTCTGTCTTCTTGTCTGTGCGGATCCCCCGAAGATGTGACGAGCCACACCTCGGGACCTGCCTAGTGCCTGGTGACTTACCGGCTGCGACGGCTAAAAAAGCCGGGCCAGTATAAAGGATCTGTATCGCCTAGCCCAGCAACCGGCTGAGGTCCACGTAAAAGGCCAGCACCATCAAGGCCAGGAGCATGACCATACCGACGCGCTGGGCCTGCAGCTGGGCCTGCTCGGACAAGGGTGAGCCCTTGACCGCTTCCACGAGAAAGAACAACAGATGCCCGCCATCGAGCACTGGGATAGGCAGCAGGTTCAGCAGACCCAGGCTCACGCTCACGAAGCCCAAGAATTTCAGGAAGTCGATGAGTCCATAGCTTGCGCTCTTTCCCGCGACCTCGGCAATCGACAGCGGACCGCCGAGATTCTTGACCGAGGCCTTGCCGACCAGGATCTTGCCCAACAGACGCAGGGTCAGCAGAGAGGTGTCCCAGCACTTGCGCACAGCTGCGCCCACAGCATCGACCGGCCCGAGGCGAAGCTGTGCAAAAAACTCCGGGGGCACGGTGTCCAGCGGCTTTCGGTCCGCGCCGATCCGTCCGATTCGCTGCCCGTATCGCTCGATCTCGCCGATGGCGAGCTCCAGTGTCATTGGTCGGTCCTCGCGCTCGATCTGCACCGGCAGCGTCTGATTGGGGTGCAGCCTTACCCAATCGACCCACTGCTCCCAGCTGTTCACCGGGATTCCACCGGCCTCGAGGATGCGATCGCCCACCTTCAGCCCGCTGCGCTCGGCGGTCTCGCCGGAAACCAGCCGGCCCACGATCGCGGGCCCGTCGGGCCGCTTCAGCGATAGCCCCAGCTTGCCGATCACGTCCGGATCGCCGTCCTCCGCGATCCCTGCCACCGCCTGCGCGGACAGCCGACGCAGCCGCTCGGCGCCCCCGCTGTCGCGCACCCGTACCGACACCGGGTGCGACTCGCTCATGGATGCGGACAAGAGGGCGTACACCACCGACTCCCAGGTGGGCGTTCGCTCACCCTCCACCGACAGAATCTCGTCGTCCGGCTCGAAGCCCGCCTGCGCAGCGGGGGTCTCGGGCACCACCTCCCCCACCCAGGGCCTGGCGCCGGAGTCCCCGGCGACGTAGACCAGCCAGAAGGCCAGTATCGCGAACAAGTAGTTGAACACGGGGCCGGCCGCGACTATCGCACTGCGCACCGCCACGCTCTGACGGTTGAACGCCCGCGACAGCTCGGCGTCCGGGACAGACCCTTCGCGCTCGTCGAGCATCTTGACGTAGCCGCCCAGAGGGATGGCCGCGACCACATACTCGGTGCCGTCGGTGCGACCGACCCGCTTCCACAAGGGCCGGCCGAAGCCCACTGAAAAGCGCAGCACTTTGACACCCAGGCGGCGGGCCACCCAGAAATGGCCGAACTCATGCACGGTGATGAGCACGCCGAGGGCGACGATGAAGGCCGCGATGGTAAACAGTAGTGAGTCCATGATCAGCAAGAATGCCGGTTGGCCGTGGATTCCGCAATGATTGCCCGGGCCAGGGCACGCGCCTCGCGGTCGGCGGCCAAGACCTCGTCGAGAGTGTTCGCCGCGCCGGGGGCCAGGCGCGCCAGAGTCTGCTCGATCACCGCGGGGATCCCAGTAAACCCCAGGCGACCCTCGAGAAAGGCCTCGACCGCCACCTCGTTGGCTGCGCTGAGCACGGCAGGGGAGTCTCCTGCGCGTCGAATGGCTTCATAGGACAGGGCCAGGCAGGGAAAACGCTCCGGATCCGGCCGCTCGAAATCGAGCCGCGCAACCGCGAACAGATCCAGGCTGGGCACCCCTGACTCGATGCGATCCGGCCAGGCCAGGGCGTGCGCGATGGGGGTGCGCATGTCCGGGTTACCCAATTGGGCCAGCACCGATCCGTCCGCATACTCGACCATGGAGTGGATCACGCTCTGGGGGTGCAGCACCACGTCCACCCGCTCGGGGACGGTATGGAACAGCCAGCAGGCCTCGATCACCTCCAGCCCCTTGTTCATCATGGTGGCGGAGTCCACCGAGATCTTTCGGCCCATGTCCCAGTTGGGATGGGCGCACGCCTGCTCCGGGGTCACCTCTGCGAGTCGCTCCGCGGGCCAGGTCCTGAAGGGCCCGCCGGAGGCGGTGAGCAGTATCCGGCGCACGCCCGCTCCGTCCAGCCCGCTCGGCAGCGCCGGCGGCATGCATTGGAAGAGCGCGTTGTGCTCGCTGTCGATGGGTAGGATGCTCGCCCCGCATCGCTCAGCAGTCTCGATAAACAGGCGGCCCGACACCACCAGCGCCTCCTTGTTCGCCAGCAGCAAGCGTTTCCCCGCACGGACTGCCGCCAAGGCGGGCAACAGCCCGGCCGCCCCGACGATAGCCGCCATGACATAGTCCACTTCGTCCAGCGCCGCAACCTGCTCCAGGGCCTCCGAACCCGCAAGCACCCGAATCTGCGGGACCTGTCGCTCCAGGCGGCGGGCCAGCTCGGCGGCGCTGGTCGGGTCGGACATCACCGCATAGGCCGGCCGATGCGCGAGACACTGGCGATACAGCCCGTCCAGGTCCCGATTCGCTGTCAGGGCCACCACCCGAAACCGTTGCGGATGCCGCGACAGCACGTCCAGAGTACTCGCCCCGATCGAGCCGGTCGAGCCGAGCACGGTCACGCCGATCATTCGCTCCACCCCATCAGCAGCCACCCCAGAGCGAACACGGGGGCAGCGGCGGTAAGACTGTCGATCCGGTCGAGCACACCGCCATGCCCGGGCAGCAGACGCCCGCTGTCCTTGACGCCTCGTTGGCGTTTCAACAAGCTCTCGAACAGATCCCCCACCACCGAGACCAGCGTGGTCAGCCAGCACAGGGCCAGCGCGAGCCAGGGGTTCAGTCTGCCGGGGGGAGCCCACCAGACCAGGGCGATCGCGCATAGGCTTGCAGCCCCCAAGGCGCTGTAGACCCCGGCGCGGGTCTTGCCCGGGCTGAGATACGGGGCGAGCTTCGCCCGTCCCCAGGCGCGCCCCCCAAAGTAGGCCGCCGTATCGCTGAGCCAAATCAGGATCACCAGGAAGAGCACCAGCAGAGGTCCGAGCTCACCCTGGTCGTGCAGCACCACCAAGGCCGCCCACGCCGGCACCAGTACGGGCAGACCGCTGAGCGCCTGCGCAAGATCCGCCCCCGTGCGCGGCTCGGGCTCGGCGTCGACCCGAGCCAGCACCAGGGTCACCACCAGCCACCAGAGCACCGCGGCGGTCAGCAGCCCCAGAACCGCTTGCGAGGCCGCCAACAAGGGAAACAGGGCCGCCATGGCCAGGCACGCCCCCGCGAGACCCAGCGCCCGCTGCGTCAATCCGTTGAGCCCGGAGAGCCCCAGCCACTCCAGGGCACCCAGGAGCACCACCACCCCGAACACCGCCGCGAGGGCGAGATGGGGCAGCCACAGCACGGCGGCGACGAACAGGGGCACCAACGCCAAAGCGGTGAAGACTCGCTCGGACAGCACGGCTCAGCCCCCCCCCACTTCGGAGGTGTCGGCGCTCAGCTGCTCTCCGATCTTGCCGAAGCGGCGCTCGCGATGGGCGAAGGCGTCGAAGGCCGCCTGGAGCTGGGCCTGATCGAAATCCGGCCAAAGACAGTCGGTGAAGTAGAGCTCGGAATAGGCCGCCTGCCAGAGCAGGAAATTGCTCAGCCGAAGCTCCCCGCCGGTGCGGATGAACAGGTCCGGATCGGGGAGATCCGCGAAGGAGAGCTCGGCGGCCAGGTTGGGCTCGTCGATGTCCTCGGGTCTAAGCTCGCCGGCCAGCACCCGTGCCGAGAGGCGACGCGCGGCCTGGGCCAGATCCCAACGTCCCCCATAGTTGGCCGCGATCTGCAGCACCAGCCCGCTGTTGGCCTCGGTCAGCGCCTCTACCCGGGCGATCCGGGACTGGAGCTTCTCCGGCAGCGCAGTACGGTCCCCGATGACGCGCAGTCGCACGTCGTTGCTGGTGAGCCTGCGGACCTCCCGATGCAGCGCCGTCATGAACAGCTCCATGAGCAGCCCCACTTCCTGTTTGGGCCGACGCCAATTCTCGCTGCTGAAGGCAAACAGGGTGAGCACCTCCACGCCCGCCCGGGCACATCGCTCCACGGCCATGCGCACCGCACCCACGCCGGCCTTGTGGCCCGCGTGTCGCGGCAGGTGGCGCTTCTTGGCCCAGCGGCCGTTGCCGTCCATGATGATGGCGACATGGCGCGGGACCGCCGTCTGGCCGGCCGTCTGTCGATCGGGTGTTTCGCTCTCCGGCACTGGAACCGCCCGCTCCGGAGGCTCAAACGACCATCAGGTCCGCTTCCTTCGCCTCCAGGACGGCGTCGATCTCCTTGACATGCTGATCCGTAAGTCTCTGGATCAGGTCCTGACCGCGGCGCTCGTCGTCCTCGGAGATCAGCTTCTCCTTGACCAGCCCCTTGAGTTCGCTGTTGGCGTCACGCCGAATGTTGCGTACGGCGACCTTGGCCTGCTCCGCCTCGTTGCGCACCACCCGGATCAGGTCCTTGCGACGCTCTTCCGTCAGCGGGGGCATGGGCACGCGGATCACTGTGCCCCCGGTGTTGGGATTGAGGCCCAGGTTAGACTCCATGATGGCCTTCTCCACCGGCTTGACCATGGCCTGCTCCCAAGGCTGAACCGTCAGCGTGCGGGCGTCCTCCAGGTTGATGCTGGCCACCTGGCTCAAGGGTACCTCGGTGCCATAATAGGTCACCCGGATGTGGTCCAGCAGACTGGGGTGGGCCCGGCCGGTACGGATCTTGGCCATCTCGTGGGTCAGCGCCTCCACGCTCTTGCCCATCCGCTCGGCCGCGTCCTTCTTGATGTCGTCGATCATGTCAGTCACCGCTCTCCACGAGTGAGCCTATGTCTTCGCCCTGAAGCACGCGCAGCATGGCCCCGGGCTGGTTGATGTTCATCACCCTCAGGGGAAGGCCGTGGTCCCGGCACAGTACTATAGCCGTGGCATCCGTCACCCGGAGATGGCGCTCCAGCACCTGGGCGTAGGTAAGCCGCCGATAGAGTATCGCGTCGCGCACCTTGACCGGATCGGCCGAGTAGACGCCGTCGACCTTGGTAGCCTTGATCAGCAGCTCGGCACCTATCTCTATGCCCCTCAGGGCGGCGGCCGAGTCGGTCGTAAAGAAAGGATTTCCCGTCCCAGCCACCAGGATCGCCACCCGCCCCTTTTCGAGGTGGCGGATAGCACGCCGACGGATGTAGTCCTCGCAAACCTGGTTGATCTTGAGTGCGGACATCACCCGCGCGGGTATCCCCAAACGCTCCAGGGCGTCCTGCATGGCCAGGCCGTTCATCACCGTGGCGAGCATGCCCATGTGGTCGCCGACCACGCGGTCGATGCCGGACTCTGCCAGCCCCGCGCCCCGAAAAATATTGCCTCCACCTATGACCAGGCCAATCTCTGCGCCCGCTTCACGCATCTGTCCGAGCTCGTCGGCCAGGCGCGCAATCACGGGGGGAGCTATCCCGTAATCCCCCCGCCCCATCAGTGCCTCCCCGCTAAGCTTCAGCAGGACCCGCTTGTATGCCAATTGCGCCATGGGCCGCCTTGGAAATGCGGGGTCGCGCCCAAGCGCGACCTCAGGGGAGCCTACCTCAGGCGCCGCGCGCCTGGGCCATGACTTCCTCGGCGAAGCTCTCGCTCTTCTTCTCTATGCCCTCACCGACTTCAAAGCGCTGAAAGCGCGCCACACGGGCGCCTGACTTCTCCAGCAGCTTGCCGACGGTGGTATCCGGATCCTTGATGAAAGCCTGACCGTGCAGGGTGATCTCCGCGAGCCACTTGCGCATACGGCCCTCTACAACTTTCTCGATGATGTTGTTCGGCTTGCCGCTCTCGCGAGTCTGTGCCATGTAGATGTCGCGCTCCTTGTCCTGCATGAACCGGGGCACATCGTCCGGAGACACGCACACTGGGTTGCTGGCGGCCACGTGCATGGCGATGTCACGACCCAGAACCCGGTCGCCGCCTTCAACCTCCACCATGACGCCGATACGCACGCCATGCACATAGCTGGCCACCACACCCGAATCCGAGTCGTAGCGAGCCATGCGGCGCACGCCCAGGTTCTCGCCGAGCTTGGCGACCAGCCCCTCGCGGGCCTGCTCGACGGTGGTCTCTTCACCCTCGTGCAGGGGCTGGGCCAGCAGCGCGGAGACGTCCTGGGCGTCGCCGTACAACGCCCGCTCGGCGACCGCCTCGGCGAAGGAGGTGAAATTGGGGTCCTTGGAGACGAAATCCGTCTCGGAGTTGACCTCCACCATGGCTCCATGCCTGCCGTCTTCGCTGGCGTGGATGACGATGACACCCTCCGCGGCAATACGCCCCGCCTTCTTGGCCGCCTTCGTCTGACCGGATTTTCGCATCAATTCGATGGCACTTTCGAGGTTGCCTTCGGTCTCCACCAGCGCCTTTTTGCATTCCATCATCCCCGCGCCGGTGCGCTCGCGTAGCTCCTTCACAAGAACGGCTGTGATTGCCATCGCTCTCTACCTCTCTGATTTCGAAATATCTTGCAGGATACGACCGGTCACTGTACGGGGCGTCGCACCGTACAGGAGTCCAGAACTCGATTGAGCTCGTGGTTCGGGAATTTCCGTGTCAGTCGCCCGAGGACTCTTCGACCTCGACGAACTCGTCCTCGGTCACACCCACGGAATGGGCCGCGACGGCGCGCCCCTCCAGCACCGCGGCGGACGTGCCCTGGGCGTAGAGCTGAACAGCGCGGATGGCGTCGTCATTGCCCGGAATCACATAGTCCACACCCTCGACCGAGTTGTTGGTATCGACCACGGCGATCACGGGAATCCCTAGCTTCTGCGCCTCGCTGATGGCGATCTTCTCGTGCCCGACGTCGATGATGAACAGGGCATCGGGCAGGGAGTTCATGTTTTTGATGCCCCCTAGGCTGCGATCGAGCTTCTCCATCTCACGACGCTGGTCCAGTGCCTCGCGCTTGTTGAAGCGCTTCTCCAGGGTGCCGTCGCCGGCCATGGTCTCCAGCTCCACCAGGCGCTTGATCGACTGACGGATGGTCTTAAAGTTGGTCAGCATGCCGCCCAGCCAGCGGTGGTTCACATAGGGCATGCCGCAACGCTCGGCCTCCTCGCGGATCGCCTCACGCGCGGAGCGCTTGGTGCCGACAAACAGGATCTTGCCGCCGTTGGAGGCGAGCTTGCCGACGAAGTTCATGGCCTCTTCGTACAGCGGCAGGGTCTTTTCGAGGTTGATGATGTGGATCTTGTTGCGATGTCCGAAAATGTAGGACTTCATCTTCGGGTTCCAGTAGCGGGTCTGGTGGCCGAAGTGCACACCGGCCTCCAGCATCTGGCGCATCGATACCTTACTCATAGCAGGGCTCCGAGATTCCTGTGGGTTGGGCCTCCACGCACCCCAGGGGACAACCCGGCCAACCGGGCACCCAGCCACCTGTGACGGTACGTGTGCGGACTCTGGGGTCTGTCCGCGCAGGTCTCCCCCCCGGCACCAGACAGCCCCTTGGGCTCGAATCGAGAATGGTTTGCGATTCGGCGGCGCGTTTTATACCATACTCCAGCCCCTGCGACAATTGCCGCACCCATCACAAGGTCTTCATTTCTCCCGTATTTCCGCCGACCTCAACCATGAGCGTGACCATAAAAACTGCCGAAGAGATCGGAAAAATGCGGGTTGCCGGCCGCCTCGCCGCCCAGGTGCTGGAGATGATCGGCGAGCATGTGCGCCCGGGCGTCACCACCGACGAACTGGACGCACTTTGCCACCGCTACATCGTCGACACGCAGCAGGCCATACCCGCGCCACTCAACTACCGCGGCTTCCCCAAGTCCATCTGCACCTCGGTCAACCACCAGGTCTGCCACGGCATTCCCGGCAAGAAACGTCTGAAGAACGGCGACATCCTCAACATCGATGTCACAGTGATCAAGAGCGGCTTCCACGGCGACACCAGCAAGATGTTCTTCGTGGGCGAGCCCTCTGTGCTGGCGCGGCGCCTGGTCCGGATCACCCGCGAGGCCATGTGGACGGCCATCTACCTGGTTCGCCCCGGTACGCGGCTGGGAGACATAGGCCACGCCATCCAGCGTTTCGTCGAGGCCCACGACTACAGCATCGTCCAAGAGTATTGCGGCCACGGTATCGGCAAGGAGTTCCACGAAGAGCCGCAAGTGCTGCACTACGGAACCCAGGGCACGGGCCTGGAGCTCCAGCCTGGGATGTGCTTCACCATCGAGCCCATGGTCAATGCCGGCAGGCGACAGGTCAAGCTGCTGCCCGACAGCTGGACCGTTGTAACCAAGGACCGCTCCCTGTCCGCCCAGTGGGAGCACACCATCCTGGTGACCGAGAGAGGCCACGAGGTCCTGACGCTTCGCCGGGAAGAGTCCGAAGCGGGCTACAAGGCCGCGTGATCGGGCCCTTCCAGTGCTGGGAGAACCCGACCTGACAGCCCTGGATCTTGCCCTCACCGAGCCGGATCCCCCCGTCGCGGCCTTTCGGCGTGCCATCGCCGAAGGCATGGCCCAGCTGCGTTCGCGTTTCGAGGCCGGCGCGCCCGTCGGCGTCCTGGTGGCGGCTCGCGCACGTCAGGTGGACGCCCTGCTGGTACGCGCCTGGAATCGATTCGTGCCGGCCGATGCCGATGCATCCCTGGTAGCGGTGGGCGGCTATGGCCGCGGCGAGCTTCACCCGGCCTCCGACGTCGACCTGCTGATCCTCATCGGCGCGGAGACGGCCGACTTGGCCTGCGGTCTGGGCGAGCTGCTCGCCTTCCTTTGGGACATAGGCCTGGAGGTGGGACACAGTGTGCGCACGGTGGACGACTGTGCGTGCGAGGCCGCCAAGGACCTGACCGTGATCACCAACCTGATGGAGTCGCGCCTGCTCACAGGATGCGACGCCCTGCACCAGGCCATGCGCAAGGCCCTCGGGCCGGATCGCATGTGGTCCAGCGAGACCTTCTTCTCCGCTAAGTATGCCGAGCAGCAGACTCGCTACCGCAAGTACGACGACACGGGCTACAACCTGGAGCCCAACATCAAGGAGAGTCCAGGGGGCCTGCGCGACATACAGGTGATCGGCTGGGTCGCCAAGCGCCATTTCGGCACGGATTCCATGCACGGGCTGGTCGAGCACGAATTTCTCACCGAGGCCGAGCACCGCACCCTGCTGGTTGGGCAGGACTACCTCTGGCGCATACGTTTCGCCCTGCACGTGCTGCACGGGCGGCGTGAAGACCGTCTGCTGTTCGAATCTCAGCTCGCTCTGGCGGAGGAGTTCGGCTTCTGTAACGACCAGGCCAATCTTGCGGTCGAGCAATTCATGCAGAGCTACTACCGGACGGTCATGGAGCTCAGCCGCCTCAACGAGATGCTGCTGCAGGTGTTCAAGGAGGCGATCCTGCTGCACGACCACCTGGAGAAGCCGCAGCCCATCAACGCCCGCTTCCAGGCTCGCAACGGGTTTCTCGAGATCGCCCATCCGAAGGTCTTCAAGCGCTACCCCTTCGCCCTGCTGGAGGTCTTTCTGATACTGCAGCAGAATCCCCAGCTCCAGGGGGTACGGGCCAGCACCATCCGCCAGATCCGGGCCGACCGCCATCTCATCGACGACGGCTTCCGCAAGGATCTGCGCGCCCGAAGCCTGTTCATGGAGATACTGCGCCAGCCCGCGGGGCTCACGCACCAGCTGCGCGCCATGAACCTCTACGGCATCCTGGCCGCCTATCTGCCCGCCTTCGCCAACATCGTGGGGCGTATGCAGTACGACCTGTTCCACGTCTACACGGTGGACGAGCACACCCTGTTCGCGGTGCGCAACCTGCGCCGTTTCAGCGTGGCGAAGCACCGAGTGGATTTCTCCATGTGTGCAGAGGTGGTCAAGAAGATCCCCAAGCTGGAGCTTCTGTATCTGGCCGCACTCTTCCACGATATCGCCAAAGGCCGCTGCGGAGACCATTCCAAGCTGGGCGCGGAAGACGCCATGGAATTCTGCCGCCACCACGGGCTGAGCGAATTCGACAGCCACCTCGTCGCCTGGCTGGTGGAGCATCATCTGCTGATGTCCATGACCGCCCAGCGCAAGGATGTCGACGACCCCGAAGACATCCGCGAGTTCGCCGAAACCGTGGGCGACCTGGAGCGACTGGACTACCTCTACCTGCTCACCGTGGCCGATTCTCACGCCACCAACCCCAAGCGCTGGAATTCCTGGAAGGACGCCCTGCTCAAGGACCTGTATAACGCGACCCGCCGTGCATTGAATCGCGGGCTGAACAACCTCCAGGCCCAGGACCAGCTGATCGCGGAGAAGCAGACTGCTGCACTGGAGCTCTTGCAAGACGTGGGCATAGACCCGCAAGAGGCAATCCAGGTCTGGGCGACCCTCAGCCTGGACTACTTCCTGCACGCGAGTCCCGACGAGATCGCCTGGCAGACCCGATCCGTGCTGCGCTGCGACGACGCCGACCTGCCCCTGGTGCTGATTCGACATACCGAGCGACGGGGCTCCACCGAGGTCCTGGTCTACGGCAGGAACCAGGACCTGATGTTCGCCCTGACCACCACCTTGCTCGACCAGCTGGGCCTGACGATCGTCGACGCCCGCATCGAGACCACCGACAACGGCCTCATTCTCAACAGCTATCTGGTCCTGGAGGAGAACGGCGACCCGGTCCAAGGGGCCATGCGTGAGGAGGAGATCCACGCCACCCTGCGCAACGGACTCCTACAGCCCCAGCGGGTGGATATGCTGGCCACGCGACGCCTGTCGCGACGCCTGAAGCACTTCATCGCCCCGACCGAGGTGGATTTTTCCCAGGACCCGCGCAATCGACGCACCATCGTGCGCCTGCGAACCCGAGACAGGCCCGGACTGCTGGCTCGGGTCGGCCTGGGCTTCTCCGACTGCGGGGTGAAGCTGTGGAACGCCAAGGTCGCCACCCTGGGGGCCGAGGCCGAGGACATCTTCTTCGTCACCAGCGAGACGGACCGTCCCCTACGAGAGCAGGACGAGATGGAATGCCTGAGGAATACCCTGGTCGACCGGCTGGGTCATGACTAGAGAGCGCCGAAGCCGGACGCTGACCGCTGGCCACCCGCGTCCCGGCATCGGGACCATTCTCGGCCGGGCAGCAGCTTGCCGATTTTTCCGATTCTTTGATCTGGATCAGCGTGCGACCGAAACAATTTATGCATATTATTGGATAATTAACTTCTCAAATGGTTGGATTCCAGACCCGCGGAACAAGTCCAGCCGTTTTCACCCACCCACCTATGGAGAGAGATCATGAGCCCGAGATTCAGTCTGAGGCTGCAGCTTCTCCCCCTGGTGATCCTCGCGCTCGGTGCGGGGTCGGCATGGGGTGCGGAACCGGCGGCAGCCCCACCACAACCGGCGCTTACAGAGGCAGCGGCACCTACCGCAGAGGCGACGCCGGCCGTCACAGAGGAGGTGCCAGCGACCGCACAGAAGGCTCCATCCCCCGAGCAGATTGCAGCGGCCAAGCAGGCAGCCCCTGTACCTAGCCCGACCGCCGAGCCAGCCGCAACAAACGACCAGAGCCAGCCTGCCACAGCCGCCTCGGCGCCCTCTGCGCAAGAGCCTGCCGCGGAGATCACCGTACCGGCCGCCGACGACTACCTGGAGGCAGTGCGTCAGCAGCGGCGCAGCTTGGCCGCTCGCGGCCGAGAGGAGGCCCGCGAGCGCGCCGATACCCTCCACAAGGAGATCGAAAAGCAGCGCGCCATCAGCCGCGAGCGGATCAATGCCTATCGCAATTGGTACGATCCGTACGGCCAGTACCTGAGCGAGATGCATCGCCAGCGCTCCGAGGCGATGAAAGCTCAGTCCGAGGCGATACGCCAGCAAATGGCGCAGCAGGCCGACGCCATGCGCAAGCAGATAGATCGGATGTACGAGTACCACCAGCAGCTGATGCCCAGTCCCATGCCTTACGACTGGAATAACCCCTGGTATTACAGGGGCTATTGATCGGGTAAGATCCTGGTCCCGCGCACACGGCAGGCCAGGCGGCTGCGAAGCGGGTGCCCCGACGGCTGGGCGCCCGCGTTCCGCGTTTGGCCACACCCAACAACCCTCGCGGGCAGGTGATGATCAAGCTCGAAGGGCGGGGTCTCGAAGACGATAAGGTGCTGGAAGACTACTTGAACGCCATGGACTTCAAGCGCATCCAGGGTGCGCTGGCCCTTTGACCCCGCCCGGAGCTGACAGGTCTTACAACGCCTCGATCAGCTCCAGGGCATTGCCGTCGGGGTCACGGCAAAAGAGCGCCCGGCGCCCCGACCGACTGAGGGTGTAGGGGACGGACGCCTCGGTCAGGGCGTCGGCGAGAGCGTCCAGGTCGGGCACGCCCAGGGCCAGGTGTCGATCACGCCCCCCGTGTGCGGGCCGTCCCTCGACGGGGTCCGGATTGGGTAGCTCCAGCAGGTGGATGGCACCACCTTCCAGCCTCAGCCAGACGCCGGGATAGCCCAGTTCGGGCCTTCGCGGGTCCCGCTCCAGACCCAGCAGGCCGCAGTAGAAGGCCAGAGATCGGTCCGTATCGGAAACGATCACACTGGCGTGGTGAAATGCCAAGCGCCACCCGCTCATCGTCGGCAGCCCTCCCGATCTTGGTCGCCCCTCGGCGCATCCCTTATACTACGCGCGCTTGCGCGTCTGCCGAGCGCTCGAACCTAGGAACGGCAATTGACCGCTTCGGGTCGTTCGTAAGCATGCTGCACCCCGTCCCACTGCCATTTCTAGGTTGAATGAACACGAACCTGGCGAAGCTCCAGCCCTATCCCTTTGAGAAGCTGGCCGCGCTCAAGGCAGGCGTCACCCCGCCCGCGGGCCGGGCTCATATCGGCCTGTCCATCGGCGAGCCCAGGCACCCCACGCCCCAGTTCATCACCGAAGAGCTGATCGCCCACCTGCACGGGCTGTCCCGCTACCCCCCGACACGCGGCGGGCTGCCGCTGCGCCAGGCCGCCGCCCAGTGGCTGACCCGCCGGTTCGGTCTGCCCGAGGCCAGCCTGGATCCCGAGCGTCAGCTGCTCCCGGTCAGCGGCACCCGCGAGGCCCTGTTCGCCTTGGCCCAGGCGGTCGTAGACCCCGCCGAGCGGGCCCTGGTGCTCATGCCCAATCCCTTCTACCAGATCTACGAAGGGGCCGCGCTGCTGGCTGGCGCCGAGCCACGTTTCCTGGCCTGCACGGCCGACACCGGCTTCCTGCCCGACTTCGACGCGGTTCCGCCCGCGACCTGGGACCGCTGCCGGCTGCTCTATCTCTGCTCCCCCGGCAACCCGACCGGGGCGGTGGCCGGCCTGGAGACCCTGTCGCACCTGCTGGAGCTGGCTGAGCGGCACGATTTCGTAATCGCCTCCGACGAGTGCTATTCGGAGATCTACTTCGACGAGACGGCTCCGCCCGTGGGCCTGCTCCAGGCCGCGATGGCGATGGGCAACACCGACTATCGGCGCTGCCTAGTCTTCCACAGCCTGTCCAAGCGCTCCAACGCCCCGGGCCTGCGCTCGGGCTTCGCGGCGGGTGACGCCGGCATAATCGACGCCTTCTACCGCTACCGCACGTACCACGGCTGCGCCATGCCCCTGCACACCCAGTCCGCCAGCGCCGTGGCCTGGAGCGAAGAGACCCACGTGAGGGCCAACCGCGACCTCTATCGGGAGAAGCTCGACGCCGTGCTCTCTGAGCTGGGCGGCGCGCTCCGGGTTGAGCGCCCCGCCGCCGGCTTCTACCTCTGGCCCGAGACTCCCGTCCCCGACGAGGTCTTCTCCCGCCGGCTATTCCAGCAAGAGAACGTCACCGTGCTACCCGGCAGCTACCTGGCCCGGGAGGTCGACGGGGTCAACCCCGGGGCCAGCCGGGTGCGCATGGCCCTGGTCGCCCCTCTGGACGAGTGCATCGAGGCCGCGCGCCGCATCCGGTCCTTCACCGAAACCCTTTGAGATCCGCACTTGGAGAGACACATGAGCGACATCCAAACCATCATCGTCGACGCCTTCGAGCACCGTGCCGACATCACGCCACGCACCGTCGAGACCCGCGTGCTCGACGCCGTGGCCGAGGCGATCGACCAGCTGGACCGAGGCCAGGTCCGGGTCGCCGAGAAGCGCGACGGCGGCTGGGTGGTCAACGAGTGGGTCAAGAAGGCGGTGCTCCTGTCGTTTCGTATCAACGACAACGGGTTCATGAAGGGCGGCTTCACCAACTACTGGGACAAGGTCCAGCCCAAGTACGCGGACTACAACTCCCGGGCCTTCCGCGACGAAGGGGTGCGCGTGGTGCCGCCTGCCACGGTGCGAAAAGGCGCCTATATCGCCCCCTCCTGCGTGCTCATGCCCTCCTATGTCAACATTGGGGCCTACGTGGACTCGGGCACCATGGTCGATACCTGGTCCACCGTGGGCTCCTGTGCCCAGATTGGCAAGAACGTGCATCTGTCGGGCGGCGTGGGCATAGGCGGGGTGCTGGAGCCGCTCCAGGCCGCCCCCACCATCATCGAGGACAACTGCTTCATCGGCGCCCGCTCGGAGATCGTCGAGGGCGTCATCGTCGAGGCGGGCTCGGTGATCTCCATGGGCGTCTACATCGGCCAGTCCACCAAGATCTACAACCGCGACACCGGCGAGGTGCTGTACGGGCGCGTACCCAAGGGCAGCGTGGTGGTCTCCGGCAACCTGCCCTCCAAGGACGGCACGTACAGCCTCTACTGCGCGGTGATCGTCAAGCAGGTCGACGAGAAGACCCGCTCCAAGGTGGGCATCAACGAGCTGCTGCGGGACATATGAGGGGGAGCGGTTAGCTCTTAACCGAACCCAAGCTGCCGACAGCTAACTGCTAATCGCTAACCGCTAACTGCCAATGGCTAATCGCTGACCCCTGATGTCCAACGTCGTCATCCCCACCCTCTACGGCATCCCCAACTGCGACACCATGAAGAAGGCTCGCCGCTGGCTTGACGAGCACGGCGTGGCCTACCGGTTCCACGACTACAAGAAGCAGGGCCTGGACGAGGCCCAGGTGCGCCAATGGGTCGCGGAGCTGGGCTGGGAGACCCTGCTCAATCGCCGCGGGATGATGTGGCGCAAGCTCGACGAGCAGACCCGCACCGACATCGACGAGGCCGGCGCCGTGCGCCTCATGCTGGAGATCCCCTCCATCATCAAACGCCCGGTCCTGGATCTGGGCGAGCGGCGGGTGGTGGGGTTCGACCCGATCGGGTACGGCAAAATCTTCGGGGACTGAAGGCCGCGGCCGGCGGGCCGTGGCCCGCGGAACATCGCCCAACCAGGTATCAGGATGCACCAAACCGGATTCAAGCGCCTCATCCGGGTCTTGTCGAGAACCGCCCGGACCCCTCTCCTGGCGGGGCTGCTAGTCCCCGTGGCTGGCCTGGGCGCTGAGCCCGCCCCCATCGCCGCAGCCCTCGAGCGTCTCAACCAAGCCCGCTCGGCAGCGGGCCTGGCCGAATTCACCCGCTCCCCGGCTCTGAGCCGGGCCGCCCAGTCCCACGCGGATTATGTCGCCCGACACCTTCCCAGTCCGACCGACACCGCGCAGACCTTCATCCATCGGGAACGCCCAGGGGCGAAGGGCTTCACGGGAAAGACCCCAGCCGACCGCGCCCAAGCGGCCGGTTATCCCCATTCCCGGGTAGAAGAGAATGTCAGCCTAGGACGCGAGGACCCCGGTGCCGCCCTGGACGGGCTGATGACGGCCATCTACCACCGACTGTCCCTACTGGATCTCGGGGCTGACGAGGTCGGTATCGGCCATTCCGGCAAGGTCCATGTGGTTCTCACAGGAAGCACAGAGCTGACGGCGATGTGCCGGGGAGAGCGCCCCGAGGCCATCTACCATCCTCCAGCGCTTTGTCTGCAGCGGCGGG
>Ga0210096_1000205_pt1 | contig 22267 bp, 21 predicted proteins | sample China_Galinas_PW_4_FD_184864 | JGI IMG/M metagenome (GOLD analysis project Ga0210096, IMG submission 184864) | Wetland microbial communities from San Francisco Bay, California, USA, that impact long-term carbon sequestration - China_Galinas_PWA_D2... | ecosystem: Environmental > Aquatic > Marine...
AAGGGCACGAAGTGTCGTGTCATACGGTGAACCATCCTGATCTGACGACCCTGCCAGACGAGCAGATCGAACGTGAGGTCCTTCAGGACAGGCAGACGCTGGAGGACATCCTGGGTGCAGCCGTGCGCGGCCTGGCGTATCCTTTTGGAAGTCACGATGACCGCGTTGTGTCCCTGCTGTCAAACCTCGGCATGGACTACGCTCGGACCATTGAGCCCACCCAGGATTTTGCCATCCCGGAGCACCAACCCGCTCGGGATGTTCAATCGCAAGCTCCGGGGCAATGCAGCCGCCGCGCGATAATCCGAGCACGTGGGCGCGGTCTGCCTCGAGCGCGTCCGGCACCGAGAGCGCGTCCGCCGCGTCGTTGGCGATGGTGTAGGGCTCTTTGGGCTTGGACGAGCGGCCAACGCTACGACAGTCGTCAACGATCGTGCGAAAACGCTGTTGGAGCGCAGGCGACTGGAGAAACCAGCACCTCGAGGAGTAGCCAGGCGGTTGATCATCAGTAGCGGCTCGCCGGGAGCGGCTCGGTGAGAAATGCGGGTCTAGCCCTGGCTCTCACTGTCGTTCGAGCGTTTGATCACCAGACAACCCGATACCATATCGTGTAAGCCCTGTTTGCGTTGGGTCCAGCCAGCCATCATGAATCCGATAAAGAGCGTAATCGACGAGAGGAGCTTTGCGACGTTCCGACCGAAGGCTTGTGGAATGCCAATGCGCCGTCCTTGCTGGTCGACCACGAGGATGCGCAACGCCTGTTTCCCCAGTGAGGCTTGGTGTTTACTCGCCTCCATCAGTGACCAGTAGACCAGCAATACCCACCAAACGAAATCATCCGCATTAATCAGATTCATGGCCATGCGGGTTTTCGGGTCGACCAGGGTAATGCTCTTGTAGGCTGTATCGTCCTTTCTTTCCACGGTCTCCTTGTAGAGGTAGGTCCATCTTCCCAAGTAAGTTCTCTCGAAAAATCGCACGGTGCTTGACTCGCCACCGTTATCGAGACTCGCGTCCGCCGACGTCTCCTCCAACGTTCGCTCGGTACTAAACAGGCCATATGGGGTTGTAACCTCGACAGCGTTCGGCGTCAGGAATCCAGAAACAAGAAAAAAGGGAAACAGGCCAAAGATCACGATGTTGTAATCGATCAAGAACGCAAGAAATCGACGCCAGAAACCGCCAAAAAATGACGGAGCGGCGACCTGCTGAATCAATTTGTTCTCGTGAGACATTGTTAAAGCCTAGCGGCTGGGGGGTTGTTCTCAACCCTGCTGTTGCGGAAAATTCGGCCTAAAACCGGCTAAAACCCTGTAAGACACGGCCTCTAATATCAGTTCTCGTCTTGTCGTTGGATTTCACTATCGATGAAATTCTGCGACAAGCATTTTCGGATATTCTTCTATCAAATCTAGCGCGAGGACAATGAAGCGGTCGTCCTTCTATCGTACAATTGGAAGTGGAAGCGAAACCAATTAACAAAGAACAGAGACCGCTTTCCATTAAGTTTAGCAGAAGCCAGACCGTTGGCAAATCGTACCGGATGCCGACACTTCGATTCGAGGAGCAAACGCTGGCCTCTTTCTCCGGTTTGGTGTTGTTCCAGAAGCTGTCCTGAGCCTTCCGTATCAAGGAACGCGTACGGCAGTGTTTCCGCCATCTCGGTGTCAGCTCGATCTACGGTTACGGACGCATCGTTTTGTTGCTGGTGGTCCATTTCCCGTTGGGCTATCGCCAGCTGCGGGAGGGGGGTCTTCTGCCGACGACCCAATGGTGCACCGGATGGTCGGCTCGCAGCGCCTGCCCGACGTGTCCTCGCTCAGTCGTGGGTTGGCACGCTATGACGAGCGCAGCGTAGCCAATGTTCAGGACATACTGCGCCAGAGGGTGCTTGCGCGCCGGGTCACCTCAAAAGTGAGCACGCTCACGTTGGACTTCGATGGCTCAGGGATCGGCTTCACTCGCAAGAAGAAGGGACAGCGCACCGGCCCCCACCCAGCCACCCGAGCCGTACCCCTACGTGGTCGGTGTGCGCGAGGGCGGGCCTGAGGCGCTGCCTTGCTCGGCGTTCTCGGTATCACCCGAAAACTCGGACGCGGCTTGTAGGGTGCGGATGCGCCGCTGGATGGACGTGTAGTCGGAGTCCTCGGGCGTCTCGGCGATGGCGGCGCGCACGGGGTTGAGGTCTACATAGGCGAGGCAGGAAACCACCGCGCTCTCGTCTAGCAGGGCCTGAGAGCCTTGCGGGCGATCTGCTCGTTGAGCTGCGCGGCGTGTCGAAAGCCAGCTGACAGAGGTGAGTCGCTCGCGCCGGGTCTCGACCAAGCCCTCCAGCCGTGTCTCCTCCACTTCGAGCAGCTCGTCCTCTCGAAGATACCGCTCCGAAAGGATCGTACCGCCGAACGGGTGATGCCAACGAACTCCCGCAATCCCCAGATTGCGCCAAACCGGCCAGATCCGCCTATCGCGGCTCGTCAATCGCGGCGGGGCATCAGCCGAAGCCGGATCGGCCGGTCCGGCTTGAGCGTCCCCGCAGCCCGGCAGCCGAGTTCGTGGTCGTCGACGTTGCCGATCCGGTACCGTCTGAGGCCCATCGCCAGCACCAGGCGCGCCTCGCAGAGGGCGAACTGCATGCCGATGCAGATGCGTCGCCCCAGGCTGAAGGGCGGGTAGGCGAAGGGGTGGCGGAGCGGTGCGGCATCGGGCGCGAAACGTTCGGGATCGAACCTCGAAGGATCGGGCCACAACGCCTCGAGGCGGTGGGTGAAGTAGGGCGAGACCATGACGATTGCAGCCGCCGGCACGCGCCGGCCCAGCAGCCAGCCCTCCCCGACCGCGTTGCGCGCCACGGTCCAGGCCGGTAAATAGAGCCTGAGGGTCTCGTCGATGACCTTGGACAGGTAGGTCAAGCCCTTGAGCTGGTCCATGTCCGGGGGATCGACGAGCCCGGCACAGCTCAGCTCCTCGACCAGCCGCTGGTTGACCTCCGGGTGCCGCGCCAGCTGGGACACGGTCCAGGCCAGCAGGCTGGCGGTCGTCTCGTGACCCGCCAGATAGAGCGTCGTCACCTCGCCGAGCAGCAGCCGCGCACCGTTGTAGGCCGAGCCCTTGATCTAGTTGCCCCGGTTCAGGCGCAAGACCCGCTCTGCCGCGTCGGGATGGGCGACCATCACCGCCATCCCGAGCCCGATGGGGAGGCGGTTGCCGAAAACGGGCCCACGGCGCTCGACGAGCTGGCCGAAGGTCCGCAGCATGTCGCCCCCGGCCAGGGCGGCCAGGGTCCAGACCGAATACAAACCGCACGGCCCAGGCAAGGCCGAGCCGACATCCGATTCGCTACGAGGGGTCAAGATGACGTCGAGGTTCCGGAGAGGCCCGCATGCTGCACAGTCTACCGAAAACCCGCCGGGACCTTCGGACCGACGTCGGGTGCCATGGCGCAGGAATCGCACCGATCGCGATCGACGCGGCTGCTATTGAGCGTCCAGGGCTCCGAGCCCCTGCAGGAGGCAGCGCGGTAGGTGGGTCCACTCTTGTGTCGCTGAAGTTCTTCTTCGAGATGCCGACCGCGGAGAAGTGGCTACCGCCGCCTCCCGCACAGGCACTAGGCCCACAGCAACCCTCTCTTTCGCCGCCACCCGCCGACTTCGCCCCTCCCCCACGCGTGGGGGGGGAGGCCGGGAGGGGGAGCCCCCCTTGCATTCCCACCGCAAGCGCGCCATGATTTTCCCGTCCACCTACGGATGACGAAGGATCATGGGGACAGACAGCGGATCACCACCTTTCCGGGAACGCGCCAGCCAGCGGCTCGTCGTCGGGCGGCGCTCGCTTGGGCGTATCCGGGTCCCTCGAAGCCGCCTGCTCACGCACCGCCCCAGAGTTCAGCCGGAGTGTCACACCCGGACGGCTCTGCACCGCGTGTCTCTGGAAGGGTGCATTCAGCGCCAGATACGCCTGCTCGGTCGCATCCCTGTCGTTTGGGACCGGAATCGTACTCCGGACGCTCTCCAGAAAGGGAGAGTGCTTGTCATCCGCCTCCATAACGTCCCTTGTTCGTTTCATCCGCGTCGTCCGTATCGCGAACCTCGCGGGAACGTCAACGATGCTAGGTGGAAAGTTTCCGCTTTTCTCTGGGCCAGAGATCTGGGTCCTGAGGCCGTTCTTGCCGAGGGAACGAAGGCGAGATATTGTTTTATTGATGTTTTCTTACGAACTTCCGCGCCGGATAGGCACTTCGGCGTCGTTTCGCCGCTGCGTAATATATCGAAATGTTTCGCGTTTGGAAAGAGAGCATTTCCGTATACTTAACTGTTGGGCTTTGAGGTAAGTATGATTGACCCAGATACACTTTACTTCTCTTCCGAAGAATATAGATTCTTATTAGATAGTATTTCAGATAGCATTACCGCAGAGGGAATAGAGCAAAGAAATCGGAACCCGATCGATGCATGTAAACACGGCCATAAAGTATGGGAACATCTGCTAGAGTTAATGAAGATGTTGCAAGCAAAGTCTGTATATGAAATAGATCAGCGACAAGCGACAATTTATGACTTACTTGCGTGGGCTAGCGAATATGCAGATACATTACACAGTGCCAGCATGAAAGACAATTCGTATATCTCTAAGAAGTTGGAATTTTGTGAGAAGTATTTGGAAATGCACGACTCCATGCTTGATAGAGATGTAAGAAATTTAGGCAATATCAGAGTATCACTGGCTGAGACGTATTACCAGGTAGGAAGATCAAGTGAAGCTGACGCGCTATTTCGGGAATGGCTAAGCGCGGAACCAGACTGGGGTTGGGGGTGGATTGGTTGGTCAGATTGCTATTGGTTATGGAATATACCTAATATGAAGAAAGATTTCAACAAGGCCAAGATGATTCTTGAGGAAGGCTTGTCGGTGCCACAAGTCTTAGATATAGACTACATGAAAGAAAGATATTCGGATTTGCGCAAAAAGAAACAATCATATCAATAGCCCAACAATGCCATCCAGGTGACCGCGAAAAGCGCCGCTCGCTCCTCGCTCTGCTTTTCACAGCGGCTGATGGCTGTCGTTGGGCATCATGAAACGACTCTCAATCTGTACGACATTTCTCATGGTATTCGGCATTTTCAACAGCAAGGCTTCAGCTGGTAGTGAAGTCGTGTTCTGGAAACGGTTCTCCGCCAATGAGGCTCGTCTCTTGGCGTTTGAAGAGAACCAGGAGACAATCTTTGACGAGCTGCCCGTACAGATGAAGCGCGTGAACAGCGATCTGACATTCGAATTTGGCCCCGTCCAGAACGGCACACGCGAGTTCGTTATCAGTGCTGGAGGAATCAAGTCAGCATTTCCAGCCGTAGAGGCGCTATACAGCTCCGGGCCTAAATTGAAGCGGTGGGTATGGGTCAACTTCAGGCCCCGCCGCCCTCCAATCAATGATCTGGGGTTCGATGGTAAGCAGGTAAAAGCTGCTGACGTTCGTTACCTTTTAGCAAAGGACGGAGACAAGGTCGGAGTCGTCCTTTTCTTCGACGGTTATTTAGATCAAGGGAAGAACATCTACGGGCAAATCGGCTATCTATTCCTGGATGAAGCGCCGGTGTAGGGATGAGTTTGCACGCCCTGAACTGATCGTTGCGCCTTCTTGTACCGGCGCATCGGATGTCCATTCTTTCCTGTCAGGACCACATTCCCTGGCTCGTTCCGCAGGGATGTGGATGGTCTAGAATCACCGTATGACCCAAATATTTTGCGAGGAAGGTGGGGTAACGCTCGCTGACGAAGCGCGAGACGTTTCGGTAGGGGAGGGGAACACGCAAGAAGGCTCCCAACACTTGACAGTCCATGAGGACCCGGACACAGTAGGGCCTGGGAGCATAGCGACCTTCTGGGATCGTAGGGGAGCTTTCGGAAAACGTGGACGACGGTTGAAGCTAAACGGGCACGTGCAGTGAAATCACCGAAAAAGCTAAGCTTCGAGCTAAGGTTGCGCGCGTCGCATTTCTATTCCGATCGAACACCAAAGCACTATCAAATAGAGGTATCGTTATGGGATTAATATATGCGGAAATTACGCTGTCAAACCCTAGAAATCCCGAGCTAACACCAATGAAAGTTAACGCATTAGTTGATACAGGAGCGATAACGCTTTGCGTCCCGGAACACCTTGCCGTTCAATTAGAATTGCAAGAAATAGAAAAAAGAGAAGTGACTACGGCGGACGGAAAGCATATCCCTGTTCCTTATGTCGGTCCTATTCAAGTGAAATTCGAAAAGAGAACTTGTTTCACTGGCGCGCTCATTTTGGGCGATGGCGTATTATTGGGTGCCATTCCGATGGAAGACATGGATCTGGTGGTCAGCTCAAGAATGAAAAAAGTGACTGTCAATCCGGAATATCCGAATATGCCCTCTGCTGTGGTTAAACTGATCACATAACCCAGAAAAGGGTCCAAAGGGAAAAGAAGAAAAGAAATGGACATCTATGTTTTGAGACCCCCCGAAAGCGGGAGGCCGCGCGTGCCCGCTTCTGGTCCTATCCGGGACTAAGAGCGACTGGAACGCGAAAAAATGGCGCTTAAAGCGGGCCGATGAACAGGAATGTCAGGGGTGGACCGGAAACCGGCCACGGGCTTGCCCCCGATTCCCGATCGGGTGCGGCTATAGGATTTCAGGGAGAGCTGAGAGCGCTCAGCTAGGGAACAGCCGCCGGCAGGAGCGGATGCCGCGCGCCCGGCGCTGACGCTCTCGCTTGCACACCCGCTCGGCTTGACGGATCTAGCTGCAGAAGTGGGTCTCGAAGTCCTTGGCCAGCTGCAGCCATGCCGCTGGGGTGATGCCGATGCGCTCCAAGATCGGCGGGAGATCATCGGCGATGGCCCGGCGCTTGTCGGCACGCACCGCCCGTCCGGTCCGGTTGACCAGGTCCAGGTAGTCGGCGAGGTGGAAGGGCAGCCCCTCGGACCCGCCCTCGCGCACGCCGCCCACGCAGGGGTATAGCGCGGGTGGCTGGGTGGGAGCCTGTGCGATGTCTGGCTCGGCGTTCTCGCCATCAGGCGAAGGGTCGGACGCGCGTAGCGCCCAACCCCTTTCCGACCCGCTGCATCCGCGATAATCGCCAGGACGGAGTACCGGAACCGCCCTTCCCAGAAGTGCCCGGTGCATTGATCTTCCTCGTTGGCCTTGCGAGCGATATGCTCGTTGAGACAGCGCATGAACCAGCTCACCGAGGTCAGCCGCTCGCGCCAGGTCTCGACCAAGCCCTCCAGCTGTGTCTCCTCCACTTCGAGCAGCTCGTCCTCTCGGAGATACCGCTCCGAGAGGATCGTACCGCCGAACAGGTGATGCCAGCGCTCTACCACCTCGCGCATCGCCCAGGACTCGGCCAACGGCTGATCCACATGCATCACGATATGGCTGTACGAGGCCATAATCGAGCAGCCGCAGACCTCGATGGCGAAGATCTGAGCCAGCTCCAGCAGGCGTTCCTCGATCCAGCCGCGCCGGTGCTCGAAAGAGCGGCCCGTGAGTGCCTCCTCGCCGCATAGGAAGGCGCGGCGCACGCAGCGGGAGATGCAGTGGTAGTAGGAAGTCGCTTCGAGACTGATCAGCATTTTCCGTGGCCGGGGCATGGGCGGACCTCCTAAGTCGTTCCTAGTTTCCTGTCCGTTCTTTTACTATAGCCAGTCCGAAGAAGGTGTCAAGTGGTGGGTGTCCACAGGCGAATTCCAGAGCACCGCATCGGCTAGGACCGCTGTGCCGTCCTCGCAGATCAGCTGGGAGGGGCCCACCTCGACCACTCTACAGCCGGTCAGCACCCGGACGCCTCGATTGAGAAGCGGCCGGTGCAGCCTACGTCTGACGCCGGGGTTGTGGGTGGGCAGAAACTCGGAGGTGGCGGTGACCAAGGTGTGCTCGATGTCCCCCGGAGCTCGCCTGGCCCGAGCCAGCTCGTCGGACAAACGCTGCCGGCTGGCCAGGGCCAGCTCCACCCCGCCGGCCCCACCACCGACCACCGCGACCCGGAAGCGGCCCGGATGAGCCGGCACCCGGCGGACCAGCGCGTCCCAGCGGACCAGAAACCGATCGATCGGCTTGACCGGCACCGCCCATTCGGCGGCACCCGGCACCTCCAGCGTATTCGGGCGCGAGACTGTGTTGATCGACAGCAGGTCATAGGACACAGGCGGGCGAGCGTTGCAGGGTCACGTCGGCACGGGACGACCGGCTGAGGGAGGCGCAAGGGTGCTCATAGCGCGGACGCCAAGCGAAGATCGGCTTGCCGCCGCCCTGCGGGCGATGCCCGAGATAGTCTTGACCTTCCAGAAGGCTGGGGAGGAGGTCTCCCCACTCACCTCTGACAGAGCCCCGCGACCCGCGGGCCCCGCGTTGACACGAGGCTCGATCGGGCTATAGTCGGCGAGAAGCGCCACAAACCGTCCACAGGGCCATCCGGATGCTCGAAAACCGGCCTGTGGCGGCCTCGTTACGCGGGAACTGGGATGGCTTCGTACAGAAAAGGTTGTCGCAGACGGGCGCATGGCATCATCTCGGGACCGCGGGCTTCCTTTTCGCCTCCGGCTACTGAAAGCAAATTCCTGTCCCTTATCCCCAGGAGGAGGCACGATGTGGATCCAACGTGATGGTTTCAGGCCGGGCGTCCTGGTCCTGTCGATCCTGCTCTCCGCACCTGCGTCGAGCGCCGATATCCCTTTCCCGGAGGACGTCAAGGCGGCGATCGGGCACCTTGGGCCGGTTCCGGTCCCGGACGACAACCCCCTTACAGCGGCCAAGGTGGCCCTGGGCGAAAAGCTTTTCAACGACAACCGCCTCGCCGGTGACGGCAGCCTGTCCTGTCGCACCTGCCATCTGCCAGAACACGGCTTTGCCGTGGGGACCAAGCTCGGCCCCGCCTATCCGAAGCAGCAGGAGCGGCGCAACTCGCCGACCCTGATCAACGTGGCGTACAACCTGCCGCTCATCTGGGACGGGCGGGCCGGCTCCCTGGACAAGCAGGCCCTGGGACCCGTGAAGAACATCATCCACATGAACGACAACGTTGACCTGCTCATCGAGCAGCTCAAGACCGACGAGGAGTACCCAGGCCTGTTCAAGGCGGCGTTCGGCGAAGGGCAGATGACGCCGGAGAACTTGGGGCGCGCCATCGCCAGCTATGAACGGACGCTGGTGTTCGACGACAGCCCCCTCGATCGATACATGGATGGCGACCAGGGTGCGCTCAGTGATGCCCAGAGGCGGGGTCTGGCCCTCTACATGGGTCAGGCGCGGTGCATCGTCTGCCACAAGGGGCCGAACCTGACGGACAACGAGTTCCACAATCTCGGCGTGCCCGACGATCACGTCACCGGCAATGCCGCGGCAATGGCTACTGTCCGCTTCGACGCCAAGCGCACGGGGCTCAACGGGTGGGCGAGCGTCGAGGAGGACCCCGGTCGTGAGCAGATCACCAAGGATCCTGCCGATCGCGGCAAGTTCCGCACCATGGGACTGCGCAATATCGAGCAGTCGCCTCCGTACATGCACAACGGAACTCTGGACACCTTGGAGGATGTGATCCGCTTCTACAATCGAGGCGGAGGCGACCACCCCAACAAGTCGCCGCTTATCCAGCCTCTGGGGCTGAGCGACGCGGAGGTGGCCGATCTCGTCGCCTTCATGAAGGCCCTTACCGGCACGCAACGGGCGATGGATCTCCAGTAGGCTATGCGTACCTCGGGAGGTCCATCCTGCCCTCGGCTCGGCGCCCCACCCGATTAACATCGTAGGTGCCGGAACGGAATTTTCATCACACTCTAGCTGGCCCTGGGTCTCGGCGATGTGATGCACCCGGCCGGATACGAGGCCGAACTCGGTCTGGTAGACGGCGTCCGGCCAGGTCAGAGCAACGAAATCCAGCCGCGTGGCCCCGTTCAGCCCCGTCACCAACGGTAATAAGTAGACACCCATCATAAGAACACCGTCAGAATCCGCCGCCAAGCAGCGCCTCGAAGATCGTCGTGGGAGTGGTGTTCGAGGAAATCTGGCCGTGGGTGCGGCGAAAGCGACGCCAAGTCAGGATGATTCTGCCCGATTCAGGCCCCTCAATCCGCCGTCAGCCCAAGGGCTTCCGCCGCGACCCTGGGTGGGGCCGATTCGGGCCGTTCTCGGGGGAGATGGGACGTGGAATCAGCTGGGAAAGAGCAGCCGGCAGGCGCTGATGCCCCGGGCCCGGCGGTGACCGAGACGCCGACAGGCACTGTGCACATGCTCGGGCGTCCCGACCCAGGTGTTAAAGCTGGTCTCGAAGTTGGTGGCCAAGCGTAGCCAGGCCTGCTCGTCTATGCCCAAGCGCTCCAGGATCGGCGGGAGGTCTTGGGAGATGGCCCCGCGCTTGTCATCGCGCACCGCCTGGCCGGTCCAGTTCACCAGCTCCAGGTAATCGGGCAGGTCAAAGGGCAGCCCCTTGGGTCCGTCCTGGCGCTCGCCGCCTACGAACGGAAGCAGCTCCAGTGGCTGGAGCGGCGATGTGGGCTCGGGAGTTTCCTGCGCAGCGGGTGTCTCAGGCTCGGCCGCCGCTTGCAAGGCGCGGATTCGGCGCTGAATCGAGGTGTGGTCCGAGTCCTCCGGCGTTTCGGCGATGCCGGCACGCACCGGGTTGAGGTCCACATAGGCCATGCAGGCAATGACGGCCTGGTCATCGAGCAAGGCCTGGGATTTGAACCGGCCTTCCCAGAAGCGCCCGGTACACTCGTCCTCCTCATTGGCCAGGCGGGCGATGCGCTCGTTGAGACAGCGCGGTGTGTCAAAAGCCAGCTCACCGACATCAGGCGCTCGCGCCAGGTCTCGACCAAGCCATCGAGTTCTGTCTCCTCCACTTCGAGCAGCTCGTCCCCTCGAAGATACCGCTCCGAAGGGAGCCCGGCCCGAGCTGTTGCCCCACAGCGCCCACGTGGCGCTGCGGTCCCGCTCGTGCAAACGCCGGATTTTTCGCTACAATCGGTCTAAACAGGCACCGAAATGGAGGCCAGAAGGACGCAGATGACGCCGCAGACGGCCAGCAGCACCCCTTCACAGGCCGTTTCGGCCGACGCCAAGCCGTCCCGGCGACGGGGCCCGCGATACTTTTCCCTTTAAATAGGGTGTCGGGCTCCGGAGTTCGGAAGCGGCTTAGCTCAACAGACATTTATACGTCACGTTGGGCTTCGGAGCTTCTCCTGTGAGATCAGGGTGCGCGGCGTATAAATGCTTAATTTGTTATGGCACCAAATTGACAACATCTTTAGGAGAATCAGATGGGCCTGATTAATGCACAAATTGAGCTTTCAAATCCGCGAGACAAGAACATTAAGCCAATTCAAGTGAAGTCTTTGGTTGATACTCGTTCGTTACATTTGTGTATACCGGAACATGTTGCGATTCAGCTTGAACTTGAAGAACTATACAAGCGCGAGGTAACGACAGCGGATGGCAAGAAGCACCTAGTGCCGTATATGGGGCCAATATCGACAAAATTCGAGAACCGTTGCTGCTTTACTGGTGCTTTGGTATTCGGCGACGAAGTACTTTTGGGTGCAGTTCCCATGGAAGATATGGATGTGTTTGTATCACCAGCCAAACAGGCGCTCATTGTCAATCCGGAAAGCCCAAGTATTGCGATGTCTATAGCCAAGTGAACAGGCAATGAAGCCATAATCGGGATAGGGAGCCGCTCAAGCGGCCCCCTCCTAAAGCACCGTACGTACGGGTCCGTATACGGCGCCGAGCCTGCTATTTGCAGCGACGCTTCATCGGGCGAGTCGAATTCACGTCAAGTGTCCATCGGGCCGTAGCCGGATGGTGGATCTTGCACCATAGCGTGCGCACGGAAATGAGTCCGATCCGTTCGAAATGTGCGTTGCTTAATCCGCTGTTGGTCGCCAATGTCTTGGAGTATCCGGTCTCAACTATCTTGTCGGGTTAGCGACAATTATCTTGGCGGGTTAGTTGTCGCTGTTCTTAAGGGTCAAAGTCTCCGGTGTTGTAGGGTGGTTGTGGGCGGCCCCGGCAGGGGCGCGTCGGCGCGCCGCGGGGTATGATTGTCGCGGTCGTGTAGACGCGCGAGGCAGCGACAATTTCCCTCGGCTCTCTCACCCCGACGGTGCCTGCTCCAGGAAAGCGTCGCCGGTCTTGGCGCCCAATGATGGCGCTGTACAAACGCGGCAGGGCTCCCAGGTCTTGCTTGCGAGCCCCGCCGCGAACCCGAGGACGAGGGGCACCCATCCGGCTCACCGGCCGCCGCCGAGGCTCTTTTCCGCGCGCCCCCAGGAGGCCTTGAGCTCTTCATAAGACGAAGAGAATCCCCGCTTCACCTGCTCCCAGTTCTCCGCCGAGCTGTGCTGGAGGCCGCCATACCACTCGGCCACCCTCTCCCGCTGTCGCTTGAGATCGGTCAGGGCGACGGCGGCCTTGTTCCGGGCCGTCTGGTCCATTTGGCCCCAGCGGTCACGGACGGTCATCTCCAGCCGTTCGATACGCGCATCGAGATCGTCCAATGCCGCCTTGGTCTTTGCCAGGGCCGCATCTCTCTGCTCGGCGGAGTAGTCCTTGATTGCCTCGGCGGCATCTCCGACCTCTTTCTTTACATCGGCCATGGTGGTCTTGTCGCTCGGCCCTGCCCCGAGGACGGAAAGGGAGGTCAGCGAGGGTACCAGGGTAAAGACGAAAGCCAGGAAGACACGATTCTTGCGATTGCTCATGTGTGGGCCCTCTAGGTGGACGACGCGATCGACGGTACCGCTGCGTCGTCAGAGCGCCCGGCGCATCGATCTCGTCCGTTCAGTTTAGACAAATGCAAAGAACTGGACATACTCTTTTTAAGAGCCTCCTGAAAGCGGGGGCCGTACGTGCGCGCTCGGGCCCCTATCTGGGACGTTCAGCGACTCCAGCGCGGCGAAATGGCCGCCAAAGCGGACCAATAGGCAAGATTGTGAGGGTGGGACCGGAAACCGGCCACGGGCTTCCCCCCGATGCGCTATCGGGTGCGGTTACGAGAGATCAGGGAGCGCTGAGAGCGCTCAGCTGGGAAATGGTCGCCGACAGGCGCGGATGCCGCGCGCCCAGCGTTGACGATTTCGCTCGCAAGCCCGCTCGACGTGCTCGGCTTGACCGATCCAGGTGCAGAAGGTGGTCTCGAAGTCCTTGGCCAGCTCCAGCAGCCGCTCCTCGATCCAGCCGCGGCGTTGCTCGAAGGAGCGGCCGGTGTAGGCATCCTCGCCGCACAGGAAGGCCCGGCGCACGCAGCGAGAGATGCAGTGGTAGTAGGCGGTGGCCGCGAGGCTGATCAGCATTTTCCTTGGCTTGGGCATGGCAACAACTCCGTGGTGGGCAATCGTTTCCTCTCCGTTCTTCTACTGTAGACCCGGAACGCCGCTTGTCAACTCCCGGTGGGGTACCCTGTGGGACCACCCCAGAGCGATGCAGACTGCACGGGGGCTCCCCGTTGCGGGACGGCCTTGGTCGTACCCGTTCCCTTCCCAGCGTCGCAGCACAGGCTGCCTCCGGCACCGAGGTCGGCGTGTGGGCTCGCCTCGATGGAACCGTCGGCGTTGATAGGCGGCATGGATAGGTGCCTGTCCAGGCTTGGACTGGGGGCGAGGTTCGAGCGATGCGATCCCCGGGTCACCTTCGACATCACCGCCATTCCCGCCGGGCCAGTGGGATCACCAGCAGGGCCGTACTCCGGCGCATCCAGGTGCGACGGGAGTAGAGATCGCTCGAGGTGATTCCTGAACGGTCAGCCATGGTGGATTGCCTGCGTTTCCGGGCGGTCCAGAGTCTGCAGGGCTTCGATGCGTGCTTCCAAAGGCGGGTGGCTCATGAACAGTCTCGACAGCCCCTGGGGCAGGCCGCCGGAGATACCGAAGGCAGCCATCCCTCCCGGAAGCGGTTGGGGGTCGTGCAGCTGCTGCAGGCTTCGCAAGGCACCGATCATGTTTGCCCGCCCCGCCAGGCGTGCGCCGCCCGCGTCTGCCCGGAACTCGCGCCAGCGCGAGAAGGCCATCACGATCATGCTGGCCAGAATCGACAGAAACACCTGAGCCACTATGGTGGTCAGGAAATAACCCATCCCCGTACCGCGCTCGTTCCCGAGCACCGCCCGGTCCACCACCAGGCCAACGATCCGGGCCAGGAAGATCACGAAGGTATTCACCACGCCCTGGATCAGCCCCAGGGTGACCATGTCGCCGTTGGCCACGTGGCTCAACTCGTGACCGAGTACCGCTTCCACCTGGTTGGCGGGCATCGACCGCAACAGCCCGGAGCTTACGGCCACCAGGGCCTGATCACGGCGCATGCCGGTGGCGAAGGCGTTGGGGGCGTCCGAGTCGAATATGCCAACCTCGGGGGTGCCGATGCCGGCGTCACCCGCCAGCTGCTCCACCGTCTGCAGCAGCCAGCGTTCACCGGCGTCCGCCGGTTGCTCAATCACCCGCACGCCCATGCCGGTCTTGGCCAACCACTTGGACATGGCCAGGGATACGAAAGCCCCGCCCATGCCGAACAGGGCGGAGAAGACCAACAGCCCTTGAACGTTGATGCCGGCGCCTTGCTGGTAGAGCCATTGCTCCACCCCGAATAGCTGCAGCACTGTGGACAGGACCGTCAGGACCGCCAGGTTGGTGGCGAGGAACAGGAATAGTCTCTTCATTGCCTCGAGCTCCTGGGTTGCGGAAATCTCGATTCTGTTTAAGCATTTTCCTTGCCAGCCCCCGTTTGCGCGGACTTGTGAGGAGTGGCGCGATCACGCCGGCCGAGCCTGGTTGGTACCACCAAGAACCTGGTTGAAATCGACCAAGACGGACCTGCCGGGACCCAAACGCCAGCGTCCCGAAGGCGCGCTTCCACTCGCTCGCTGCCGGTCGTAAGGCACCTTCCAAGGGGTACGGGGCTCCCGATGGCGTGCTGGCACGTTCTCTGCGTTTAGTGCTTTCAGGACCGAAAGACGGAGATCGCCCATGAACGTACCTCAGACCCTGGTCAACCCGGATCAGTCCTCCCATACCGTTGATCTGGCCGATCCGCTGAGAAGTGAATTCACCCTGCTGCGCCGCCACGTGGAACGCCAGATCCTGGGTCAGTCGGAGCTTGTGGAACGGCTGCTCATTGCTCTGCTGGCGGACGGCCACTTACTGGTGGAAGGCGCCCCGGGATTGGCCAAGACCAAGGCGGTAAAGGCCCTCGCCACCGGCTTGGAGGGGGATTTTCATCGCATTCAGTTCACCCCGGACCTGCTGCCGGCGGACCTCACCGGCACCGAGATCTACCGTCCCCAGGACGGAAGTTTCCGTTTCGACAAGGGCCCGGTTTTCCACAATCTGCTGTTGGCCGACGAGGTCAACCGGGCCCCGGCCAAGGTGCAGTCGGCGCTCTTGGAGGCGATGGGAGAACGCCAGGTCACGGTGGGCCGCGAGACCTACCCGCTGCCGGAGCTGTTTCTGGTCATGGCCACCCAGAATCCGATCGAGCAGGAGGGCACCTACCCCTTGCCTGAGGCGCAGCTGGACCGCTTTCTGATGCACGTGCGGGTGGACTATCCGGCACTGGAGACCGAGCGGGGCATTCTCCACCTCCATCGCGCGGAGGCCATGAACAAGGACACCCCTGCCCCGCACCAGGTGAGCCAGCGCAACGTGCTCGCCGCCCGCAAAGGGATACTGGAGCTGTTCATGGCGCCGGATGTGGAGGAATACCTCCTGCACCTGGTCATGGCCAGCCGCGAGCCGGCCCAGTACAGCGGCGAGCTGACCGGCTGGCTGCGCTTCGGGGCCAGCCCCCGCGCCACGCTGGCCCTGGACCGCTGCGCCCGGGCTCGGGCCTGGCTGGCCGGCCGCGACTACGTCTCGCCGGAGGAGATTCAGGCCGTGGCCCCGGACGTGCTGCGGCACCGGGTGCTGCTGTCCTACCAGGCCGAGGCCGAGGGCCGCACCGCCCAGGATTTCGTAGAGCAGCTGTTGAGCCAGGTACCCGTGCCATAGGACCGAAACCATGTCGGCAGCAACGGCACAGACCCTGAGCGGCGGCGGAATCCGGATCGAGCTCGACGCGCTGATCGCCCTGCGCCAAGAGGCCCGCCGCCTCGATATAACCCCCCGCGGCAAGGTCCTGGCCACCCGCAGCGGTGGCCATCTGTCGCGCTTTCGGGGCCGCGGCATGGAATTCGACGAGTCCCGCGTATACCAGCCCGGAGACGACCCCCGCAACATGGACTGGCGGGTCACGGCCCGCACTTCCCGACCCCACGTAAAGCTGTTTCGTGAAGAGCGCGAACGCCCGGTGTGGCTGCTGGTGGACCTGGGCCCTGCCATGCGCTTCGGCACCCGGGTCGCCTTCAAATCGGTGATCGCCGCCCGGGCCGCCGCACTGCTGGCCTGGGCCGCGTCGGACCGGGGCGACCGGGTCGGCGGCCTGGTGTTCGACGAGAGCCGTCATTTCGAGCGACGCCCCGCCGCCCGTACCCGCGGGCTCCTACCCCTGCTCAAGGCCCTGTCCGAGGATCCCCTGCCGGGAGAGGACGGGGGGCACCCGAGCCTGTCGGCGGCCGCCGAGTACCTGACCCGTCTGGTGCGTCCCGGCAGCCTGGTATTCCTGATCAGCGATTTCACCGGACTGAGCGATGCGGATGGTGCCTGGTTGGCGCGAATCGGGAACGGCAACGAAATCGTGCTGGTACAGGTCTACGATCCGCTGGAGACCGCGCCGCCGCCACCCGGGCGCTACCCCGTAACCGACGGACGCCAGCGTGGCCTGATCGACACCAGTATCGACGCGCAGCGCGCCGCCTGGTACCGGCGCTACGCCGAACGGGTCGCCCTGTTGGAACGGCTCAGCCTGCTGAATCACGCCCACCTGCTCGCCTTGGGCACCCAGCAACCCGTCGGGGAGGCCCTGGCCGAGGGCCTGATGCCCCGGCGTTCGACGAAGGGAGGTCTGCGATGAATCCGGTCGCCGCCACCCCCGATCCCCTGGCCGGGCTACGGGCCTACCACCTGCCCGCCAGCGTTTCCTGGTGGCCGCCGGCGCCCGGCTGGTGGCTGCTGGAGGTCCTGTTGCTGGTGTCCGCCGCCGTCCTGGCCGGGTATCTGGTACACCGGCACCGGGACCACGCGGCGGCTCGTTTGGCCCTCTCCGAGCTCGGGGCCTTGCGCGAGCAGCTGGCCGCCGGCCAAGGCACGGCAGTATTCCTGCCTGCTCTGTCACGGCTGCTGCGACGTTTTGCGCTGGCCCGCTTTCCGCGGGCGCGCGTGGCCGGCCTGGCGGGCGATCCCTGGCTGAGCTTCCTCGACCTGCACGGAGGCAACGGCCGGTTTTCCGCGGGTCCCGGACGGGCACTGGTCGAGGGCCCCTATCGGCCCCAGACCGAGCTGCCGGCGAACGAGCTCGCCGACCTGGTGGAGGAGTGGATCAGGCACAACCAGGAGCGAAGACGATGATCGTTCTCGACTGGCCCTGGGTCCTGGCCGCCCTGCCGCTGCCACTGCTGGCGCGCTGGCTGCCCGCCGCCAAGCCGCAGACCGGTGCCGCCCTGCGTTTGCCTTTCTATGGCGAATTGAGCGGACTGGAAAGGGGCCATCGAGGGGGATTCAGCCGCTTGCATCACGCCCTGGCCTGGCTCGCCTGGCTGTTGCTGGTCGTGGCCGCCGCCCGCCCCCAATGGTTGGGCGAGCCGGTACAGCTGCCGGTATCCGGCCGCGACCTGATGCTGGCGGTGGATGTGTCCGGCTCCATGCAGCAAGAGGACTACCAGCTCGGAAATCGGGCCGCGAACCGTCTCCAGGTGGTCAAGGCGGTGGCCGGACGCTTTATCGACCGCCGCCGAGGGGACCGCTTGGGACTGATCCTGTTCGGCAGCCGCGCCTATCTGCAGACCCCTCTGACCTACGACCGGGAAACGGTCAAGACCCTGCTCGACGAATCGGTGATCGGGCTGGCGGGGCGCGAGACCGCCCTCGGCGACGCCATCGCCCTGGGGGTCAAACGCCTGAAGCAGCAGCCCGAGGACAACCGGGTGTTGATCCTGCTCACCGACGGCGCCAACACCGCTGGAAACATCGCCCCCCTCGATGCGGCCCGATTGGCGGCCCGAGCCAAGGTACGGGTCTACACCATCGGCATCGGCGGCGGTCCGGTGGGCGTGCGCAGTCCCTTCGGCATGTTGCTGCAGCAGGGCTCGGATCTGGACCCCGCCACCCTGAAGGCCATCGCCAAGGAGACCGGCGGGCGCTACTTCCAGGCCACCGACACCGCCCAGCTGGAAGCCGTCTACGACGAGCTGGACCGACTCGAGCCGAGCATCCGCGACACCCGCAGTTACCGGCCGATACGGGCCCTGTTCCCCTGGCCGCTGGCGGCGGCGATCCTGGTCAGCCTGGTCCTGGCGGCCGGAAGGCTGCCCCGCGGCCGATCCTTGGCAGCAAAGGAAAAGGTCACCCAGCATGGCTGATCAATTCCACTTTCTGCGCCCCGATTGGCTTTGGCTGCTGCTTCCCATGGTCTGGCTGCTGTGGCGCCTGCTGCGCTCGGACGGCAACGCCGATGCCTGGCGCTCCCTGGTCGACGCCCATTTGCTGCCCCGTCTGTTGGCCGATGGCGGCGGTCCACGCCGTTTGCCCAGGGTCCTGCTGGGACTGGGTTGGCTGCTCGGCGTGCTGGCGTTGGCAGGTCCCACCTGGGCACGGCTGCCGCAGCCGGTGTACCAGGCACAGGATTACCGGGTACTGGCGCTGGACCTCTCCCCCAGCATGAACGCCACCGACCTGTCCCCCTCGCGCCTGGCCCATGCCCGCTTCAAGCTGCTGGATCTGTTGCGCAAGGTCCGCGACGGCCAGACGGCCCTGTTGGCTTACGGCGCCGAGCCCTACCTGGTCGCACCCCTGACCTCGGACACGAACACCATCGCGGCCCAGGTACCCAGCCTCGAGACCGGCCTGCTGCCGGTGCAGGGTGCCAAACGCACCGACCTCGCCCTGGATATGGCCGGAGACCTGTTGCAACAGGTCGGCGCGCCGGACGGCGAGGTGATCCTGATCAGCGATGGTCTGGACCATCCAGCCGCCGCCGGCGAGGCGGCCCGCCGTCTGCGTAACCGGGGCTATCGGGTCTCGGTGCTCGGGATCGGGAGTGCCAAGGGCGCACCGATACCGGCGGCCGGTGGCGGCTTTCTGAAGGACTCCAAGGGCAATATTCTGCTGTCGAATCTGGACGTCGGCGCGCTGCAGACCCTTGCCCACACCGGCGGCGGTCGCTACGTGACCGCCGGCCCGGACGACCGGGACATAGAGGCTCTGGTTGGCAGCGATCACGCAAATCTGCGCAACGCGGTGGAAAAGCAGGACGCCAAGGCGGATCAGTGGCGCGAGGAAGGCCCCTGGCTGTTGCTGCTGTTGTTGCCACTGGCCGCCTTCGCCTTCCGCCGCGGCTGGCTGGCCCCCCTGGCGCTGTTGATGCTGCTCGGTTCGCCGCCCCAGGCCCATGCCTTCGGTTGGAGCGATCTCTGGCAGCGACCCGACCAACAGGCCGCCGGCCTGCTGCAGGCGGGCGATACCGCGAAGGCCGCCGAGACCTTCCAACGCCCGGACTGGCGCGCCGCCGCCCAGTACCAGGCAGGCGACTACCAGCAGGCTCTGGAAACCCTGGACGGCGTGCAAGACCCGGATTCTGCCTACAACCGGGGCAACACCCTGGCCCGGCTCGGGGACCTGAAACAGGCCCTGGCCGCCTACGACCAGGCCCTCGAAGAGAACCCCCGAGACGCGGATGCCCGCCACAATCGGGATCTGGTGCAGAAACTGCTCGACCGGCAGCAAGCGCAAGAACGGCAGCAGAGTCCCCAGGATCAGAAAAAGCAAGGGCAATCGAGCGGCCAGCAGGACCAACAGCGATCGGGCGAACCGCAACAGCAGGGCCAGCGCGGCCAACAGCAGTCAGACCAACGACAACAGCAGGGCCGGCAGCAGTCGGGCCAACAGCAACAGAATGGCCAGCAGGAGCCGCAGAAGTCCGGTGAAAAGCAAGGCCAACAGGGTCAACCACAACCGGGCGAGCAGCAGGGCCAACACGAGCAGCAGCGACCGAAATCGGACGGGCAAACCCGGCAGGCCGAGGCCGACAGGCAGGAGCAGCCGGGCAAGGAAAAGGAAAAAGGGGAAAGCAGGCGGTCTGACGAGAAAGCAGAGGAACAAAAGGCGCAGCAGGCCGGTACCGGCAAGGAAGAACAGGAGCCGAAAGGGCCCGAACGCGAAAAGGCGCAATCCGCACGGGCGTCGCGGAGGGAGTCGTCAGGAAAACGCTCCGAACAGCAGCAGCCGTCACCGCCGAGCGAGCCCGGACTGACCGATCTGACGGGCAAACCGCAGACCGGCTCCGGGGCGTCGATCCAGTCCGCCGCCGCCCGGATCGATCCCGAAGATCTCCAGGCCATGGAACAGATGCTGCGTCGGGTGGAGGACGATCCGGGCGGCCTGCTGCGCCAGCGCTTTCTGCTCCAGCACCTGCGCCGCACCGGACAACTTTGAGGACCAGCCCATGTCATCGACCCGTTTTCGCAAACAGCGCCACGGTCTCGCCTACCTCTTCGCGGTGTTGCTCGTGCTTTCGAGCCTGGCGGAGGCCAAAGGGCTGGACGCCAGTCTGGACCGCGGCCGGATCGCCGAGGGACAAACCCTCGTGCTCAGCCTGTCAGCGCCGGGCGACGCCGCGGGGAGCCCGGATCCCGCCCCCCTGGAGCAGGACTTCGACCTGCTGAGCCAGAGCCAGGGCACCCGCATGAGCATTGTCAACGGCCGGACCACCAGTACCCGGCAATGGCAATGGACGCTGGCCCCGAAACACACGGGCAAGCTGCAGATACCGTCGCTGAAACTGGGCGCCCTCAGCAGTACGCCCCTGACCCTGGAAGTCCTACCCGCGGCGCAGGCGGCCAAGCTCGGCACAGCCCAACCGGTCCTGCTCGAGGTGGAGGCGAAGCCGGACCGGCCGTATGTGCAGGGCAAGGTGGTCTATACCCTGCGCGTGTTGTCACAGGTGCCCCTGAGTGAGGCCAGCCTGTCCGAGCCCCGGGCCGGCAACGCCATCCTCGAGCGCCTGGGCGAGGACAGGCGCTACAGCGACTACCGCAACGGCCAGAAGTACCAGGCCATCGAGCGCCGCTACGCGGTGTTTCCCCAACACAGCGGCAAGCTGACGATCGACCCGCCGGTCCTCTCCGCTCAGGTACCGGAGCAGGATCAGGGCCGCCGCCACACCAGCGTGCGCGAACGCCTGTTCGGCAATGATCCGTTCGCCGGCATGGACAGCTTCTTCGGCGGCGATCCGTTTGCCGGCATGGGTGACCTGTTCGGACGGTCGCGTCCGGTTCAGGTCCGTGGGCGCGCGGTCGAGCTGGCGGTGCAACCTCAGCCGGCCGACGCTTCGAGCCCGTGGCTGCCCGCGCAATCCCTGACCCTGACGGAGAGCTGGTCGCCCGACCCACCGGTGTTTCGGGTCGGGGACCCGGTAACCCGTACCCTGACCATCACCGCCCAAGGTCTCACCGCGGCTCAGCTGCCCGACCTGCAGCTGCGGGCACCCGACGGAGTCAAAGTCTATCCGGATCAACCACAGGTGGACACCCGCGCGGACGGCGATACGCTGGTGGCCCGGAAGATCATGAAGAGCGCGCTGGTTCCTTCCCGGGCCGGCGAGCTGACCCTGCCCGCGATTCAGCTCTCCTGGTGGGACACCCGCGCAGATCAGGCGCGGGTGGCGCAGCTCCCTGCACGCACGGTGAAGGTCCTGCCTGCACCGGCAGGGGCCTCATCATCTCCGCCGGCCAAGCCTTCGGCCGTTCCCACAGCTGCCGCCGTAACACCCGAGCCGAGAACCGGATCTTCGGCTCCGACTCCCAGCTTCGCGAGCAGCGCCAGCCGACTGTCCGCGCTGGGCGCGGAGCTGATTCGCGAAACCGGCCTGCCGTCCGGCTACTGGCCCTGGCTGGTGGCGCTCCTGGCCCTGGCCTGGCTCTCAAGCACGGTGCTTTGGCTGCGCGCCCGGCGGGCGGCCCCGCAAGCCGCGTCCACGTTATCGCCGCCGGTGCGAGAAGCACCGGATCCGGGCCAACTCCTCGGGGCGATCAAAGCGGCATGTGCCGGCGACGACGCACGGACCGCCCGCGCGACGCTATTGGACTGGGCCGCCGCATGCTGGCCCGAGCGTGCACCCTGGCGCCTGGAGACCCTGGCGCAACGACTTGGCGGGGAAGCAG
>Ga0210096_1000206_pt1 | contig 22215 bp, 15 predicted proteins | sample China_Galinas_PW_4_FD_184864 | JGI IMG/M metagenome (GOLD analysis project Ga0210096, IMG submission 184864) | Wetland microbial communities from San Francisco Bay, California, USA, that impact long-term carbon sequestration - China_Galinas_PWA_D2... | ecosystem: Environmental > Aquatic > Marine...
GGCGTCATTCACCGCCGTCTTCCACTCGGTGAGCGCCGCCCTGGCGGGAGGGCAGCCGTGATCGCCGCGGCGCAGACCCGGATCCTGGCGCCCGAGGAGCTCGATGCGGCCGCCGCCGAGCTGCTGCAGAGCGGCGGGCGCATGCAGATGGCCTGGGCCCTGATGCCGCCCGGGGCCCAGCACCCGGAGCTCTGCTACCTGGCCTCTCCCGGACCCCGGCTCCCGTTCCTGGTGTGGCGCCTGCGCCCCCAGGGCGCCGAGGTGCCGAGCCTGGCCCGGAGGACACCGCTGCTCGGCTGGTATGAGCGGGAGATCACCGACCTGTTCGGCGTCAGCTTCGCCGACCATCCGGAGCCCACGCCGCTGGTGCTGCACGCCGGCGCCCAGCCGCCCCGCCGGGTGCTGGACCCGTGCAACCGCGCGGAGCCGGTGCCCTTCGCCCAGGTCCCACCCAAATTTCCCGCCGTCGCCGGCGACGTGCAGCTGCTTCCGTTCGGGCCGGTGCGGGCCGATGTGGTGGAGTCGGCGCGCTTTTTCTTCTTCTATATCGGCGAGCACATCCTGCACTATCAGCCGCAGCTGTTCTTCAAGCACCGTGGCATGGAGCGCGTCTTCGAGGGACGCGACCCGGGTCCCGCCGTGGTGCTCGCCGAGCGTGTGTCCGGGGTGGGCAGCGTTGCCCACGCCCTGGCTTATTGCCAGGCGGTGGAGGCCGCGGCCAGGGCGGAGCCTCCGCTGCGAGCGCGCCGGCTGCGGGTGCTCATCGCCGAGCTGGAGCGGCTGTACAACCATCTTCATTACTTCGGCCAGCTCGCCGATACCACCACACTCAAGGTCGGCCAAGCCCAGGGCAGGCTGCTGGAGGAGCGGGCCAAGCAGATCAACGCGCGCCTGACCGGCAGCCGTTTGCCGCGCGGCCTGTTGGTGCCGGGCGGGCTGCGCCGCGATCTCTCGATCGACCGGGCGCTGGTGCGCGAGCTGGGGGCCTTGCGGGGCGAGACGGCCGGGTATCTGCGGATGCTGGAGCAGACCACCAGCTACCGGGACCGCCTGCTCGATACCGGGGTGCTCGACCCTGCCACCGCCTTCGACCAGGGCGCCACCGGTCCGGTGGAGCGCGCCTCCGGCCTCGATCGCGACCTGCGTCGCGATCACCCCTATGCGGCCTACGAGGATAGCGAGCTTCGCGTCCCGGTGGAGCGGGCCGGTGACGCCTACGCTCGGGCGCGTGTGCGTGCCGAGGAGATCGACGCCAGCTTCGACCTCATCATGCCTCTGTTGCCCGAGCTATCGGCCCAGGACGCGATCCGCATCGACTGTATCCCATCGCCAGGCTCGGAGGGCCTCGGCTGGGCGGAGTCGCCGCGCGGCTCGCTCTACTACGCCGTGCACTGTGATGGCCAGGGTCGCCTCGCACGGGTCAAGATCAAGTCGCCGTCCTACTCCAACTGGCGGGTGTTTCCGTACACCGTGCACGAGAGCAACATGATGGACTATGCGATCAACGAGGCGAGCTTCGGCCTCACCATCGCCGGCTGCGATCGCTGAGGGGCCAAGCCATGGTGATGTGGAGCTGGTTTGGACTGCGGCGTGGCAAGGCCACCACCGGCTGGCCTCGGCCCGGCGGGGACGACGGACAGGCGGGTGTGCTCGGCATGCCGCGCTTCGACCCGGAGCGCTGCAAGGCCCGCATTTCTCGCCACCCTGCTGCTGCGGGCACCGATCCGCTCGCCCAGGCGGGGCCTACTCCCTCCAGCCGGCTCGACGCAGCATCGGCTACGCCCTCGCCGTCTTCCGGTCCGAGCGCCCCGCCAGGCTGGCGCCTCGACGCCCTCGCGCCGAACGGTGACGAGAAACACGGGCCAGACGGCTGTCGCGCCTGCGTCGCGGTTTGTCCGAGCGCCGCGCTGAGCCTGACGCCGGAGGGTGCCGAGCCGCCGCTGCGACTCGACTACGGCCGCTGCATCGCGTGTCAGCTCTGCACCGAGGCCTGTCCCGAGGGGGCCCTGACCCCCTCCGGCGACTGGGCCTTCGGCGTGAGCCGGCGCGAGGACCTTATCTGGGGGGAGGCGATCGGTTCGCCCGCCGGCCAGGTCCTCGGACGGCGCCTCGCGGCGCTGCGGCGCAGCCTGCACATCCGCCACCTGGATGCCGGCTCCTGTAACGGCTGCGAGTCGGAGCTGCAGGCGCTGAACAATCCCTTCTACAACCTCCATCGGCTGGGCATCTTCTTCACCGCCTCGCCGCGCTTCGCCGACCTGCTGCTGGTTACCGGGCCGGTCACCGCGCCCATGCGAGAGCCGCTGCGCAGCACCTACGAGGCGATGCCCGACCCGCGGTTGGTGATGGCCTGCGGCACCTGCGCGGTCTCCGGCGGTGCCGCCGCCGGCGGCTACAACAGCGGCTGCGGGGTGGACCAGTGGCTGCCGGTCGACCTTTATCTGCCCGGCTGTCCACCGAACCCGGCTGCGGTCATCGAGGCGCTCCTGGTGCTGCTGGAGCGCATGCCCCAGCGGGTGAAAGGAGGCCGTCTTGAGCGCTGAGCTGATCGCCTTGGCGGTCGTCGCCTGGAGCGCCGCCGCCCTACTGGGACTCGCCGGCAGACGGCCGCTGGTCGGTCGCGGGCTGCTTGGGCTGGGGGCGCTGGCGGGGCTCGCCGGTGCCCTGTGGGCTCTGCCCGAGGGCATGGGGCCTGTCCCCCTTGGCCTGAGCTTCACAGCGCCGGTCTCTTTCCAGCTCACCCCCGAGGCCGCTTGGCTGCTGGGCTTCGGGCTGGTGCCCGCGGCGCTGGCAGTCGGACTCGGCTCGCCGCTCGCCCGGGGGCGCTGCTGGGTATTCGGCGCGGCCCTGGTGCTGCTTGGTGCCCTGGGCGTGCTCGGGGTGACCGAGGGGGCGGCTTTTCTCATCGCCTGGGAGCTGATGAGCCTGGGCGGCGCCATGATGGTGCTCGGTGAGCGCGGCCCCGACAGCGGCAACGGCGCGGTGCTGTTCATGCTGACCCTGCTGGAGCTGGGCGCCGTCTGCGCCCTGGCCGCCATGCTCTGGCTGGGCAGCGTGGCCGGCGACCTCGACTTTACCCACTTCGGCGCCGCCGGCGCCGCGCTCTCCCCGGGCGCCCGCTATGCCGTGGGCCTGCTTCTCATCGTTGGCTTCGGCGCCAAGCTGGGACTGCTGCCTTTCTACGAATGGCTCCCGGGCATCTACGGGCGCGCCAGCGGTGCCACCGGGGTGCTGCTCTCGGGCGTGGTGCTCAACGCAGCCTATTTCGCCCTTGGCCGGGGTCTGGTGAACTGGCTGCCCGGCGCCGGCGAGGACGGCTTCGCCCTCGGCCTGTCGCTGCTCGCGCTGGCCGTGCTGACTTCGGTTCTTGCCATCCTCTATGCCTTCCAGGAAGAGGACTGGCGTCGCCTGCTCAGCCTGTCGACGGCGGAGAACGCCGGTATCGCCTGCGCGGCGCTGGCCGCCGCCCTGTTGTTCCGCGACGCCGGGCTGATGGCGCTGGCGGGGCTCGGCTGGCTGGTCGCGCTGCTGCACCTGTCCGGCCACTCCCTGGCCAAAGGCGCGCTGTTGCTCGGCGCCGACGGCCTCCAGCGGGTCACGGGCGGCTACCGCCTGACACCTCAGGGGCTGCTGCACCGCGCCCCCTGGCCGTTCGCGGTTGGCGCCTTGTTCGCGGCTATGAGCCTCGCAGCCATGCCGCCCCAGGCCGGCTTCGTCAGCGAATGGTACGTCTTCCAGACCATGTTCCAGGGCTTTCACCTGAATGGCCTTGCCGGCCCGCTGGCGCTGGCCGTCGGCGGGGCAGGGCTGGCGCTGACGGCTGCCATCGCCTTCGCCACCTTCATCAAGGCGTTCGGCATAGGGCTGCTGGGGGGCGAGGGACCTACGGGCCCGCGGATTCCAGTGCGCTACGGACTCGCCGTGGGCCTGCTGGGGACCCTGGTCCTTGCCACCGCGGTCGGCATGCCCTGGTGGCTGGGCGCCCTGGACCCAGGGGTCGCCACGGCGCTGCCCGGCGCCACGGCCCAGGCACTGCGCTCGGGCTGGTTGCTGGTGCCGCTGAGCAGTGGCTTCGCCTTCATCTCGCCGACCAAGCTGGTGATCGCCTTGCCGCTGCTGGCCTTGGTACCCCTCGGTCTGTGGTGGGCGGCGCGCCCACGGCTGCGGCGCACCCCAACCTGGTACGGCGGCCTGACCCGCACCTCACAGCAGGCGGCGATCACCCCTCTGGCCTTCTCCAACGCGCTGCGCACCTTCTACAGCATGGTCTACCGGCCGACTGATGAGATGCGCCACGAGCACGCCGGCCTGCGCTACTTCTTGCGCCGGTTCAGCTTCGATCACCGGGTGGCACCGCTGTTCGGTCCGGCCCTGTTCGCACCTACGGTGCAACTCGTCTACCGGCTCGCCGCCCGATTGCAAGGGCTGCAGTCGGGGGACCTCAACCGCTATCTGGCGGTTATCGGTATCGTGCTGGTGCTGATCCTGACGATTCCGCTGTTTTGAGGTTGGCGGAAGGGCCTTTCGCGTGGCCTGTCCCGCAATGACGCAATCAGTCTAGTGCGGCTGCACTATGCGTAAACTTCGATTCTTCTTGGCTTGTTTTTCGCAAAAATCGATCTATAAGACACCTCAACTACGACCATCTCCACTATTTCTGGGTGGTAGCGGGCGAGGGGGGTGTGGCCCGCGCCGCCGAGCGGCTCCACCTCACGCCGCAGACCATCAGCGCACAGCTCCACGTCATGGAGGAAGCGCTTGGTGCGCGCCTATTCCGTCGCTCGGGTCGTCAGCTCGTACTGACCGACACCGGTTGTCTGGCCTTCGAGTATGCGGACGAGATGTTCCGGCTCGGGGCCGAGATGGTGGAGGTTCTGGAGGGGAAGTCCGGCCGGTCGCTCCCTCTCACGGTGGGGATCGTCGATGTGGTGCCAAAGCTGATCGCCTACCGGCTGCTGGAGCCGGCTCTCGGGCTGGACCAGCAAGTACGGATCGTCTGCCGCGAGGGCAAGCTCGACGCGTTGCTGGCCGAGCTGGCGGTTCACAAGCTGGACATGGTTCTGGCCGATACCCCCATGGTTGCCGGCAGCAACGTGCGAGCCTTCAATCACCTGCTCGGCGAATGCGGGATCACCTTTTTCGCGGCCCGGGAGCGTGCCGCAGCCTCCGGGGATGGGTTCCCCGACTCTCTGCACGGGGCTCCAATGCTCCTGCCGGCCACCAACACGGCCCTGCGAGGGGCCTTGATGCTGTGGCTGGACCGGTTGGAGATCCGGCCCCGCATCGCGGGCGAGTTTGACGACAGCGCCCTGATGACCGCCTTCGGCCAAGCGGGGGCCGGGGTATTCGTCACGCCGAGTGTGATCGAATCGGACATCACCCGCCAGTATGACGTGGCGCCCATTGGCTGCACCGACCAAGTCCGAGAGCGCTTCTACGCGATCTCCGTCGAACGACGGCTCCGCCATCCCGCGGTGGTGGCCATCAGCGAGACGGCACGAGCGCAGGTGTTTCCGTGAATCTGGACTGAGCCAGGGTCTTGTTATGGGTCGTCCGCTCCCGTGCGGATTCCTACGGTTCTCCATTGATTGGCCCCGATGGACGTCCTCCTGCGGACCGGATCACCGACAGGTTCGACGCCGAGCGCCCCATGCGATGCTTATCCGGGCGGCGGACACTGCTCGTCCACTCTGTATCAATGCATCCAACCGGCCTGTTCCCCGCTGTCCCGCCAACGCTCCCAGTCTGCCGTGTAGCGGGTCACCACCTCGCGGATCTGTTCCTCGGTCATCCCGCCCGTGTGTGCGAACAGTGTATGTCCTTGCGGGGAATAGAGCAGATGGGCGGGGACGGTGCGGCTCCATTGGTCGGTAGCCGCCACGACCATGCTGGGCTCGAGCTCGAAGCGGGCGGCCCAGGTGCGTGCGCTGCGCTGGTCCGGGATGTCTTCGTAGCCGGCACTCTCGCTGGTCATGATGGTCACGAACACCACACGGTCGGGCCAGGCGCGCTCAAGACGGTGGATCACCCGGGCCTGTGGGGTGCAGGGGGCGCACCAGGGGGCCGCGTAGTCGGTCCAGACGAACAGACCGGCGTAACGGTCGATGCGGATCTTCTCGCCCTGGGCGTTGATCCGATACTTCACCCGTTGGGGGGTGACCTGACCGGAATAGGATGTGTCGTACATGTCACCGACGTGAGGGTTGTCGGGCTGACGGGCGTCGTTGCTGCAGCCGGGCGACAGGGACAGCAGCAAGGCCATGCCGAGCGCTTTGGCGTCCGTCCAACTGTCGCTTCCAGGGTTGCCCGTATCGGCGAGCGGATCATCCGCGTAGTCGATCGACGTATCTGGACGACCGAGGTCTGGTATTTCCTCGCCCGGTTGTCGGGCGAGGTCGCGCGCTTCCTCCCAGGTCACGCCGTAGGGCACGCCGCCGGAGGTGTAGCCTGCAATGAAGCTGCAATGCTCGTCGCAATAATCGAAGTCCAGCTCCGCTTCCGCCTGTTCTTTTCGTTGCTTGGCGAGTGCCCGGCTGGTGGCTATGCGCTCTTCCGCGCGTTTTTCTTCCTGAATTTGGGCTTCGCTGATATTCAGGCCGATCTTTCTGAGCTCGAGCAGCGCGCAGAGCCGGCTGACGCCGAACCATTTTGCATAGCCTCTCACCGGACTCTTCCCCTGGTAGCTGGCCAGCCATGCCTTGGCGGACGACAGGTGTGCCTGGCGCGACATGCGCTTTCTATTGGGGGTGGTGGATTTGCTTTTCTTTTTCGCCATATCTTCTCTCTGTGTCGCTTGCTGTTGTTCGGTCCGGCTTCGGGGCGGCCGGTGGTGTCGACGGGGCTCGGTTTAGTGATGACAGCATGCTCCCCCTCCCGGCCTCCCCCACGCGTGGGGGAGGAGACTATCGCCCTCCCGGCCTCCCCCACGCGTGGGGGAGGAGACTATCGCCCTCCCGGCCTCCCCCACGCGTGGGGGAGGAGACTATCGCCCTCCCGGCCTCCCCCACGCGTGGGGGAGGAGACTATCCCCCATCCCCCTCCCGACACGGGGAGTATTGCGGCTGGGTCTAAATCTTGCCGTTCCACCGACCCGTCGTTCAGCCTAGCCCGAAAAATACACCGCAGAGGCGCAGAGAACGCAGAGTATCGACGATGATGGCAGCTCCAGAATCGGGACGACTTCGGCGTATCCAAGAACAGTTGTTCGCTATGTTCCGCAACCCATTGTTTTCTCAGCGTCCTCTGCGTCTCTGCGGCTCGTTCGTGAAAAATCCGGGATAGAAACGGCAGTTGGACGACCGCCAGGGTGCGTGTCAAGACCGGAGTTTCGGGATGACGCCTCGATGAGCAGGGCTGCTTTGCTCAAGGCTGGGCTTGAAAAAACCGCCTGACCTCGTCCGGATCCCGTGTCCGGGCCATGGGCGGCATGCTGTCGAGGAACACCTGGCCATACGCCCGCTTGAGAAGCCGGGGGTCGCAGATGACCAGCACGCCGCGGTCCTGCTCGTCGCGGATGAGCCGGCCGGCACCCTGCTTGAGGGCTATGGCGGCCTGGGGGAGCTGGAATTCCATGAAGGGGTTGCCGCCTTCGGCGCGCATGGCGTCGATGCGGGCCTGCAGCACCGGGTCGCCCGGGGAGGCGAAGGGCAGCTTGTCGATGATGACGCAGGACAGGGCGTCGCCGCGCACGTCCACCCCCTCCCAGAAGCTGGAGGTGCCGAGCAGCACCGCGTCGCCGAGGCTTCGAAACCGCTCGATCAGCTCGTTCTTGGGGGACTCGCCCTGCACCAGCAGGGGGAAGGCGATCCGGTCCTGTAGCAGGTGGGCGGCGCGCTGCAGGGCGCGGTGGCTGGTGAACAGCAGGAAGGCCCGGCCGCGGCTGGCATCGAGGACCGGTACGGCCACCTCCACCACAGCATCCGTGTAGCCGGGGCTGTTGGGGTTGGGCAGGCCGCGGGGAACGAGCCAGAGGGCCTGGTTGGGGTAGTCGAAGGGGCTGTCCCAGCAGGCGGTGCGGGCCTCGTCCAGGCCCAGCTGGTGCTGGAAGTGGTCGAAGCGGCCGCCGACGGCCAGCGTGGCGGAGGTGAAGATCCAGCCGCGGGCGTGGCTCGACATCTGGGCTTGGAAGATGGGGGCGACGTCCAGGGGGGTACGGCTCAGGCGGAAGCTCTGGGTGTAGGTCTCGAACCAGCGGATATGCTGGCCTTCGCCGCCGTCGCAGACCTCGCTCATCAGGCCGGCCAGACGCTGGCTGCGCTCCAGGCAGCTGTCGAGGCCACGGCCCCGACCGGACATGTGCTCCAGGATTTCGCCCAGGCCGGCCAGCGCCTCGCGCACCTGGGTCAGGCCGTACTCGACCCGGTCGTCGTGCTCCACCTCGGCCCAGGCGGCGCGGCGCGGGTCCACGCCGAACAGCAGGCGCAGGTCGCGCACGGTCTTCTCCAGCGCGGCGCAGCGCTCCACCAGCTCGGGCTGATCGCCCGCCTCCTGCCGGTACTCCAGCTCCGCGTCCTTGGCCAGCTCCAGGAGCTGGCGGCCGCTCACCGATTCGCCGAAGAAGTTGCCCGCGACTTCGGGCAGCTGGTGGGCCTCGTCGATGACGAAGGCGTCGGCGCGGGGCAGCAGCTCGCCGAAGCCGTCGTCGCGCAGCGCGAAGTCCGCGCATACCAGGTGGTGGTTGACCACCACCAGGTCAGCCTCCTGAGCGCGGCGGCGGGCCTCGGCCAGGTGGCAGCGCGAGTAGCAGGGACACTCCTGGCCGAGGCAGTTGTCGGTGGTGGAGGTGACCAGGTGCCAGACGGGCGCCCGCTCCTGTACGCCCTTGACCTCGGCGATGTCGCCCCTTCGGGTGGCCTTGGCCCAGTCGCGGATGCGGGCCAGATCCTTGGCGACCTCCCGTCGGCGGCCCATGGGGTCCGCCAGGGCAGCCTCCAGGCGGTGGGGGCACAGGTAGTTGGAGCGGCCCTTGAGCAGTGCCGCGTCGGCGGGCAGGCCCAGCGCCTTGCGCACAGTGGGCAGGTCGCGGTGGAACAGCTGGTCCTGGAGGTTGCGGGTGCCGGTCGAGAGGATCACCTTGCGGCCGGATTTCAGGGCCGGGACCAGGTAGGCGAAGGTCTTGCCCGTGCCTGTTCCCGCCTCGGTGATGAGCACGCCGCCCTTGTCCATGGTATCGGCCACTGCGGCGGCCATCTCCGCCTGCTGGACGCGGTAGGAGAAGCCGGGAATCTGGCGAGCCAGGGGGCCGTCGGGTGCGAAGATCTTGTCAAGCCCGTCCATCGAGCCGCGGTCTCAGCGAAGCTCCTCCGCCTTGCGCTCGGCCGCGCGGGCACCTGCCAGATCGCCGACCGCCTCGCGGGCCGCGGCAATCAGCTCCCAGTTGTCCTGCCTGAGGGCGCGATCGGCCCCCGCCAGGGCGTTGGATTTCTCGGCCAGGTCGGCGGCCTCGCCGTGACGATGCTGCGTGAGGCGCAGGTGGGCCAGACGGTTCCACAGGTGGGCATTTCGGGGCTCGATACGCAGGGCGCGCTCCAGGGAGGCGCCGGCGCCGGGCAGGTTGCCGGCGGACCGCTGGGTCTCGGCGGTTGCCAGGAGGGACCGCACGGCCGGTCCGAAGCTGGGCTGGATGACCGCCGGCGCCGGCTCCCTATAGGGTTGGATCTGGACCGAGGGTGGCTTCGGGGGCGGCGGCGGTGGGGGGGGGCGGGTCGTATGCGCCGGGGGTGGCGTCTCGCGCACGGGCGGTCCGCTACCGCAGCCGGCCAGTGCCAGCGACAGCAGGACGACGACCAGGCCGCGACGCACATAACTCATTCAAAGAGCCTCCGAAACGTGCCCAACGCCCGCCCTCCCGGCCGGTCCACACACGAGGACGTCAAGGTGGGCGCCCCACCTCGCAGGAAGGGTACCCGACTGGCGCCGTCACAGGATTCGTCCGCCCGCAGGCCGTTGGCGGGATCTATCCAGACCAGCTCCACCTCCTCGGGCGGAAGCAGCATCACCGGAGCGGGCCGGATCCGGCGGATCACCTGGCCCCAGATCGGCAGGGCGCCACGGGCGCCGCTCAGCCCTGCCGGGGCATTATCGTCGCGCCCCACCCAGACCACCGCGACCTTATCACCCGTGAAGCCGGCGAACCAGCTATCGCGAAAGTCGTCGGTGGTTCCGGTCTTGCCCGCCACGCCGAGCTCGGCGGGCAGGTAGCGAGACAGAGAGCGGGCGGTGCCCTCGCGCACCACCTCCTGGAGCACCCGGTCGACTAGGTAGACGGGGCCGGAGGGGGCCTCCCGCTTCACCGTGATCGGATAGCGCTGCAAGGCAGTGCCCTCCCGGTCGGTGACCTCGCGGATGGCCCGTAGCGGCGAGCGAAAGCCGCCCGCGGCCAGGGTCTGGTAGACCTGAGTGACCTCCAGGGGCGACAGGGAGACGGCCCCCAGGAGCATCGACGGGTAGGGATCGAAGGGGCGGCTCACGCCCAGAGCGTGCAGGGTGTCGGCCACCTTGTCCAGGCCCAGATCCATGCCCAGATGGACGGTGGCCAGGTTGTAGGAGTGGGACAGCGCCTGGTGCAGGGGTATCTGGCCGTGCTCACGTTTGCCGTAGTTCTTGGGGGTCCAGAGGCTGCCGCCTGCGCCCTTGATCTGCACCCGGGTGTCGTCCAGCAGGGTGGTCAGGCTGTACCTTCTCGGCTCGCTCAAGGCGGTGAGGTAGACCGCTGGCTTGACCAGCGAGCCGATCGGTCGCACCGCCTCCAGGGCCCGGTTGAAGCCGGCATAGCGGGCGTTGCGCCCGCCCACCACGGCCAGTAGCTCACCGCCCTGGCTGTCGGCGATCACCATGGCGGCCTCCAGAGACTTGGCCGGCATCCCGTGATCCTTCTCCAGGCGCGCCAAGCCTTGCGAGACCCCGCTCTCCGCCTGCTCCTGCAGCCAGGGATCGAGGGTGGTGAAGACCTGCAGCCCCTCCGAGGTCAGGTCCTCTTCGCGGTAGTCGCGGTGCAGCTGGCGGCGCACCAGGTCCAGAAAAGCCGGGTAGCGGCCGCGGCCCTGGCCCCGCACCTCGGACACGCCCAGAGGCTCGGCCTTGGCCTGCGTGGCTTGGTCGGCGTCGACGAATCCCTGCTCGAGCATCTGGTTCAGCACCAGGTCACGGCGCTCTCGGGCTCGCTCGGGATGACGGCGCGGATCGTAATGGGAAGCGCCCTTGGGCAGAGCCGCCAGCAGGGCCTGCTGGGCCAGGTCCAGCTCGTCGAGGGGGCGGTTGAAGTAGAACTGGCTGGCCAGCCCGAAGCCGTGGATGGCCCGGGAGCCGTCCTGGCCGAGGAAGATCTCGTTGGCATAGGCCTCTAGGATGGCGTCCTTGTCATAGTGGAGCTCCAGCAGCACGGCCATAGCGGCCTCGTTGAGCTTGCGCCACAGGGTTGGCTCGTTGGTGAGGAAGAAGTTCTTCACCAGCTGCTGGGTGAGGGTGCTGCCGCCCTGGGCCATCTCTCCGGAGCGCAGGTTCACCCAGATGGCCCGCGCTATGGCCATTGGCGAGACCCCGTGATGCTCGTAAAAGCCGCGGTCCTCCACCGCAATCAGGCCCTTGACCAGGGGCTCGGGCAGGTCCTGGCGGCGTACCAGGATGCGGTCCTCGTGATGGGCGGGGTAGATGCCGCCGATCAGGGGCGGCTCCAGGCGCACCAGCGGCAGATCGGTGCCCGCGGAGGCGTCCTTGAGGGTCTTGAGCAGGCCGTCGGCGAAGTCCAGCTCCAGGTTGCGGGCAGGCTCGGCAGCGTCCCAGAAGGCGAAGCCGCGGGTGTGCACCAGGAAACGGCCCCGGTAGCCGGAGTATTCCCCAGGGGAATCGGGATGCCGGGTGCGGCGGTAGCCGAGGCGTTTGAGTTCCGCCTCCAGCTGGTCCGCCCCCATCTCCGCCATGGCATAGATCTCCAGCGCACGGGCATAGACGCGGGCGGGCAGGGCCCAGCGCTTGCCCTCGAACTTGAGCCGGACCTCATGGTCCAGACGCGCCATGTAGACGCCGCCGACCAGCAGCAGCAACAGCCCGAGGGCGACCAGGCGTGCCCACCAGGAATAGCCTTTGCGTGGTGCCTGCGGCTTGGACCTCGGCTTCTTTGCGGCGGGCTTGCGGATAGGCTTGGAGCGGCTGCGACGGGAGCTGGGTCTTGCCATTGGGATTGGAACGGGACCGAAGAGGCTGCCACCTTATCACAGGGCGTCGCCCGCCGATCGTGCATGGTTGGAAAAGCCGGGCCGCGGACAACTCTCTTCATGCGACCCGGATGGTCGGCGCCCGGTGCCTATCTGACCCCCGCGACCACCATGAGCTGATAAGGCTCCAGCTCCAGCTCGTGGGTGGCGATGATGGTGCGCCCGGCCACCTGGTCCACCACCGTCTTGCGCAGTCCGAGCATGCGCAGCCGACGCGCCTCCAGCTTCTGGGGTGAGTCCTTGAAGTTGGCGAGCACCAGCACCGAATGGGTATCGTGGCTGCGGAAATAGGCGAAGACGTGAGGGTTCCGGGTATCGACGATCTCGGTCTCGCTTCGGGTGAAGGCCAGGTTCTGCTGGCGGATCTGGATCAAGCGCAGCAGCCCCTGGTAGATGCGCCCGGGCACTGTCTCGGGATCGCGGCGCAGCTCGGCGCGGGCCCAGTCATAGGGCGAGCGATGGATCCAGCGGGTGTCGCCCACCTTCTCCGCGTCCTGGTCGTAAGTGTAGTCGTTCAGGGTCCCCAGCTCATCGCCTAGATAGATCAAAGGCACGCCCCCGATGGTCAGGATAATGCCGTGCAGCAACAGGATGCGGCGGATGGCGAGATCCACCTCTTGGTCGTCGTTCTCGGCCAGCCCTTTCTCCAGGCCGCTCAGGGAGGCGCAGGTGCCGGAGACGCGGGCCTCGCCCGTGGCGGGGTTCTCCTGGAACGACAGGCCGCGGGCGAAGCTGCCGGCAAAGCGGCCGGTGTAGAAGTCGGTAAGGAAGCGCCGGTGACCTGCGGGGTCCACGTCCACGGAACGGGCGTCGTCGTCGGAGAAGCTCCAGCCGATGTCATCGTGGGAGCGGACATAGTTCACCCAGGCGCAGCCGGGGTCGATGGCAAAGCCGTCACGCATGGAACGGCTTAGCAGCCGTACGTCCCGGGTGGCCAGCGTGCTCCAGAGCAAGGCCATCAGCTGGGGGTTGTAGGAGAGCTGGCACTCCTCTGGGCTGATGTAGCGCTTGACCTCGTCCGGGTGCACGATCGCCTCGGACTTGAACACCATGGCGGGGGCGGAGATGCGCACCAGCGCATTGAAGGCCTGGATGATCAGGTGGGCCTCCGGGAGGTTCTGGCAGCTGGTGCCCAGCTTCTTCCACACGAAGGCCACCGCGTCCAGGCGCAGGATCTCCACCCCCTGGTTGGCGAGGAAGAGCATCTCTTCCAGCATCCGGTTGAACACCACCGGGTTCTCGTAGTTGAGGTCCCACTGATAGTTGTGGAAGCTGGTCCAGATCCACTTTCTCAGGCGCGTGCGGTAGGTGAAGGCCCCTGGGTGCTCGTCCGGAAAGATGGGCGCGGTGGAGCGCTCGTAGGCGTCGGGCAGCTCCCGGTCCGGGAACATGCGGTAACAGTCCTGGTACTCGGCCTCACCCGCCTTGGCCCGCTGGGCCCACTCGTGGTCGTCCGCGGTATGGTTGAAGACGAAGTCCAGGCACAGGGAGATGCCGTGGTGGCGCAGCTCTTCGGCCAGCTTGGCGAGCTGCTCCATGGTTCCCAGCTCCGGGCGCACTTCGCGGTAGCTGGTAACCGCATAGCCGCCGTCGTTGTCCCCTTCGGGCACCTTGAAGGCCGGCATCAGGTGCAGATAGTTGACTCCCAGCTCGGTGAGGTAGGGGATGCGCTCGCACAGGCCCTCCAGGTCGTCGGCGAACAGATTCACGTAGCACATGCCTCCCACGATGCGAAGCGACTGGAACCATTGGGGGTCGTGCATACGCAGCGCGTCAAGGGCCTTGAGCTCGTCCGGCCGCGCCAGCCACATCTCCGTAGCGGACGCCAGGATGCCCTCCAGGTGGAAGAAGAAATCGTAGTGGTGGCCGTAGAGCCGGTGCAGGCGCTCGAACAGGGCCGGGAAGTGGCGCGCCACGCGCTCACGGAACCCGTGCCACTCGCTCGGCTCGGTCTGCTCGGCGTAGCGGGCCTCCAGCCGTGGCATTAGTCGGCTGAGAGAGGTGGCGGCCTGGCGGCCGGCCCAGTCTTGAACGGCAGGGGACATGGGGTGTAGGGTCTCGATGGATCTTGCAGCGTGCTCGCCTTGGGCTGCCGCCATTGTCCGGTCCGTGGGCCCGAATGACAACCGCGCCCGCCTTGGTGGCTTGCAGGAGAAGAAGCGATTTCCGGGCGACCGCCCGGATCTTTGCGCACACCCGTTGTTGGGAGATGCCGCGTAGACTCCCCAGGGAGGGAACAGGCGCAGCAGATGGAAACGTTGAAGCGCAAGCTGTTGCGGCACAGTCTGTGGGGCCTGGTCTTGGCCTCGGTACTGACCGCCGGCTATGTACTTGCGTCCTACTTGACGCCCTCCGCACGCGCTGTCAGTGATGCCCAGGTGGTCGTGACTATCGATCCGATCGGGTCTTAGTCATTGGGCATGCGAAGGTAGGAATTCTTCACTTCTCCCGCCGCGGTACGACATTCAAGTCTTGCGATTCGCCGCCGAATCGTCTCAGTCCCTGGGAGCCCTTCCCGTACTCCGACGTCGTGAATTCATTTGTATGCCTCGGCTATTGCGGGAGAGAATGCGAGTATCGATACCGGTGCCGGTATGTTCTTGCCTACTCGGTCCAGCGCGCGGGTGAGAGGTCTTGCGAAGGTGCCGGGCAGCCGTCCACGGCAGATGCGCGCATGGCGAGCGCTGCGTCCGCGGAGATCCGTCTCGGGAATGCCGATTCGCAGGCGGGGGGTGGAGGTCTTGCCGTGCGTTCTTGGGTCGATCGGCGGATGCTCACCCAACGATCTTGTGCACTTCTGCCGAGATTGCTTCTATCATGTCCGTACGTGACGTGAGGGAAGGCTCACTTTGCTGAGCCGCCAGGAGGAGCCCATGACCGGGCCGATCGATTCAGGTACCAAGGCACCGGAAATCCTGGTCGTCGCGGATAGCGCGGCCGACGTCGATGCGCTACACGGGATACTCACCGGTGCGGGCTATTCTGTCGCGCTGGCCGACAATGGCGAGGAGGGGCTCCAGGCCGTGCGTTCGCGCGGTCCCGACCTGGTGTTGAGCGCAATCGACATGCGGGTGAGGGAGGGGGGCCGCTTGTGCCGCGCGCTCAAGTACGACGACGAGCTGTGGCAGCTTCCAGTGATCCTCGTGTCCACTCAAGCGGGGCCTGACGAGCTGATGGATGCGCTGGCCGATAGGGCCGACGGCCTCATCACCCCGCCCTTCGTCGAGAGCAGCCTGCTGGAGCGGATCGCCGCTCTGCTCGCCGCCCCTATTCGCCGGAAGCCCGCAGAGGAGCGGCGCTCGGAGGTCCTGGAATACAAGGGTCAGCAACGCACCGTTACCGGGGGCGGTCAGCAGCTCCTGAATCTTCTTGTCTCGATCTACGAGAATGCTCGGGCCCAGAATCGTGGGCTGGCGCGGCAGGAGAGCCGGCTCAACGAGGTCAAGAGATCCCTCGAGAGCCAGCTGCGCGAGCACACGGGTGCGCTACGCGAGAGTGAAGCGAGACTCCGCGCCATCTATGAGGGCGCGCTCGACGGCATCCTGCTGGCCGATGCTCGGACCCGCCGGCTCGCGGACGCCAACCCGGCGGCTTGCCGGATGTTGGGCTACGGGTCGGAGGAGATCACCCGCCTGAGCGTGGAGGACATCCACCCCGCGAAGGACCTGCCCCATGTCCTCGAGCAGTTCGAGCGGCAGCTTCGCGGCGAGATCCAGCTCGCCGTCGAGCTCCCTCTGAAACGCAAGGACGGCTCGGTGCTCTATGCCGACATCAAGTCCGCGCCCGTCACCTTCGGGGGCCAGACCTATCTGCAGGGCGTGGTTCGCGATGTTACCGAGCGCAAAGAGCGCGAGGCGCAGGCTCACCGCCTCAATCGCGTCCTGCGCACCCTGTCCGCCTGCGACCTGGCACTGGTGCATGCCCGGTCGGAGGACCAGATGCTCGGGGATGTCTGCCGCGAGATCGTCGAGACCGCTGGCCACCTGCTCGCCTGGGTGGAATACCCGGGAGAGTCGGACAAGGGGCTACCGCGTTTCGGCGTCCATTTCGGAGACGAGGCCGTCTACGTCCGCCATGCCGACCTAGCGATCCGGGCGCTGCATCGCCGCCACTGTCTGACCGCGATCGCCTTGCGCGAGCGCCGGACCCAGGTCTGCAACAACCTGGACGAGGTGCCCGAAGAGGTCTACGGGCTCTTGCGGGCGATAGGGGTGGAGGCGGTGCTGGCCCTGCCCTTGTTCCAGGGCGCCGATATTTGCGGGGTGCTCACGGTGCTCGCATCGAGCCCCGGCGCCTTCGACGCGACCGAGATCGAGCTGCTGGAGAAGCTGGCAATCGACCTCGGCTACGGCATTGCTGTCCTGCGCGCGCAGATCGCTCTGACGGCTGCGGAGCAGACGCTGCGCAAGTCCAGGGACCTGCTCCAGATGGTGGTGGAGCATATCCCCAGCCGGGTGTTCTGGAAGGACCGTGAGCTGCGCTTTCTGGGCTGCAACGAGCAGTTTGCCCGCGACGCCGGGTGTGCGCACCCTGACCAGCTGATCGGCAAGACCGATTTCGACATGGGCTGGAAGAACCTGGCCGAGCTGTATCGGGCGGACGACATGGCGGTGATAAAGACCGGGGTGCCCATGCTCAATTACGAGGAGCCCCTGACCACGCCGGACGGGCGCACCGCCTGGCTGCGCACATCCAAGGTCCCTCTGTGCGGCGAGCAAGGCGAGGTGATCGGGGTGCTGGGCATCTACGACGACATCACCGATCGCAGGGACACGGAGGAGCGGCTGCGCAAGCTGTCGCTGGCCGTGGAGCAGAGTCCGGAGAGCATCGTGATCACCGATCTGGACGCCCAGATCGAGTATGTGAACGAGGCCTTCGTGCGCAACACCGGCTACAGCCGGGAAGAGGTGACGGGCCGGAACCCGCGTATCCTTCAATCGGGCAGAACGCCCAGGCAGCGATTCCTCGCCCTCTGGGGCGCACTGACCCAGGGTCGGGTGTGGAAGGGCGAGCTGCACAATCGGCGCAAGGACGGCAGCGAGTACACCGAGTCGGCTATCATCACGCCGATCCGCCGGGCCGACGGGCAGGTGACCCACTATGTTGCGGTCAAGGAGGACGTCACTGAGCGGAATCGAAATGCCGCAGAGCTGGAGCGGCACCGCCATCACCTGGAAGAGCTGGTGGCCGAGCGCACCGCAGAGCTGCAGCGGGCGCGCGCTGCCGCCGAGGTGGCCAGCCAGGCCAAGACGGCCTTCCTGGCCAACATGAGCCACGAGATCAGGACGCCGATGAACGCCATCCTGGGGCTTACCCACCTGATCAGGCGTGCCGGCTCGACCACGGAGCAGATCCAGCGTCTGGACAAGATCGACAGTGCCGGCCAGCACCTGCTGTCCATCATCAACGACATCCTCGATCTCTCCAAGATCGAGGCGGGCCGACTGCAGCTTGAGCGGGCCGACTTCAACCTCTCGGCGATTCTCGACAACATCCGCTCCCTCATCGCCGAGCAGGCCAAGGCCAAGGGGCTGGCAATCGAGGTGGATGGTAACGCCGTACCCGCCTGGCTGCGGGGCGATCCCACCCGATTGCGCCAGGCCCTGCTCAACTACGCGGGCAATGCCGTCAAGTTCACCGAGCGCGGAGCCATCAGCCTGCGGGCGAGACTGCTGGAGACCCAGGGCGAAGAGCTGCGGGTGCGTTTCGAGGTGCAGGACACGGGCATAGGCATAGCCCCCGAGAAGATCCCCCAGCTGTTCACGGCCTTCGAGCAGGCCGATGCGTCCACGACCCGTCGGTTCGGGGGTACCGGCCTGGGGCTTTCCATCACGCGTCGGCTGGCCGAGCTGATGGGCGGAGAGGTGGGGGTGCAGAGCACACCCGGCGTGGGCAGTACCTTCTGGCTCACCGCCCGTCTGCACCTGGGCCACGGCATCGAGCCGTCGTTCCCCTCCGCTCGGGCGGAGGACGCCGAGACCCGTCTGCGCCAACACCATCGGAGCGCCCGTCTGTTGCTGGCCGAGGACAACCTCATCAACCGCGAGGTGGCACTGGAGCTGCTGCACGCCGCGAATCTGCAGGTCGATACGGCGGAGAACGGGCGGGAGGCGCTCGACAAGGCACGCACCTACCCCTACGACCTCATCCTGATGGATGTGCAGATGCCCGAGATGGATGGCATCCAGGCGACTCGGGCCATACGTGCCCTGCCGGGCCGGGCAGACACGCCCGTCCTGGCCATGACCGCCAATGCCTTCAACGAAGACCGCCGCACCTGTGAGCAAGCGGGCATGGACGATTTCATCGTCAAGCCCGTGGACCCGGGGCAGCTGTTCGCGGTGCTCGACAGATGGCTGACGGCGCGAAGGTCCAGCACCGACTCGGCTCCCAGGTCCGTGGCTGGACCCCCCGAGGACTCCGTGCCGGGGGATCTGCCGGCCAGGCTCGAAGGGATCGACGGGCTGGATGCGACAACGGCGCTCGGTCGGCTACGCGGCAACCTGCCCCTGTACCTGCGCCTGCTTCGTCAGCTCGACTCCGGCTATGACGCACGTCTGCAGACGCTGCGCGCTCATCTCGCGCACGAGGAAGCCGAAGCGGCGATCCGTCAGGCGCATAGTCTGAAAGGGACGGCCGGAACTCTGGGTCTGACTCGGATGTTCGAGGCGGCCCGAGCCATCGAGACGGCGCTACGGGCCGGAGCGAGAGACGTCGCATCCCTGATCGCGGCGTTGGTCGAGGCGCGACGGAGCCTCCACCGGGCACTGGCCACACTCGATGCACCCCTTGCTCCCGATTCGGGTGCGGCGAACCTCGCGCGTGCGCTTCGCGATCGGCTGCTGGGATCCCTAGAGGCGGACGACGACTCGGGGGCTGCGCTGTTTGGGCGATCCCGGTCGCAGCTGCAGGCGGCCTTCGGCGATGTCGTCTCCGACCTGGGCGAGCGGATAGGCCAGCGCGACTATGCCTCAGCCGTCCGGATACTGGACTCCCTGCTCGACATCGAGCGCCGCCACGATTGATCACATGCTTAATAGATTTGCGTGGTGCGGACGTCTTTGTGCACCATCTGCTCCCGCATTGTGCGGATGTCCAGGCCCCTCTCCAGCAAGGGGGGCGCGAACGAGTGCCTCAAAGTATGGCAGCCGGCCTTCCTCGGTATGCCGGCTTCGCGTACCGCCGAGGTCATGGCCTTGCGCATGCAGCTCTCGTGCATGTGATGGCGCCCTTGATGCCGCTACGCGGATTCTTGCTGATATCCCCAGCCGCTGAGGCTTCTTCGCCCGAACCACTCCGCCGATGCTCCCCAGCGGGCTCTCCAGAACCACTTTGTAGAGCAACACCAGCGCGTTGAGTGCATGATTTTGCGTGCTCGCCGCAACGTTGCGCTGGGTCGCCAGATGCGACAGAACACCCGCCAGCTCCGCCTCACCCATCTCCTTCGGGTGACGCTTGCCGTGGAACAGGATGTAGCGCTTGATCATCTGAACCTAAAAGCAACAGTTGGACGGCCGCCAGGGTGCGTGCGGCGTGGTGTCTCGGAAGGCACAGCGAGGCGGACTAAATCGCCGGGAGCGATTTGAACAGCGATAGCTGGCCCGCAGGGCGCAGGGCGGGATGCCCGGAGTAATAGTTGACCTATTGCAACGAGCTGTAACGCAGCCAGACACCGCGCGGGGCGTGCCCTGGTGGCCGTAGCGGCCCTCACCAGGCGGGTGAGCCTCCAATTTGTCCGAATCCGGGTGAAAACCGATTGCTTGCCAGCCACACGAAGCGGTCAACTGTCGTTTCTAGGTTCCACACGTAGGCGTCCTCGGTCCGGATGCGGTAGTGGCGCACCCGTATCGCTTCAGGCACCGTGTCCAGGAAGGGCGAAGTCGACGGCTCTTTAGTCATGATGTTCTCCTGTCGCTCCTCGCCTGCTAGGGCATAGCGGACGCGCCAGCGCAAGGCAAGCCGTTGCGGGATAGCGAGAATCTTTCCCGATTTCCCCGCCCCCCGCGGGACCCGAGCCCCCCTCTGGACCGCGCCGGGAACCTGTGCTAAGTTCTTGATCCATTGAGGGTCGAGACCCACCGGTCGAGGGATGGCCAGCCTCCACCAAGCCGCCCTCTCGGCCGCAATATTCGGAAGATCGCGCGGTTTGCCGCAGATATGCGTAGATAGAGAGCGATGTTCGCGATATCCCGCAGAATTGGGGAATATCGGGAATCTTTCCCGAAAAGTGCGCTAATAGGCGGGATATCATGCGATGTTCCCGCTACTCAATAGTTAGGTAATGTTATATATGTCTTATACCTCATCACTACAATACTATTTCAACGAAAATTAAACAGAGAGGAGTCAAACCCATGAATAAGGTAGCACCTTTAATATTTGTTGTTTTCGCCTTAACAACTATCCATATCAATCCGTGTCTTGCCAATGACGACATGAAACCTCATCTCATAAAGGGCGCTCATATCAATTTCTTCTTTCAGCCTTTCAATCAAATGCTCGCATTGATTATATGGTAGACCAAAGAAGCAAATTAACTGAAGTTGATTGGGAAATGGTGACGTTTGTAGTACATCGCTGACACTGGATTCGTGATATTCACAGTGCAGCTAACGAGAACAATGGGGGTTAAAGGGGCCTGGGTTAAAGCGGCCAGGCTCAGTTTTTCCTGGCCTAACATTTGGGTCAACTCGGACCCCGCGCAAAAAGCGCGCGGGCCCGGTTACCCTAATCGTTAGCTATGCTCAGTCCAACGATGAAACGATAACAACCAAATAAAAGGAGTAACCATGTTCACTATCAATTCAGTACCAATTAAGCAAATTGGTTACGGTGCAATGGGATTGGAGGGCTATTATGGCCAAAGCGAAGACAATGCAGCAATAGAAACCCTAATTCACGCAATCGATCAGAATATGATGATCGATACTGCTGATGCCTATGGTGCGGGGCATAACGAAATATTGATTAAACAAGCCATGCAGCAAGCTACCAAAGATGCTTTCGTGGCAACTAAATTCGGAATTGTATTTGAAGAAGACCAAACAGGTAGTCAATTAGATACAGGATGGGGATTCCCACTGACAATAAACGGTACAAAAACCTATGTGAAGCGAGCCATTGATAACAGCCTCGAACGCCTTGGTGTTGAACAAATTGATTTGCTTTATGCCCACTATCTTGACCCCAATACTCCACTTGAAGAGACGCTCTCAGCAATGGCGGACGCAGTTCGGGAGGGGAAGGTAAAAGCCATTGGTTTGTCTAATGTGACGGCTGATGAAATTATTCAAGCAAATAGGGCGCACCCTATTTCAGCGGTTCAATACGAATATTCATTATTTCGGCGTGAGGCTGAAAACGATATTCTACCTGCCATTAATAGTATCGGTGCCGCACTTGTTTGCTGGTCGCCACTTGGTGCTGGCTTCTTAACCGGGACAGTCAAAGAATTAGACGATGACGATTTCCGTAATAATAATCCGAAGATGCAAGGTGAAAACTTTACTTATAACTTGAAGCGTCTTGAGCATATTAGGAAAATCGCTTCTGATTTGAGTATTACTTCGGCTCAGTTAGCATTGGCTTGGTTGATCGTACAAGGTGAAAACATTATTCCGATTCCGGGTAGCCGCAAAAAGCATCGAGTCGATGAAAACCTCGCTGCTCTAGACGTTCAATTAAGTTCAGAATTATTGAGTGAGCTTGATTCAATTGCGCCTGTTGGAGCATTTAAAGGAGCAACTTTAGTCTAAGGAGCGATTGCTCACAGCTAACAAGGCGCTGCTCGTGTCGAGTTAAATCCAGAGCCTTGGGATCGAGAAGGATATCGTGAAATTGGCTGATGTTGCCCAGTGGGTGAGCGCCCGAAAGGGAGCAAGTCCCGCCTGGCAGGCATAGCCACCCTGCCAGTAACGAACCGGTATGCATTGCCGAGAGGTGGTGTGTAGAGCCCGGTGTAGTGAGTGCGTAGGCCGCGTGACTGATCTCCGAAAATTGTATA